>Ga0334885_1001544_pt1 | contig 27609 bp, 22 predicted proteins | sample GraSluR1_MG_8_FD_207233 | JGI IMG/M metagenome (GOLD analysis project Ga0334885, IMG submission 207233) | Sludge microbial communities from methane-producing bioreactor in Wageningen University, Netherlands - Granular Sludge_31_05-R1 | ecosystem: Engineered > Bioreactor > Anaerobic >...
GCCCCGTCGTGGGTGTCGTTCATCCGGAACGACCAGAAGCACTCCATCCCGTGCTCGTGGCAGAAGTCCACCATCACCTGCAATGCGTCGGTGCCCATCTCGATCAGATCACGGGTGATGTTCCGATTGTCGTCGATGTCGTGCTCCAGCACGGTGCCGGCCTGTGTGTTGTGGGTGAAGTAGCTGAACCCGGAACTGATGGAGCAGTAAAACAGCGTGTCCACCTGGGTTTCGGCCAGCGGCGTGGTGCGCAGGTCCAGCAGGTTCTCCACCGTCACGTCCTTGTTGGCAGGGAAGTACAGCACATCACAGCCGTCATTGTTGAGGATCAGCTTGCGCTCCTTGTGGGCCAGGGCCCTGCGCTGCGCAACGAACGGATCGTCAGAGTTGGTCGCCTGTCCAAAGGCCTGCAGGCAGATCACCCCCAGGAAGAGGACCGAGAAGGCCCGCATCGCGGTCGGCATGATGAAACCTCCATGTTTGGCTGGCGGAGCACGTGGCGGCGGGCGATGGGCGCCCACACAAGGAGTCTACTTCGCACCCGGTGGCGCAGTGGCCTTCTCGGTGCTCTACCGTCTCAGGCGCGGGCCGCGCGTCCACTGCCGTTGCCGTTGACTCGCGACCCGCGACTCGCCGACTCGTGACTCCCCGCGTGGCGGGGTTGACATCGCTGCACCGACCTGTATAATGGTCGATATATTCGCTTAGGCAGATAAACCAATGAAGCCCACAACATGCGACATCTCGGCGCTGCTCTCGGCCGTATCGGACGAGAACCGCCTGCGCATCATCAAATGTCTGGAGGTGCGGCCCGCCTGCGTCTGCGAGCTGGTGCAGGCGCTGGCCCTCCCCCAGCCCCGGATCTCGCGGCACCTCAAGTGGCTCCGCGATGCCGGGCTGGTCACCGATGCCCGCGAGGCCCAGTGGGTCGAATACTCCCTGGTCCAGGCGCCGGAGGGCAGCCCCGAGGCGCAGTTGCTTGAACTGCTGGCGGGATGGCTCAGGGACGACCCGACGGTTGCGGCCGACACCAGAAGGCTTCACGCTGCGACCCGGGTCCAGCCGGCCGCCGAGTGATGGGCTGCCCTTTTGTCGTCGATATCTGCTAATTCACATAGGCAAATGAGAAAGGCCCGTGCATGTCCGACCGAACCAAGTTTGCTCTTATCGTTGCCGTCTTTCTAGTTGCCTACTTCATCCCCCTGCAGCACCCCCGGGTGCAGTCCGCGATCCAGGACATGCTTCTGATGCTGCAGGACTATGCCCAGAAGCATGTGCTGTTCTGTCTGGTCCCCGCGTTCTTCATCGCCGGGGCCATCGCCATCTTCATCAGCCAGTCCTCGGTGCTCAAGTACTTCGGACCCAAGGCGAACAAGGTGCTTTCGTACGGTGTGGCCTCGGTGTCGGGGACGGTGCTTGCCGTGTGCTCCTGCACCGTGCTGCCGCTGTTCGCGGGCCTGTACACGCGGGGAGCGGGCATCGGGCCGGCCACGGCGTTCCTTTACTCGGGTCCGGCGATCAACGTGCTGGCGATCATCCTGACGGCCCGGATCCTGGGCTTCGAGATGGGGGCCGCGCGGGCCATCGGGGCGGTGGTGTTCTCGGTGGTCGCGGGCCTGAGCATGCACTTGCTGTTCCGCAGGGACGAGGAGCAGCGGGCGGCGGAGACGGAAGCCGCCTTCGGAGACCTGGAGGACGATGGAGAGCGCCCGCTGTGGCAGACCGGCGTCTACGTGGGCGTGATGGTGCTCATCTTGATCTTTGCCGCCTGGGCCAAGCCCGCCGAGCAGTCCGGTCTGTGGTGGGAGGTGTACAAGATCCACTGGTACATCGTGCTGCCGCTGCTGGCGATCCTGGGCCTGATGCTGTGGCGCTGGTTCTCGCGCGATGAACTCAAGGACTGGGTGGGCGCGACCTGGGGTTTCACGGCGCAGATCATGCCGCTTCTGTTCGTGGGCGTGCTGGCGGCGGGCTTCCTCCTGGGGATGCCGGGGAGCGACAACGGCATCATCCCCAATGAGTGGGTGGCGCGCCTGGTGGGCGGAAACTCCCTGCAGGCCAACTTCTTCGCCTCGATCGTGGCGGCGCTGATGTACTTCGCCACGCTCACGGAGGTCCCGATCCTCCAGGGACTGATGGGTAGCGGGATGGGCAAGGGACCTGCGTTGGCGCTGCTATTGGCCGGCCCGGCGCTGTCTTTGCCCAACATGCTGGTGATCCGTAGTGTGCTGGGGACGAGGAAGACCATCGCGTTTGTCTGCATCATCGTTGTGTTGGCAACAGCAAGCGGGATGATCTACGGGGCGGTAGCTGGCTGAGAACGCCTGAGAACGGCTGAGAACGGCTGGGAACGTCAGACCACGGAGACACGGAGAGCACAGAGACACACGGAGAACGACGGGCGTAGGTTCAACCTTTGACTGTCGACTGCCGGTACAAGGAGCGTAGGCAATGAAGGTACAGATCCTGGGCACGGGGTGCCCCAAGTGCAAGAAGCTGGCTGAGAACACCGAGGCCGCCATCCGGGAGACAGGGGTGACGGCTGAGATAGAGAAGGTAACGGCGGTGGCGGAGATCGCCAAGTTCGGCGTGATGTTCACTCCGGCCCTGGCCATCGACGGCGAAGTGAGGTTGGCCGGCAAGGTCCCACCGACCGAGAAGATCGCGGAGCTACTGAAAGCGGCCGGATAGGGCCGCCGACTGCGTACCAGCCCAAAGGGAGGCCGAGGATCATGTCCAAGCTGAGCGAGACGCGGGTTTCCTGTATCGGCAGTGGGATCATGGGCGGCGTGCTTGTGCGAAGACTCATCGGGGCCGGAGCAGTACCCGCTTCGCAGATCACCGCCGCCGACCCCGACGGGGCCAAGCTACAGGCGCTGGCAGAGGAGTTGGGCGTGGCGACGAGCGGGAGCAATCCCGCCGCAACAGCCGGGGCCGATGTGGTGCTCCTCGCCCCGCCCCCACCGGCGATCGTACCGGTACTCTCGGAGATCGCGAGTGTCCTCAGGCCTGGCGCCCTGGTGATCTCCTTCGCCCCGGGGGCCAATCTGGCCACCATGCGCTGCGCTGCGCCGGACGGGGTCTTCCTCGCCCGGGTCATGCCCAATACCCCCACCGAGGTAGGCAGCGGCATGAACGCCTTCGTCTGCGAGACCAGCATCTCCCCGGAGGCCCGGAGCCTCCTGCAAGAGATGCTCGGTGTGTGGGGATGCTCGATTGAGATCGAGGAGAGTCAGCTCAACGCCTGCTGCGCGCTGCTTGCCGTTGGGCCGACGTACCTATTCCCGCTGGTGGGGCAGCTCATCGAGTCGGCGCAGGCGGCGGGGCTGTCGGCGGAGCAGGCACGCCTGGCCACCGCCAGGCTCTTCCTGGGCGTGGGCGCGATCGTGGAGCAGACCGACCGCACGCCGGAGGCGCTGCAAAGCATGATCAGCATGCAGCCCATGGACGCCCCTGCCGCCTGCAAGCTGGTGGGCGACGCGTACTGCGGGGTTCTTGGCAAGCTCAACGAGGTGCAGGCAAAGCTGTCGGGATAGCCCCAAGCATCGACAGAGGAGACCGCGCGTATGGGTACTGGCAAAGGACGTCCGCTGCCGATCGTTGTATTGAGCTTCGCGTGCCTGGCCGCTGTGGCGACTGCCGCTGATGGCCCGGCCCTGCCCCGGTTGGTGGACCTGGGTTCCGAGGGTTGCGTCCCCTGCAAGAAGATGGCGCCGATCCTGGAGGAGCTCAGGACCGAGTTCGCCGACAGGTTCGTCGTTGAGTTCATCGACGTGTGGCAGACTCCCGATGCCGGCGACAAGTACGGGATCCGAGTTATCCCCACGCAGATCTTCCTCGACGCCTCCGGCAAGGAGCAATTCCGCCACGAGGGGTTCTACTCCAGGGAAGACATCCTCGCCAAATGGCGGGAGCTGGGCGTCGATGTCGGAACCGCCGAATCCGAGACCTTCAGCCGCTGGGAGCCCGTGCAGCCCGATGGCCGGTCCAAGGACGCGATCTGCAGCGTGTGTGGCGACGACATCGCTTTGGAGGCGAGAGTGGAGGCTCCAACGGAGGACGGCGACTATCGTCTGTGCTCGATGCACCACTTCTTCGTCACGGCCTCCACTCTGGACGCCGAGACATTCGCCGTGGCCGAACATGCCACCGTTGCTGAGGCGGCCGGCGGAACCATGGTTCCCGTTCGGTCGGCCGTCTACCTGTACGGGCTCGACGAGAGCGGCGGCACACCCTCCATCAGGGCCTACGCGGATCGTGACGCGGCCCTTGCGGCCCGCGCCGAGTCGGGCGGCAGCATCATGACCTTTCCGGCTCTGGCACGCAGGGAGTTGGCATCTCGCTGCGGTTTCTGCCAACGGGCGGTCTACCCGGAGGAGGCGGCCCTCGTGAAGCTCGGCGGCCTGCAGGTGCCGGCCTGCTGCGGAGGCTGTGCCATGGGGATCGCGGCGAGGATGGCTTCGGAAGTCGATGTTCGGGACCGAGACCGTCTGACCGGCGAGCCCATCGACATCACCATCTACCAGGGCAGCGTGGCTTCCGTGGAGCCGTCCACGGCAGTGGCCTGGTCGGGACAGAGGGCGCAGCCAGACGGTACCCGGGTACCCGCTGGCTGTTCCCATCAGGGCCTGTTCGCATCGCCGGAGAACCTGCGCCGCTGGGTGGAGGCCCATCCCTTGGCGACCGGCGAGATGATCACGATCCACAGGGCACTCGCCGACAAGATGGCGCTGACGCCGCAGCAGATTCGGAATGCCTGCAAGATCGGCCAGTGCGCGCCGAAGTAGCCCGTCTGAACAGAGCCGGAACCCCAGTTGATGGCAGGGAGAGGCATGCCAATGACCGATTGCTGCAACACCCCAGAAGAGGACGCCGCCGACTGCTGCTGCTCCGGAGACAACGTGCTGCTCTTCGCCTGCAGCGGGGGCTCCAATGTGGGCCAGATCGCCAACGAGGCGGCCAAGAAGCTCGATGAGGAGGGCTTGGGCAAGTTCTACTGCCTCATCGGCGTCGGAGCCGGGATCGAGGGGATGCTGGTCAACGCCCGGGGCGCCGACAGGATCGTGGCCATCGACGGCTGCCCGGTGGCCTGCGCGAAGATCGCGCTGGAGAAGGCCGGCCTGAAGGCGGACAGCTACGTGGTCGTCACCGACGAGGGCGTGGAGAAGGGGCACCATTTCAGCCTCACCGACGCCGGGGTCCAGGCTGTCTGCGATGCCGCCCGCTCGCGTCTCTGAAGGGATCTGCGGCCACACAATCGAGAGAGGACGTTGCCTGATGAACAAGACTCAGATGCTCGCACTGGCCGCAGTCGTGGCGGTGCTTGTGGTGATCGTCGCGGCCAAAGCTGGGAGAAGCACGGAGCCTCCTCCGGCTCCGGACGTCCAGGCCGCGCTGACCGCCCCGGAGCCGGCAGGCGAACCGGCTGCGGAGGTCGCCGCAGAGCCTGCCGCCGCGGACGAGCAGGCCGCCGCGGGGCCGGCCCCCGCCGTTGCCGGGGAGACCGCCGACGCGGCCCCAAAGGAGGGGCTGCCCACGCTGCTGGAACTGGGTTCCGTGGGCTGCAAGCCCTGTGAGTACATGGCGCCCATCATCGATGCCTTGGAGAAGGAACTGGCGGGCAAGGTGGTCGTCGAGTTCCATGACGTCGGCCAGAACGCGGCCATCGCCGAGAAGTACCAGATCATGACCATCCCCACCCAGGTCTTCCTGGATGCCGATGGCAAGGAACTGTTCCGCCACATCGGGGTCTTTGAGAAGGAAGACATCCTGGCCAAACTCAACGAACTGGGCATGCTCAAGGAGTGACCGGATGGAAGGACTGATGCAGACCCTGGAGGAGGCGATCAGCAGCTCCTCGTGGCTGGTGATCCCTCTGGTGTTCGTGGGTGGGGCGGCGACAGGGATGAACCCTTGCGTCTATCCCACGATCCCCGTCATCATCGGCTATATCTCCGGCCAGAAGTCACAGACCAAGGCCAAGGGGCTGCTTCTGGCACTGGCCTTCGTCCTCGGCCTGGCGATCACGTATGTCATCCTGGGCGCGACCATCGGCTTCCTCGGCAGTGTCCTGGGGCTGTCCCGCACCGTCTGGATGTACATCGTCGCCGCCGTGTGCATTGCCGTCGGCCTCAATATGGCCGGCCTCCTGCCGCTGAGCTTCTCCACCTGGGCGCCGGGACAGTCCAGGTGGGCCCAGATGAGCGGGTTTCTCGGCGCGATTCTGCTGGGGATGATGTTCGGCCTCGTCGCCAGTCCCTGTGCCATGCCGATCTTGACACTCATCCTGGCCATGATCGCCTCCAAGGGCCAGGTGGCCTATGGCTCGGTGCTCATGTTCACCTACGCCGTGGGCCACGGCCTGCCGCTGGTGATCATCGGCACGGTCGCCGGGGCCCTAACCAGCCTCGAGCGGTTCACGAAGTATTCGGTGACCATCCAGCGCGTGGGCGGGTGGCTACTCATTGCCGTGGGGGCATACTTCATCTGGACGGCGTAGCGCGCCGTCGTTTCGGCGAGCACCGGGCACCGCGAACGGCGGGCCACGACCCATCGACGCGAACCCGGGCGGTGGGCGGGCTCAGAGAACCGTAACTAGGTTATATACGTCTATAGACCAGAAGTGCTCAAGATCAGACGCCATAGGGAGGCATAGCGATGCGAGTGATACTGGCCATGGTGCTGTTGATGGGTCTCGTCGCGGTGGCCACCGCGCAGGATGTGATGGTGAAGGTGTACGTGGACGGGAAGCTGCAGAACCTGGACCCCTCCGCCCGCATGCGCGGGGGCACGGTCTATGTTCCTCTCCGCGCCGGCGCCGCGGCCCTGGGCTGTGACGTGAAGTGGCACGCCAACATAAACAAGGCTCAGGTCTGTACCGATGACAGTTGCGTGATGATCGCCAAGGACGAGGGCATCGTCGTCAATGGCAGCCTGTTTTTGCCTCTGCGCAAGATGGGCGAGGCCACGGGGGCGAAGGTGAACTGGGACGGCAAGAACAAGGCGGTCATGATCGAGAAGCCCACGAAGAAGGGCGGCTAGCCCCGCTCGCGGTGGAGCTGCTGGCCCTGGATACGGCCCGGGGCGCCGGTCGATCAGACCGAGCCCCCGGGCTTTCCGCCTAGGATGGGCAGGACAACCACTGTCCTTCAGCGAACCTGCACGCCGCCCGGCCACGTCGCAGACTACCGACTGTGAAGGTGTCCTCTTCCATGTCCCGAGACCTCGTGGAACTGCCCTGTGTCCCCGCCGCCCTGCACGATGAGAGTGGCGAGCGGCGGCGTGGCTCCACCGCCCGCGTGCACGCGCTGGCGATGGATGCCATTGCCCGCCCGCATCTGCCCTTCGAGGAGCAAAGGCAGCTCTTCGAGGCCTGCAGTCCCCCGGCCGATCTGGGGCCCTTCCTAGCCGCGGCCCACTGCTTCGCCCGCGTCCATCCCAGCCTCACCCCCGTCGTCCGCGAGGGTGAGCTGATCGTCGGCGCCCGGGTGAGGGCCACCGAGGGGCCCGCTCACGGCTGGCTGCCCGACGGCAGTGCCTCCTACATCGACGGATTCGCCAGGAACGCCCCGCCACAGCACCCGGAGGTCTGCGCCATGGCCGCCCGGGGGCTCATCTCACCTCAGGGCTCACTGAACCACAAGGTCGTGGACTACGCGGGCTTCATCCGCACCGGGTCTCTGGAACTGGCCCGGCGGGCACGGCAGATCGCACAGACACGTGATGGAGCCGAGCGAGAGTTCGCCCTGGGCTTCGCCACGGGCCATGAGGCCATGATCGAGCATGCCCTGACCTATGCCGCGACCTGCGAGCGGCTGGCCGAGACCGCCGAGCCCCGGCGGGCGGCGGAGCTTCTCCAGATCGCCGACATCTGTCGGAAGGTGCCGGCCAATCCCGCCGAGACCTTTCACGAGGCCCTGCAGAGCCTGTGGTTTGCCTACATGGTCTCCGGCGACGGCACCGGGCGCGTGGACGTGTACCTCAACGACTTCTACCAGGCCGACCTCGCCGCAGGACGCACCAACCCGCAGCGTGCGCTGGAGCTCATCGAGTGTCTGATGATCAAGCTCCACGGCGATGTGATGGAGGGCGTCTACAACGTCAGCTCCGTGCAGACCATGACGCTGGGCGGCGTCCTGGCCGACGGCTCCGACGCCTGCAATGACCTGACCCGGCTGTTCCTGCAGGCCATCCGCAATGTGCGGCTCCTGCGGCCGACCGTCTACGTGCGCTGCCACGAGGATACCCCACAGGACGTGCTGGAGCTGTCGGTGGCGATGCTGGGCCAGAACCTGGCCGAGCCCAGCTTCTACGGCGACCGACCGATTGTTCAGGGCCTGACGAGGTTGGGGGTGTCGCTGGAGGACGCCCGCGACTACGCCCTCAGCGGCTGCACCGAGGTGGTGTCCCCCGGCCGCGGCAACTGGGGCGCCCCGAACGGCTGGATCAACCTGGCCCTGCTGGTGGATGAGGCCATCCGCGACTGCGCCGCCGAGGGCTGCGAGAGCCGTGCGCGGCTCTGGACCGCCATCGAGCAGCACGTGGAGAAGGTGGCGGAGGCCTGCAGGATTGCCAACGCATGGTGCGACGAGCGCGTGGGCACCTACTACCAGCCCACGCTGCTGATGCCCGTCTGTCTGGAGCGCTGCCTGGACGTGGCCCACGGTGGCGCGGCCACCCATTTCGGCCACTGGGAGGCGATGGGCCTGCCCAATGCGGCGGAGATGGTCCAGGCCGCGGAGGCCCTGGCGTTCCGTGCGGATAGGCCATTGGCCGAGCTTCTCGCGGCCGTGGGCCGTGAAGATCCCGAGGCGCTGGCGCAGATCGACGGCCTCCCGCGCTACGGCAATGATGAGCCGGAAGTGGACGCCATCGCCGCACGCCTCATCGACCTCATGGCCGACGCGTTGGAGCGGCGGAGCACGCCCCTGCGGTCCGCTCTCGTGCTGGGGCATCTCGCCGGCGGGGAGAACATGCACATCGGCTACGGCCTGCGGATGGGTGCCACCCTGGACGGCCGCCGGACCGGACAGCCACTGGCGGACTCTCTTGCGGCCTCGCAGGGCCGAGACCACAGCGGACCCACGGCACTGATACGCTCCCTGTGCCGGCTGGACCATTCGCGGATCGTCGCCGGCAACATCTCCACCCTGCGTCTGTGTCCGGCGGACTTCGCCACGGAGGAGCAAAGGGCGAAGGTGGTCGCGCTCATCCGCACCTTCGTCCAGCTCGGGGGCAGCCAATTGCAGATCAATGTGGTGGATGCCGAGACTCTGCGCGATGCGCAGGAAGACCCGGCCGCCCACGAGGGTCTCATGGTACGCGTGGCGGGCTACAGCGCGGACTTCACCCACCTGGGGCGCAGCCTGCAGGACGAGATCATCGCGCGAACCGAGGGTCTGCGGGCGTAGAGCGATCGATGCGGGCACCGGCGCTGGACCCCACAGACCCGTGGCCCGACACCTCCTGGCCCAGAGGCCTGTGCCGCGCTCACGGCTGCGGCCAACGTCGTGGGGCTCGGCCCCATGTGTCTGGCAGGCACACACCGCACACGGCTACGGCCAACGTCGTGGGGCTCGGCCCCATGTGTCTGGCAGGCACACACCGCACACGGCTACGGCCAACGTCGTGGGGCTCGGCCCCAAACCCCGCTGGGGCCACGGGCCCCAGCCCCCGTATTCGCGCCAGGTCGCGAGGAGCGGTGCCCTCGGCCGGCGCGCACCGCTCGCTGGGCCTTCGCGGCAGATCGGCGTGCCAGCAACCGACAGACGACAAACGGCGGACGGCAGACGGCCAACACCGTGGGGCTCTGCCCCACACCCCGCTGGGGCAAAGGGCCCCAGACCCCGTATCCTGCGGGCGGCGGCGAGGTGTCCTACACGAAGCCCAGTTCTTCCGCGCCCCCCAACGGCGCTCTCCACGACCCGGCCGGAAGGCCCGCGGCGGCCCCACGCCGAAACTCTCCTTTGCCCGGACGCGACATCACCACAAGCACCGGCGACCGCCGAGCCGTCGCCCGTGCCAAGGAGCGGTCACATGCAGCCTGTGAGACTCGGAGTTGTCGGCTGTGGTGTCATTGGCCCCCACCACATGGCGGGAGCCCTCAAATCTCCCCTGGTCGAGTTGGTCGCCGTCGCCGACCTCATCGGGGATCGCGCCCAGACCGCCGCAGAGAAGTTCTCGGTGCCCAAGACCTACATCGAGGGCAACGATCTGATCGAGGACCCAGATGTCGAGGCCGTAGTGCTTGCCCTGCCCGCCTGCGGCCGTCTCCCCCTGGCGCTCCACGCTTTCTCCCGGGGCAAGCATGTGCTCACGGAAAAGCCCGTGGCCATGTGCGCCGAGGATGTCGAGAAGATGATCGACGAGCGCGGCGATCTGGTGGCCGCGTGCTGCTCCAGCCGTTACCGACTGGTGGACGGCGGCAGGGCGGCCGCCGAGTTCATCGCCACCGGCGCCCTGGGTGATCTGCGCTCGGTCTTCTGTCGCTCCTTCGTCGCCGCCGGCCCACCACCACAGGGGCAGCCCCCCGAGTGGCGGCTGAAGAGGCACCTTAACGCCGGCGGGATCCTCACCAACTGGGGCTGCTACGACCTGGACTACCTGCTGGGCATCACCGGCTGGTCACTGCGCCCCAGGACCTGTTTCGCCAAGACCTGGACCGTGCCGCCACAGTTCGAGGGCCACATCGCCCCGGGCTCGGATGCCGAGACCCACTACCTCGCCCTCATCGACTGCGAAGGCGGTATCGCCCTGCACATCGAGCGCGGTGAGTACATGCCCGTCGCGGCCGAGGTCGCATGGCAGATCATCGGCACAAAAGGCTCCCTGCGCCTGACGATGACCCAGTCCAGCCCCAAGCGCATCCTCTTCGACGATGCCTCCACAGAGCAGGGCGTGCAGACCAAGACGGTCTGGGAGCAAGAGGAGCCCACCGATGTGATGAGCGAGCGCCTGCTCACCGACTTCGCCTCCGCTATCCGCGAGGGGCACCGGCCCGAGACCGACCTGGAGCGGGCCCTGGTGATCGCGCAGATCAGCGACGCCATCTACCGCTCCGCCGCCAGCGGAACCGCGGTGCCGGTGGGGTAGAGCCTGAGGCACGGCAACTGCACATGGGTCGAGGCGCCTACAGGCGCGGCCGAGAAGTCTGGCCGGCCCGGTTCCTGTCATTGTGGAGCGTCGGCGTCGCAAGCTCGAGCTTGCGACGCTTGGGCGAAGAATCTCGCTGAGTGCCAGGAGATTCCTCGAGCTGCTCCCTCTGGGAGCGGACGCTCTCGGAATAACAGTCCCGGCGAATGCGGGGTTCTCGGCCGCACCTTCAGACGGCCGTCGGTGGGGCGGGATCTGCAGCCCTCCAGAACCGACCCGAAGGGTCGACGTCGGCCTTCGGACACGGCCTGGGCCGGCCATCGACCGGCCTGCGCCCGGCGCAGCCCACAGGCACGGCTGTACGACCGGCGAAGCTGCGCCTCAAACCGGCCAGGTGCCCACTGAAGGCTCGTGGCAGCGAACGGCGGCGATGCCAGCTTGCGACATCACCACCGCTCAGTGGCACCGGCCCGAGGCAAACCTCCTCGCCGTACTCCTCGGTCTGAGGCGGAGCCTCGCTGGCTGTTGCCGGGAGCCCGGGCCTCCTGTTCCGCAGGACCGGGGCGTCGTCGTGAACCGTCCGGCACGGCAGGTACAGGCCGCGGACGGAGCCGTATACCCACACCATGGAGCCCATACCCGATGCCCTCCAAGACCCGTTACCTCTCGCCCTACGATAGCGTTCAAGCCCGGCTGGCCCACATGCCACCACAGCTCGCCTTCGCCGGCTCCACTCGGGAGGACTGGCTCGGCTGGCGGCGCGTTTTCGATGCCCGTTTGCGTCAGTTGCTGGGTCCGCTGCCGGAGCCGGTGCCTCTGGATCCCGAGATCACTGAAGCCATCGACTGTGGCGATTACGTCCGCGAGCGCGTGGTCTACGACACGGAGCGATACTGCAGCGCAGTGGCCTACGTGCTACTGCCCAAGGACCTGGCACCCGGAGAGCGGCGGCCCGGCATTCTGGCGGCTCACGGGCACGGTCGGGGCAAGGCGGACGTCTGTGGCGTGGCCGACAGTGCTGACGAGCAGCAGCAGATAGACGCGCTGAGCTACGACTACGCCCGGCAGTTTGTGCGGCGGGGCTATGTGGTGATCGCTCCGGACTGGCGGGGCTTTGGGGAGCGCCGGAGCCCGGCGGAGTGGGCGCGGGAGGGGCGCGATCCGTGCAATGTCAACTACATGGCCGAGGGCTATCTGGGCCACCACCTGCTGGCTCTGCAGATCTGGGACGGGATGTGCACCCTGGATTACCTGCAAAGTCGTCCGGAGGTGGACGGCGAGCGTCTGGGCATCGGCGGGCTGTCCTTCGGCGGAACGATGACCACCTACCTGGCGGCTCTGGACCCGCGGCTGAAGGTGGCCTGCATCAGCGGGTACCTGAGCACGGTGCGCCACGACGCCATGGGCCTGCGGGGGAAGGGCAACTTCTGCGGTGCCCAGTACATGCCGGGGCTGCTGACCATCGGTGACATCGCCGAGGTGGCCGGTCTCATCGCTCCGCGGCCGCTGGTGGCGGAGATCGGGAGCCAGGACATGTGCTTCGTCGCCGACGATGCCCGCCGGTCGTACGAGCAGGTGGCCCGCATCTACGCCGCCGCCGGAGCCTCCGACAACCTGGAGGTCGACTTCCACCCCGACGGCCACGTCTGGAGTGGCCGCAAGTCCTTCGACTGGTTCGCCAGGTGGCTGTAGGACCATAGAGAGCGGTCCCAAACCCCGGGACGGTTCACGCGCAGAAGGAGTGTCGCACCCCACGAGCATCTCCGATTTCCTCGCCGCAAGAGTAGCCTCTCTCAAGTGGACCGGGCGCGCCCTGCGCTCCCGGAACTTCCGCCTGTTTTTCGCCGGTCACGGCATCTCGCTGATCGGCACGTGGATGCAGCGGGTCGCCATGGGCTGGCTGGTCTACAGGCTCACGGACTCACCGCTGCTTCTGGGGAGCGTGGAGTTCGTGGGGCAGCTCTCGGCGGTCCTGGTCGCCCCGCTGGCCGGGATGGCGGCCGATCACAAGGACCGCCGCCGCCTGATCCTGCTGACGCAGGCCATGGCCATGGTGCAGGCGACGCTATTGGCCGTGCTGGTGCTCACCGGGGCCATCGAGGTCTGGCACCTGTTCGTCCTGGGCATCATGCTGGGGATCATCAACGGCTTCGACATGCCGGCGAGGCAGTCGTTCATCATCGAGATGATCGACAACAAGGACGATCTGCCCAACGCGATCGCGCTGAACTCCACCATCATCAATGGCGCCCGGATGGTGGGGCCCTCGGTGGCCGGGCTCACGGTGGCGGCGGTGGGCGAGGGAGTGTGCTTTTCGATCAATGCCGCCAGCTACCTGGCGGTGATCGTGGCGCTGCTTCGGATCCACGTGGTGCCCCGCCGGCGTCCGGCACAGCGTCCGGGGTTCCTCGCCGGCCTCAAGGAGGGGCTCACGTACGCGGGCAAGTCCGTGCCGATCCGCAATACGCTGGTGCTCAATGCGGTGATGAACCTTGCCGGCACACCGTACATGGCGCTGATGCCGGTGCTTGCCAAGACCGTGCTGGGGGGAGGGCCCCAGACGCTGGGGCTGCTGATGTCCAGCGCAGGAGTGGGGGCCCTGGGTGGGGCGCTGTATCTGGCCTCACGCGCCCGCCCCGAGGGCCTGCCGCGCCTGATGGCCGTGGCCTGCTGCTCGTTCGCGCTGGGGATCATCGCCCTGTCGCAGTCGCGCTTCCTGCCGCTTTCCATGCTCCTGATGGTGTTCACGGGCTTCGGCATCGTGGCCCAACTGGCCTCGGCCAACACGCTGCTGCAGAGCATTGTAGACGACGACAAGCGGGGACGGGTGATGTCGCTGCACATGGTCTCGTTCATGGGCACCGCGCCCTTCGGAAGCCTGTGGGGGGGTGCGGCGGCCACGCACATCGGCGCCCCGTTGACTCTTGTCATCGGCGGGAGCCTGTGTCTGGTGTCGGCGGCGGCATTCATCTGGCAGATGCCCCGGATGATGGCGATCCTGCTGCCTCTGCTGGAGCGCAAGAGGCGGGAGGGAGCCGGCGAGTCTCCGGCGGCGAAGTAGGCGACCAGACCCGCGGAATGCTCCGTGAACCTCCGGGACCCTGCCCGAACAGAGACCCTATCTTGCTCATAAATTGTGGGTTTTTTGGGAGGTACCCGTCCACGGCCCCCGAACCCTCGCTGCTGAAGTCACCAATCCCGGGCTGGTCGCCACGCGGTCAGCCCCGATGGGAAGGGAACGAAGATGACGAGGGTACTCGGACTGCTTACGGCCGTCGGCTTTGCAGCGAGTGGGGCCCTGTGGCTGGCGGGGTGCGGGAGCCCCGAGGGTGCCACGTCGACACCCATGGTCTACGTGTCACCGTCGGCCATCAACACGACGCTGTCGCCGCAGCCCGTGGCTACTGCCGATCTGCGCTGGCTTGATATCGCCGATTGCCCGTACAGCGGGGACTTCCAGTCCGCGTTCTGCTACGGTCCCCCGGCGGCATCGGCAGCCACGGCGGACTACGCAGCCTCGGCGCCCACGCTGAGCGGCACGCTCACAGCCAGCAACCTCAAGCCCTGGTTCGCCTACCAGATGAAACTGGAGGGCAAGAAGGGGATACTCGGCACCACGGCGGCGGCCAACGCCGCCGACCCGCAGGCGTGGGCCAGCTTCCAGATCGGTTCCGTGGGGCGCTGGTGGTGCGAGACCGAGGGCCGGAATGTAAGTGACGCGGACCTCGCGGCCTGCATCGCCGCCGGGCACACGGTCAAGGGATACCTCCTCTTTGACTGGTTCGTCACCGGGGCCGACGGCTGCGCGAGCCACGCCTTTGCCCTCGACAGCAGCTACCACGTGCTCTGGAAGACCAGCCAACGGCGTCCGAAGCGTCAGGACTCGGCGGCGGTCAAGTACTCCATTCTGCGGGGGCCGTACGCCTACCCGACCGAAGCCGTGGGGACCACCGACACCGTCAGCCTCTACGCGGAATGGGAACCGAACCGCCCGCTGCCGGGGACGGTGCTGTTGGCCGATGGGTCCTACGACGTGCAGCTCGTACTGACCGAGGAAAGCTTCCATTCCACCGCGGACGGCGGCGGGTGCTGGGCGAAGGTGCTGGCAGGGGATGTGGCGTTCGCCGTCGGCGGGACGCCCCCTCCGCCTCCTGTCGGCTACGGGACCATCTCGGGACGCGTCACGGCAGGTAAGCCGGGGGTCAGCGGTGCCGTGGTGACGGTGGAGGGGACGGGAGCGGCAGCCACCACAAACGCCGCGGGCAAGTACACTATCGACGGCGTACCGGCAGGCACCCACACCGTGACTGCAACGGCTTCGGGCTACAGCCCGGCCACAGCCTCGGGAGTAGTGGTGCTGGCTGGCTCCACGACCACGGTCAACTTCTCCCTCACGCCCTGAGCGTCCCGGGAAGTGGCGCCGCAGATTGGGGCAAAGTGCATACCGGGCCGGAGGCGCAACGTACGCCTCCGGCCCTCTTGCGTCCCCTCACAGCCCCAGCAACCGTCTCGCGTTGCCGTCGGCGATGGCCTGCCTGACCTCGGGCTCCACTTCCAGCTCCGCGATCCACTGCACCTGCGGCGTTTTTTGGTGCACCACGCAGTAGTCCGTGCCCCACAGCATCCTGCGCCAGTGCCGCTGCACGAAGCCCATGGTGAAGTCCGGGTCGCGGGAAAGGGCGTTGTAGCCCGAGCCGGCGGAGAGATCGAGCCAGAGGTTGTCGTACTTGCCAAGCAGCCTGTCCAGCGTCCCGCCGGGCTTGATCGGCGTGGTGGGGTAGGCCACCTTGCGGTCGTCATCGGCGGAGATGGCGGACCAAAACCCCGGTCCGTGGCCGCAGAACTGGACGTCTCGATAGTCCTGAAGGCATTTTTCCAGCCGCGGCAGACCGGGCTCGTCATAGCAGCCAAGATCATCGCCGAAACACAGCGGCAATCCCAGGTCGTTGCACTTGGCGTAGATCGCCCGGTTCAGCTCGTGGTCGAAGGGCAGACCGTTCACATGCTCGCCGAAGCCCCGGCAGTTGTGGTTCTTGACGAAGTAGTCGATGAGCAAACAGGCCTTGGGGTAGCGCGGGTCTACGCAGACGAAGGCCACGAACCGCTCCGGGTACGCATTCCTTGCGGCCACGACGTCCTCTGTCAGCGAGTACCCCCACCCCCCTTCCGGGCTCTCGAGGGGCTGCAGGACGCTGATATCGACACCGGTGCGGTTCATGCGGTCCAGGACCTGCTCGGGTGTGAGGGGCATCTGCTCGGGGTATAGCTCACGGGCGTGGCTCTTGATGTGGCCGTGGAAGTCGATCATGTCCGCCTCCGGTCGATGTCTGACGCTGCGGGGCAGCGTTGGGCCGCGACACTTCCTGACCGCGAGCAGTTCGTCCCGCGGCGGCTTTGGCCCTCCGCAGAAAAGACGGCCCCACCCCGCGATCGCGGGGTGGGGCCGATAGAGCCTGTCGGTCTGGTCACCGTGCCGGTGGCGCCACGCATGAAGGGTGCGCCGGCGCCCCGGCCACTACAGTGCACAGCCCTGTGTGGGCCTTCTGCGCTACTGCCCTCCGCCCTGGCCTCCACCGCGACCGCCCCGTCCGCCGCGTCCACCCTCGGCGCCGGGGCCGCGGCGCTGCATGCTCTGCATCTGCTCCTCGGTCAGTACATCACCGAGCGCTTCCATCAGGAGCTTCTGGCCCTCTTCGACGGCGGTGCCGAGGGCCTCAGCATCGCCGGCCGCGAGGGCCTCCTTCCGCAGGTCCCACTCCTCCTGGAAGTCGGGCTTGAGTTCCTTGAGCTGCTCGTCGGTCGCCTTGGCGGTGAAAGTCACCTGGCCCCAGAGCCGGTCCACGTAGAAGGCGCCCATGATGCCGCCCATCGGGCCTCCCCGGCGGCCGGCCTGGCCCTGGTCCTGCCCCTGGCCCTGCATGGCGGCCTGCATGAGCTTCTGCATGTTGGCGGTCAGTTCGGCGCGCCAGGCAGTGGCCGCCTCAAGCTGTTCCTCGGTGAGGAGCGTCTTGATCTCTTCCTCCAAAGCGGTGTTGATCTGCTTCATCTTCTCTGCGATATCTTCGCGGTTCTGGGCCTGACGCGCCTCGGCGAAGGCGGTGGCCCGGGCATCCATGGCCTTCTGACAGGCCGCGCGCAGAGTGCCGAACTGGTCGTCGGCCAAGTCGCAGGCGAAGTTCACTGTGGACCAGGTGAGCTCGACCTGCATCATCGCCATGGGATCGCCGCCCATCATGCCGCGGCCACCCCTCGCGCCCCTGCCCCCTTGAGGCTGAGCCTCCACCATCGCGGCCGTCAGCACCAGCACTCCGCTCACCACGAGTGTCACACCAAGCCATCCCGCATTGCGTCTCATGGTCGCTTCTCCTTCAGTGGTCTTGTTGTTGTGTCCGGCATCATCTGACTTCTATGGTGCCCGGCGACCGCCCCAGGTTACAGGCGGCGCAGAGCGCCGCTCCGGGCCCTGCAGGAAGGTCACCGGCACCCTCCGGTTGAACTGTACCCTCGTGCGCCAAGTGACCAGCTCGATCGGAGGCTCCGACCATGCAAGTTCGCCCCTGCAACTTCCTGTGGCTGCTGCTGTCTAGCGCGGCGCTTGGTGTCGCGGCGGTGTGCGCCGCCCAGTCGGCCGCCCAGCGCCGCGCCGAACTCCTCGCCACGGCGCAGGGACAGGCCCGGGACCCCGCGCCCTTCGTGGCGGCCCTGGAGGACCCCTCAATGCCCGTCCGGCGCCTTGCGGTGCGGTGCCTCACCGCGCTGGGAGCGCAGGCGCGGCCGGGCCTGGTGACCGCCCTGGACAATTCCGACACGGTCGTGCGCCGAGCGGCCATCCTGGCCCTGTTTGCTCAGGACGAGCAGGGCGCGGTGCCGCAGCTCCAGAAGGCGCTCGCCGACGAGGACGAGGTCGTGCGCATGACCGCCGTGGACCTACTGGCCACCGTGCAGCCGCAGACCGAGGCGGTGGCCGAGGCGCTCAGGAACGCCGCCAACGACCCGTCCATGCGGGTCCGCGACGCCGCGAGCCGCGCCCTGTGGCCGTTTCACAGGGATGCGGTGCTGCTCAAGAACCGGCCGGACTGGGATCATGAGATCGAGGTGCTCCAGGCCATCGAGCTGCCCCTGGCCGGCTGGAGGCTCCAGAACGACGACCTGCATGAGGGGCACACCAAGGGCTGGTATGAGGCGGAGTTCGACGATTCGGCGTGGGAGTCCATCGAGATCGGCCGGTTCTGGGACGAGCAGACCGGCAAGCACGACGGAATCGCCTGGTACCGAGGGCGTTTTGACATGCCCCCGAAGATGGACTGCAATGCGGTGGAGATCCAGTTCCAGGCCGTAGACGAGGTCGCCTGGGTCTGGCTCAACGGGGAGTACGTTGGCCAGCACGACATCGGCCCCAATGGCTGGGACATCCCGTTCCGGCTGAGCATCACCGACGCGGTGCGCTGGGGCGAGACGAACCAGATTACCGTGCGTGTGCACAACTCCGCCGCCGCCGGCGGCATCTGGAAGCCGGTGACGGTGGAGGTACTCAAGTGAGGGGACACGCGCTCGGCGCCGCGGGCCCGTTGCAGGCTCACCCGTCCCGAGCGTTCTACCGCCTCCTCGCCCTGGTCCGTACCGTGACGCAGTCTCGGCTAAGAGCCCCAACCCGTACCCGGGAGGTCCCGCTCATGAATTCGGACACGGTCCTGATCCGTCTCGTCCTGTCCGGCGTCCTTGGCCTGATGTGCGCCCTGGTGCTGCACGCCGCCGAGCCGTGGGAGAGCCCCTACGAGGGCGAGGAGGCCACCGGGCCGGATGTGATCGGCCTGTGGCAGTTCTCACCGGACGCGGAGGCGGCCGACAGCTCGGGCAAGGGCCACAGCCTGACGTTCCGGGGCGACGCCCGTGTCGTTGCCGAGGGGCGCTTCGACGGCGCCCTGGAGGCCACCGGCGGCCCCGGCGGGCCGAATGAGACCGCCTGCGGCGCGCTGGCGGCCGACACGGACGCCCTCACTCCGGCCGGTGCCTTCTCCCTCGAGGCGTGGATCAACCCCCGCGTCGACCTGGGCCAGGTGGAGCGCTGCTTCGTGCTGGACAAGATGTACGTGGACTACAAGCACAGCAATCCCAACACTGAATGCCTCAAGGACTACATGCTCTTGTTCCGCGGCAGCGGGGACGGGCGCGCCAGGCTCGAGGCGGCCGTGGGCTTCGGCGACGACGTGGTGCGGTACTCCACCGATGCGCTGGGGTTTCCCGTGGGCCTGTGGACCCACGTGGCCTTCACCTACGACGGGGCCGGCAGGGGACGTTTGTACCGCAATGGCGATCTGGTGGGCGGCGGCGAAGCCACCGGGCGCGGGCCCATCAGCGGCGGCCGCTACGGCCTGACGATCGGCGACCGCCACGGCAGCACCTACGCCTCCTTCCCCGGGCTCATCGACCAGGTACGCATCTGCAACGGCATCCCCTCCGCCTTCAGTGACACCTTCTGGGTGGCGCTCTCGGGCCGCTGCGCCTTCGAGCGCATGGAGCAGGGCGCAGCCCTGCGCATGGCCATCGACTATCAGGGACAGCTCGAGGTGCAGGGCCTCAAGGGCACGATCCGGATCGGCGACGAGCCGGAGACCGCCCTGCCTCTACCTGAGAGCATCACCGGACCGACGGAGTGCTCCGCTCCTGTGAACACGCTCCTGCGTCCGGACGGCTATCCGTTCACCATCGTCGTGGAGGCCACCGTGGGGCAAAGGCAGGTGCGAAGGGAACGGACCGGGTCGGTGGTCATCGTCCCGCGCCCCCTGCCGCACCGCATGCCCGTGGTCTCCTGGGCGGGCGGATGCAGGCCCGCAGACATGCTGGACATTGGGTTCACCTCCTGCCTCGGGGGCCTAGTGGACGCCCGCAGGGTGTGGGACGCCGGAGCACCCACGGAGGCCCAAAGCACCTCGGGGATCGCCGGTGTCCTGTCTCGACTGGATGAACTGGCGGCCAATGGGCTGACCCTCGCGGGGACGCTCTACCCCGCCAACGCCGCTCTGGGCTTCGATCCGACCCTGGGCCGCTACGATCGGGATGGAAATCTGATCGAGGGCGACAATGTCAACGGTAACTTTGCCCGGGTCCAGGAGTTCTGTCGCCACTACGGCGCCGCGGCGGGCACCAGCTTCGGTGACCACCCGGCCCTCGAGGCCGCCCTGATCCACTCCGAGGTTCGGGATGCCTCGCAGCTCAGCTTCCACGAGGTGGACCGGGCCGCGTACCGTGCGGCGACGGGCAGGGAGTTCCCCGAAGAGGCTCAGGCCAAGGGCGGAGTGCCCCATGCCATGGTGCCGCAGATCGGTGTGGACCGACTGGTGGATGACGAGCACCCGATCCTGGAGTTCTACCGCTGGTTCTGGAAGGAAGGCGACGGCTGGAACGGGCTACACACGGCGACCCATGAGGGGCTCAAGTCCACCAGCAAGAGGCCGATCTGGACGTGGTTCGACCCGGGCGTGCGGGTCCCAAGCATCTGGGGCAGCGGCGGTGATGTGGACTACATCTCCCAGTGGACGTACTCCTATCCGGACCCGATCAAGATCGGTCAGGCCACGGATGAGCTCTTCGCCATGCACGACGGGAGCCCGCCCAATCAGGACGTCATGAAGATGACCCAGATCATCTGGTACCGGACGCAGACGGCCCCCAATCTCCCGGAGGATGAGGGCGACCGCGCCGAGTGGGAGCGGGTGGCGCCTGAGGCCAAGTTCATCTCCATCGCGCCGGACCACCTTAGGGAGGCCTTCTGGGGCATGATCTCGCGCCCGGTCAAGGGCATCATGTACCACGGATGGGGCTCCCTGGTGGGAGAGCTGGGCTCGCTGGGCGGCAGCTACTGCATGACCAACCCCGAGACTCGTGTGGCCCTGACGGAGGTCTTGCACCAGGTGGCCGAGCCTCTTGGGGCTACGCTGGTACAGGTCCCCGACAGGCCCTCAGATGTGGCATTACTGGAGAGCTTCACATCGCAGGTGTTCGCCGGCCGCGGGAGCTGGGGGTGGGGGAACTCCTGGGAAGCCGACATGCACCTGATCCTGCAGTGGGCCCAGTTGCAGCCGCGCATCATCTACGAGGAGAAGGTCCTCCGGGACGGTCTGGATGACTACAAGGTCCTGGTCATGCCGTGCTGCGACGTGCTCCCCAGGTCCGTGGCCCAGCGCGTCCGGCAGTTCCAGGCCCGAGGCGGGATCGTGGTGGCCGACGAGTTCCTGGCCCCGGCGATCACTCCCGACATCGTCATCCGCCGCTACAGTCGGGTGCGCGAGGCGGACAAGGACAAGGCCGCCCTGCAGGAGTTGGCGGCGGCCCTGCGCCACGAGCTGGACGATTTCTACACCCGCTACGGCGAGTCATCCAGCCCCGACGTCGTGGTCAGGCTGCGCCGGGCCGGCGATGCGGACTATCTGTTCGCGATCAACGATACCCGGACGTTCGGCGACTATGTGGGCCACCACAAACTCGTGATGGAAAAGGGCGTGCCGACGGAGGCGGTGCTCACCGTGCGCAGGCCGGGAGCCACGGTCTATGACCTGGTGGCACACCAAGAGGTGCCCACGACCTCCACCGCCGACGGTCTGTCCATCAACGCCGCTTTCGGCCCCGGGGAGGGACGGCTGTTTCTCCTCACCGATCGCCCGATCGCCGGTGTGAAGGTGGACGTGGCCGCCCCCACCGAACAGACCCCGGAATACCGGTTCACGGTCACGGTTGTCGACGAGGCCGGGACCCCGATCTCAGGCGTCGTCCCGGTGCAGGTGGAGTTGCTGGACCCCGAAGGGCGCAGAGCCGAGCCCAGCGGGTACTATGGCGCGGGCGAAGGGCGCCTTGCGTTCGGCTACGAGCCGGCGCCCAATGACCTCAAGGGGGACTGGACGCTCCGTGTGACGGAGCTGGCAGGCGGAACCGATGTGGTTCAGACGGTCTCGCTGTAGAGGTGCGGCCAGAAAGCCGTCTGTAGCCGCCCCGCGACACGGGGCCGGCCTTTTGCGGCCGGATTTCCGGGCCGCCGGTGGCAGATGGCGCCCACCCGCACAGAAAAGAGCCCCACCGACCTGTGGTCCGGTGGGGCTCATCGCATGTGGCCCGAAGCCTGAACGTCTCGCGGACTACTTGCCCTTGCCACCCTTACCACCCTTACCACCCTTACCACCCTTCCCGCCCTTACCGCCTCTGCCCTCACCACGCGGCGGCTCGAGCTTGGCGAGTTGGTCCTTGGTCAGGGTGGACTTCAGCTTGGCCTCAATTGTCTTCTGGGAGGCCGTCACGGCGGCTCCTACCTTCTTGGCGTCGCCCGTCTTGAGCGCCGCCTTGCGGCTATCCCAGGCCTTGGCGAAGGTCGGGCGCAGAGCCTTCATCTGGGCATTGCTGAGCTTGACCCGGAAGGCGAGACCCGCCCAGGTCTGGTCGATGTAGAACAGAGACATCATGCTCGCGGGATCCGCGCCGCTCTCGGGCTTCATGATCTTGGCAAATGAGCTTTTGGCCAACGTCTCCCAGGCCCTGACGTTGCTCAACTGCGCCTTGCTCAGGATCTTCTCGATGCTCTGGTCCAGGGCTGCCTTGGTGCTGTCCATCGCCTTCTTCATGGCTGCGGGATCCGGGCGCTGGCCGGACTGCCGGGCCTTCTCCCAGACCGCGCGGCGCGCGTCGGAGGCCTTCTGGCAGGCGACACGCAGGGAGTTGAACTGCTGGTCGCTGAGAGTGCACTGGAAGTTGCACGCCGACCACGCCAGCTCGGTGTACATCATCTGCGTCGGGTCGAAGTTGCCACCCGGGCCGCCTCTGCCACCGGGCCCTCCGCGACCGCCCTGCCCCGGCTGTGCTAAGGCGGCGGTTGCCAGCAGGCTCAGTGCGAGCACCGACACCAGGCCGGCGACCGGGAGCATCCGCGTCGTTCCATACCTAACCATACTGTTCTCTCCTCGTGTGTTCCGTCGTCTGGTGCGCATACGCTGTCTTAGTGTGGGCTCACGGCAAGCCGTTACAGCGCCCGCGGGCAGGTGCTCGCCCATCGTCCGCCGAATAGCCGACAGTCGCGGGACAAGGGGACAGGCCACCATCACCTTCAGCCGCGCATCATACTCGCCCTTCGGCAGGAGAGACTACTATGGGTATCAGCCTCGGTCTGGTCGGCCTCGGCAGCTTCGGCAGCTCCTTCGCGGAGCTGTTCAAGAGACACCCTCTCGTGGACCGCATCGCACTGTGCGACCGCGAGCCCGAGCGCGTTGAGCGGTTCGCCAAGAAGCCGTCCTTCTCTGACAAGTTCGCGCCCGGCGATGCCTATGACTCGCTGGAGGAGATCCTCCACAGCGACCTGGATGCCCTGGCGATCATCACCCAGCCGTGGCTTCACGCCCCCCAGGCTCTGGCGGCCCTGGAGGCCGGCAAGCACGTGTACAGCGCGGTACCCATCTCCAGCCTCCCCGATGGCGACGAGATCCTCGACTGGTGTGACAGGCTCGTGGATGCCGCCACAGTCACCGGACAATTCTACATGCTGGGCGAAACCACCTACTACCGTCCCGAGGCCATGTTCTGCCGCCGCAAGGCGGCCGAAGGCGCCTTCGGGAGTTTCGTGTTCGCCGAGGGCGAGTACTTCCATGACGTCGACTCGGCGTGTAACCTGCGCGAGGTGCAAAGGAGCCGCCAGGCCGGCAAGGCGGGCCAGGAGTGGCTGGTTCTGCGACAGAAGTACTTGGACAGGGGCGTCAGAGGCGGCCCCATGCACTATCCCACCCACTCGGCCTGCGGCCCGGTGTGCACCATGAACGCCCACGCGGTCAAGGTCACGGCCTACGGCTACCGCAACCAGACCGACGATCCTTACTTCGCCAATGAGGCCTTCAGCAATGAGACGGCGCTGTTTGAGATGAGCAATGGGGCCGTGGTGCGCCTGTGCGAGTACCGCGAGATCGGCCTGCCCGGGGATGAGACCTTTCGGGTCTTCGGGACCAAGGGCAGCTACACCCGGGGCACGTGGCAGGACAACAAGGCCGTCACGCCTCTGACGGTGCAGGACATGCGTGACCCGCTGCCGCCCGAGGTGGTGGAGGCCTTCAGCGAGGGCGACAGAGAGGCCGACTTCTACGGCGGGCACGGCGGCTCCCACGCCTACCTCGTCCATGAGTTCGTGGATGCCGTGGCCAACGGCCGTCAGCCGAAAATCAACATCTGGGAGGCCTCGCGCTACATGGCCATGGGCGTCATGGCGCACAAGTCCGCCCTTCGCGACGGCGAGCGACTGGATGTCCCCGACTGGGGAGATGCGCCGCTGTAGCCACGACCTATCGCGCAGACGCCGCCGGCGATCGACGGCCTGGGCAAGGGCCGGGCCCGTGCGTGGGGCGGATGCCCCCCGGGGTCGGTGACTTACTGCGCCTCTTTCAGCCTCATCAGCAGATCGTCTCGTGCCCCGTCGATATGCCGTTGCACGAGCCTCTCGCCGGCCTCGGCATCACCGGCCTGCAGGGCGGCCAGGATGCTGCGGTGCTCCTCCACGGTCTCCTGCAGCCTCCGCGCCGAGCGGGGATAGACGCGGCGCACGCGATAGGTGTAGTTCCACAGACTGCGCAGGAACTCGCCGGCTCTGGCATTGCCCGAGGCGTCCGCCATTTGTGCGTGGAACTCGCGGTCCAGATGCAGCAGGGCCTCGTGATCGCCGCGGGCGGTGGCCTGCTCCATCTCCTGTCGCACGGCGTCCAGAGCCCGGAGCTGTTGGTCGGAGAGCTTGCCCGCGATCTGGCGCGCGACGAGACCCTCCAAAGCCCCCATCACGTCGTAGGCGTTGGCCACACTCTCGGCGGTCAGGGCGCTGACCGCCATACCCTTGCGCGGCACATGCACGGCCAGGCCCTCGGCGGCCAGCACCTGCAAGGCCTCCCGCACCGGCACGGGACTCATGCCCAACTCGGAGGCCAGGGCCGCGGCGCGCAGGGGTGTGCCCGGTGGCAGGGCGCCCTCGAGGATCGCGTCACGTATCCGCATCAGCGCTCTGGCCTGCAGCGACTGGGGCTCCTGCGGATCGCGGAGGAAGGGCCTATGGTCCATGGACGGTCCCCTCGGGCTGCGACGTGCCTACCTGCGGAAGGCCTTCTCCGTCCACCTCCACGTCGAGCACCGTCACGCCCTTTCCCGGCACGCGCACCCGGAAGGCTGTTCCCTCCGGCTGGATTCGCAGCGAAGGGAAGCTTGTGAGGACACTCACCGACCGGATCGGGTGCCGGACATCCACGGTCGGCCCGGCGTAGACCGCGATCTTGCTCTTGACGGCCAGGCGCAATACACCGGGGGCCTGCTGTACGGCCATGAGTGTCACGGCATCGGCACCGTCGGTGACGACCGGTGCTCCGGACAACTCGTTGATCACCTGCACACAGGCCGCGAGGAATGCCGGGCTGACCCGGCGGGCGTACATGTGGTACCAGTAGCCGCTCTCATCTTCCACCGCAAGCAGGTCATCGGGGATGAGCTCCGGCTCCTCCAAAGCGGCGATGTCCGGCGCGCGGAGGCCGGAGGCACCGTAGACGCGGCACTGCACCTCATCAGGCGGCAGGGGGTCTGAGAACTGCAGGTCGGCCGCAGGGAGAGAGCCCGGCTCGCGGCCGATCGTCACCACCGGGGCGGCGTCATAGGCCATCACCGCCGCCAGCTCATCCGCCGGCAGCAGGTGAGGGTTGAGGACCAATAGCGGGCCCCGAGCGGCGTGCAGTTGGTCGACGCGAACCGTGCTCTGAACGACCGCGCCCAGTGTCATGAGCTGGAACAGCAGCCGGTGCGAGTTCCAGGTCCGGGTAGCGGTGAAGTCCGCCACCTGAGCGGCCATGGCCGCATCGGACCACAGCAGGGTGGCGCCCAGCGTCGCTGCGGGCGCCGGGGCGAAGGCCAGGGCCCACCGCTCACGGAGCCAGCGCCAGTGGTCCGGATCCAGGCCATCGCCGAGGCAGACCAGGAAGCCGTCGGCACCCGGGCGCAGGCCCTCGGCGCTGTGGTGCCAGACATTGGCAAGTGAGTAGATCTCCCGCTCCAGCAGTGTCGGCATGTGCCGGATAGCATCCCACTGTTCCACTACATCATGGGCGTTGTGCAGGAAGATCAGCCTCGTGTCGGGCACATAGGCCCGGATCAGCATGAGCATGGCCAGGAAGTCGTAGTGCCGACTCTCGTGGGCGGCCATGGGGCGCGGGTCCATGGCCAGCCCCGCGGCGGCCGTCTCCACCACAATGCCGTCCACGCCGGTGGCGGCGATCTTCCGATAGTCGATGCCGTAGCGGTACAGGGACTCAAAGGGTGCCCGTCCCCAGGCCGAGTTGACCACCGCCTGCTTCCCGGCCCCGTGAAGGGCCGCCACGGCCTTGCGCCAGAACGTGGCCCAACGGTTGGAGTAGAAGTCGATCCATTCGTGTCGGACATGGCGCCACAGCCAGGCGGCCCGCACCTCCAGCCTGTCCACGTCACGGCCGCACTCCCCGCCGACCTCCTCCGGCAGGGCCAGTCCGGTTGCTTCCGAGAACTGGGCCACCATATCGTCGGACATATCCACACACCACAATGGACCACTCAGGGGGCCATAGCCATCGGCGCCGTGCCAGCCGTCAAAGCCGTAGTAGACCATGGTCTCCACGAGTTTGGCGATGAAGTAGTCTTCGTAGAAACCGCCGTCGGCCAGGCGCGCCAGGCAGTTGATGGAGGACACCCACCCGTGGCCGCGGTACACCATGCACACCTCGCGGTGATCGCTGACCCACTCGTGGTGAAACCGGTCACCATAAAAGCGAGTGAAGACCGTGAGGTACACCACCACGCCGCGGACGTGGAGCTCGGCGATGAGCGCCCGGAGCTGGTAGTTTGTCCAGACTTGCCTTTGGCGGTGCGGGTTGCGCTCGTGCCCGTCGCGCGCGCAAAAGTCCGGGGGCAGGGGGACCTCGGCCGCCGGGCTGTCATGCGACAGGATGAAGTCCGGGGAGCCGATGAGCAGGCAGATAGTGGCCGGAGTGAACCCGGCGGCCTCGATATACTCCGAAACTCCGAGGTCGGGCCGGGTATTGTCAAACCCGATGAGCTCGGTCCAGATCCATCTCTCGTGGGGTCGGCGACTCATGGAGGCCTCCGAGATTGTACGGCCGTGGCGCGTGGCGCGGAACGGCTAACGGCGCACCGGGCGAGACGCCCGCGGTCCCAGGAACGGCCCACGCGCCGCCGTCGATCAGGCCACTCTGGATGCCTGTATGCACCGACTTTTGCACAGATGAACCAAGTTCTGGGGTCGCGATCGCGCCGTTCGTGAACGCGTAGGTCGGGCTTTCCACTCACATTATGCATGAACGCACTGGGGCCACATTCCGCCATTTCCGCGTCCGGAACGGTCGAAGTACTGTCGTTCTCCCCCCTCCTCCCGTCTCCGCCGGCCGTTTGGCGGAGTAAGGGAGAGGGGGGCTGGGGGGGTGAGGTGACGTGAATCGGCGCCTGCCCGGAACCTGCATAATGTGAGTTTCCAGC
>Ga0334885_1001548_pt1 | contig 27565 bp, 29 predicted proteins | sample GraSluR1_MG_8_FD_207233 | JGI IMG/M metagenome (GOLD analysis project Ga0334885, IMG submission 207233) | Sludge microbial communities from methane-producing bioreactor in Wageningen University, Netherlands - Granular Sludge_31_05-R1 | ecosystem: Engineered > Bioreactor > Anaerobic >...
TTTTGGTAATATCTATGATCAAAGACTGGAAGCTTACAGGCGAGAGGATATAATACCTGTATGATAGATTTTAGTTAGAACACAGGAGGCGACTCAATGCATTCTATAGCGATAATCGGAGCAGGAATGATGGGGAATGTCCACGCCAGAGCCTACAAAGGGATGAAAAAGCCGGTCGCGCTCTGGATAGTCGAATACATTGAAGAGAGAGCCAGAATCTTCTCTGAAAGGTTTGGAGCTACAATTACGACCTTAGAAGAAGCGCTGGATAACCGCGACATAGATATCGTAGATATCTGCACTCCAACTTTCACACACAGAGACCTCGCTACAAAGTCTTTTGAAGCGGGCAAACACGTTTTCTGCGAAAAACCGGTCGCCCTCAATCTTGCCGATGCCAGGGTTATGAAACAGACAGCGGAAAAGTTCGACAAAAAGTTCATGGTAGGTCATGTAGTTCGCTTCTTTCATGAGTACAGAAGAGTCAAGGAGATCTCCGATAAGGGCGATATCGGTAAGATTGTTATGGCCAGATTGTTTAGAGGTGGTTCCTTTCCAGCTCACGGCATCGATAACTGGTTTTCCGATATCGAAAGGAGCGGAGGAGTCTTCGTAGATTTGTCGATCCACGACTTTGATTTTCTAAAGACTCTTCTGGGACCAGTAGAAGAAGTGGAGGCAAGATCGATAGCCATTAGCGCAGACAGTTCAAGAAGAGACTTTGATCATGGAATGGCAATTCTTCGGTTCAAATCGGGAGCGATTGCACATGTTGAAGGAAGCTGGGCAGAACCGCCTAAGATGCCCGTGAGTTTTGGAACTGCTTACGAGTTTGTGGGAACCGGTGGAATGATTACTAACAGCTACGAAAGGGAAGTTACACTGAGACTTCAGACGAGCAGTAACCAGGGACCGAACTACTCACAGGAGAATCCCACCTTTTCTGATCCCTACGCAGAGGAACTGGAAGCCTTTGTTCGCTCCGTTGATGAGAACACAGATGTGCCGGTCAGTGGAGAAGATGCTCTAGATTCGTTGAGAATCGCCCTGGCGGCAAATCTATCCGCACGAATATGCAGACCGGTAAAGATCTCGGAGGTAGTTTGAGATGGTTAGAATCGGAGTTTTAGGAATAGCCCACATGCATGGATACAGCTATATAAGAAAGCTAAAGAAGAGAAATGATGCTGAGATAGTCGGTCTCTTCGACCACGATGCATCGAGGTCGACAAATGCCTGCGAAGAGCTTTCAATAAAGCCTTTTGAAGACCCAGCGTCGCTGGTAGATGCCTGTGATGGCATAATAGTCGCAAGCGAAAACTCAATGCACAGAAAATACGTTGAACTGGCCGCAGTAAACGGAAAACAGGTCCTCTGTGAGAAGCCGATTGCAACCAATCTTGAAGATGCTCAAGCGATAGTCCGGACATGCCGGCAGAACGGCGTGAAATTGCAGATGGCCTTCCCGGTTAGATATAGTGCGTCCGTCAGAAAAGCAAAGAAGATTATCGACGATGGGCTTCTAGGCAAAGTGATGTGCCTCACCTGTACTAATCACGGGAGGATGCCCGGAGGATGGTTTGTAGACCCGGTCCTTGGTGGTGGCGGAGCGGTCATGGATCACACTGTACATGTCGTAGATGTAGTCAGATGGCTACTGAACTGCGAGTTCACCGAAGTCTTCGCTGTTTTCGATACTTTGATTCACGATATTCCAGTTGAAGACTGCGGCCTTGAGATGTTCAGACTTTCGACCGGTCAATTCATGACACTGGACTGCAGCTGGTCAAGACCAAGATCTCACCCGTACTGGGGAGACGTGACTCTTCGCATAGTCGGTACCCTCGGTACGCTCTTCATAGACGTGTTCAATTCGAAAATCGAGGTCTATTCCAATCAAACGGGAACGCGCTGGGAGAACTTCGGCGACGATTTGGACTCCTTGATGATAGAAGAGTTTCTCGAAGTCACCTGTCAGGGAAGAGAACCCTTCACAAGCGGTATAGATGGATTGAAGTCTCTTACGGCAGTTCTGGCGGCATATGAGAGTCACAGAATTGGAGGCGTCGTAACCATAGACCCGGATAGTTGAGAGATCAAGATTTCCTGATGCTGTTCACCATACCCTTGAAGACGACGTAAGTAGAATGGACTTCATACTGGGAAGCCATTGTACTGACGGTTTCAGAGTGTTATTCTTTGACCACGTAGATTATTTTGCTATAGAATAGAATATCGGCAAAACCAGAAGTGGATGGTCAGAGACTGTTCTTCAGCAATGTCGTGAACAATCTGCCAAGATGGCTTTCTGGAGGTGTGTAAGATGATAGTTACGCTCGTCGATATCCACGTCAAAAAAGATAAGATAAGCGAATTCATTGAAGCTACTAGGGAAAACCACAGGAACTCGATTACGGAGACGGGTAATCTCAGATTCGACTTTCTTCAGAACACGAATGATGAATCACACTTCATACTTTATGAGGCTTACGAGTCGGAAGAAGCGGCGGCAGAACACAAGAAGACCGAACACTATTTGAAATGGAGATCAGTTGTCGAGAGCTTTATGGAAAGACCGAGAATCGGAACTCCTACAAGAGTGATCGAACCGTCGGATCCCGATTCGTGGAGGTATTGATATAAATAACGTTTTTTTCAGAATGAGATTGATGAGAGGTGTAGTAATGCTATTAGAGTCTTTTAGAGAGAGAGTAAAGACAGTTCGCGAGTTTATGAGTTACAACGGTATCGATTCATTATTGCTCAGTAAGTGCTGTAACTTCTCATGGTTCACGTTTGGTGGCAGGAGTCACATTACTCTCAATGCGACTGAGGGCGAGGCTTCAATACTGATTACCGAAGACAGTATTCACCTACTTACAAACAATATCGAACTCCAGAGGCTTATGGACCTCGAAATCGATAGCAGTCTGCATGGACAATTCGAAATACAAGAATATCCATGGTATGAAAGACCCGTCGGGGAGAGAAAAATCGTAGAATCTCTGGCAAGAGGACGTCTCTTTTCAGATACCGGGCGTTATGGTACTCAAGTTGTTGATCTGGTAAGTATTCGCAGTGCGTTGAGCGAGTATGAAATTGAGACGTACTCAACACTCGGGAAAGAGTGTGACGAAATCTTCTCGGAAAAGATTCACACCTTAACTCCCGCTATGACCGAACTCGATGTTCAGGCAATCATGTATGGAGCTATGGCAGAGAGAGATATTGAGCCGGTTCTTACTCTCGCCTTTTCCGAGGAGAGCTCTCTGACTTACAGGCATAACCTTTCGAGAAACTCGAAACTGGGAATGAGGGGCTTCGTCAGTATATGTGCACGCAGAAAAGGATTAGTCGTTTCGTCTTCGAGATCATTCATGTTCGATGATTTTCCAGAGATACGGGAGCAGCATGCGAGAAACTGCTATGTCGATTCCGTAGCAATCGCCAGCTCGAGACCCGGGGCAAGACTCTCAGACATTTTCGAAAAAATTAAAGAGGCTTACTCTTCCCAGAATGCTAAAGGTGAATGGGAAAAACATCATCAGGGTGGTTCTGCGGGATATATGCCAAGAGAAATGGTAGCAAATCCATATGCCTCGCTGGTTCTTAAGGTGGGAAGCGCAGTCGCCTGGAATCCGACCATAAAGGGTACTAAGTCGGAAGACACCGCCGTAATTTGCAGTCGGGAGAATTCGATCATCTCATTTCCAGAGAGCAGTGTATGGCCTTCGATCTCTTTCGAGATTGGAGATCAGAAAATCAGGAGACCGGATATTCTTCTTTTGCAGTAATCTTGAAGAATAGAAGCATAATTAATCTGAGTATATTTCTCTTGAGTGAGAAGTCGAATAAGGGTCTCATATGTGATCCCTTTTTTCGTAATCACATCTTCTGTGATACAATCTATTTCGCGTACTAGTTTTGGAGGTAATCGCTTGAAGACAGTCGTTACGAACAAGAAAGCCAGATTCCTATATCATCTCTCTGACTTCTACGAGGCCGGACTAGAGCTTCTAGGAACTGAAGTAAAGTCTTTAAGGCTTGGTGGAGCTTCGCTGATTGACGCGTTCTGTAAGATCGAAAACGGCGAGATCTTTATGATAGACTGCAATATAAGCCAGTACTCACATGGTAACGTTTGGAACCACGATCCTCGAAGAAAGAGAAGGTTGCTAATGCACAAAAAGGAAATACTGAGACTTGATCAGAAGGTGAAAGAGAAGGGTCTGACTATAGTCCCAACAAGGATATTCTTCAATGATAAGGGAAAAGCAAAAGTAGAGATCGCCCTCGCCAGAGGAAAGAGATTGTTTGATAAGCGCGAAGATATTGCTAAAAGAGACGTTGAGAGAAGAATGCGCCAGCAGACAGATACGTGATCAAGGACTGCGAATTTGAAAAAACAGTTTTTCTCTACTATTTTTGGCTGCGTTAACGGCTTTGAACGTGAATACTGTTGTGGTATAATCATTCTGACTTATACTGTCAATAATACCAAGTAGCTTTGCAATAATCTAGGGGAGGTGTATTTATGAAGAAAGTCGCTTTGGTAGCTCTGCTCCTTTTTGCGGTTGTCATGGGTTTCTCTGCACCTAAAGCGCTGATTGGTGGTGCCTTCGGAATCAATGCCACCAATCCGACTTATCTACCCGACAAGTTTGCCGGTCCCACGCTGGATCTTTCTCTTCAGCTTCCGTTCACAGAAACAATAGGTACAGTGTTGAGCGCCCAGGTTGCTGTCAGATATCCGACCAACAAGATAGGATTGCTTAATGCCGACATTTACTTCCAGGTATTTGAATCACTGAATCTCCAGGTAAGACTTCTTCTGAGTGTTGGAACTGTTCAGGACACTGTTCCCGGTCAACAGTCCTGGGTACTCGCCGGATTTGATTTCGGTGCGCCGCATCTAGCACTCGGCGTTGGATTCCAGGTCATGGCACCTATTTCGGACAAAGTTATCTTAAACGCTTACGCAAGAGGGTTCCGGGTTAAGGATTATCAGACCCGCCAAGAAGGAGACTTCCCTGGAAAAGACTACTGGCCTCTTCCAGAGTTCTTCTCTATGGGTCTCGGTGCTTTATACCATTTCTGATCAGGAACTAAAGAGACTTTTTGATTAGGTTTTGGGTTCTTTTTACTTTTTTCCTTCTCTTTGTTTGTGTGAGTTTAGCGGTAACGGGTTACGACAAATTTCTACATTATTCTGTAAGTTATACCGCCTACGGCACTTCGAGCTTTTTGCTCGGTGACGCGGGCGGTTTTTTGTTTACGGCCGCTCTTGGCATAGGAAAGGAACTCTGGGACCTAATATCTGGTAGGGGAACGGCCGAACTGGGAGACCTTATAGCTGACCTCGCCGGTATAGTAGCAGCTTATGAAATAATTAGAGGCCTTGAATTCAGGCCCCTTTTTGTCTTCCATATAGCGTTTTGAAAACGCTTTCAACCTTGAAGAAAAGCTTCAGGTATTTCAATACGATGTTTATCGCCTAGCATTAGAAGCATGTTTACAGTCTTTGGGTCAAGGTTTATTCCTTCGGAGAGAGTCCGTTTTCGTGCCTCTCTTTCCTTCTCTCCGTGATAGTATATCTTCTCTCTGCCTTCAGCTCTCTTACTTGAGACCACTCCGTCGATAATCGTCTGAAAACTCTCCTTAAGAGATTCCAGTTCGCCAAATAGCTCGAGATTGATCGCTCCAAAGAAGTGACACACTCCAGCGACCCCGCCAGTATAGGTTTTTGCACTCCAGGCTCCAATAGACAATCCGGCCGAAATAAGCTCGACAACGAGCGACAGCCCATAGCCTTTGTGCCCTCCGAAATCTTCACCCGATCCTCCAAGTGGCAAAATCCCGCCTGGTCTTCGTTTATTGAAGTTTTCCAGCACTTCGCTCGCGGAGTTAGTATCAATTCCCAGCTCATCAACCGCCCAACCACGTGGAATAACTTCTTCCAGACGTTCATAAACCTCGAGTTTCCCTCTGGTAACTACGCTAGTAGCCATATCCAGGGTAAAGGAGTCCGACCCGTAGGGAATGGCTATCGACAAGGGATTAGTTCCAAGAACGGCCTCTTTTCCGAAGGTCGGAACAACTAGAGGATAACTGTTGGTCATGGCCACGCCGATCATATTTTCTTTGGCTGCCATCTCGCTGAAGTATGCAGTTATTCCGTAGTGATTGGAATTCCGCACGGATACCAATCCAACAAGGTCGGCTTTGGCTTTCGCAATTGCTACCCCCATTGCAAATCTCGAGACACACTGACCCGGACCCCCGTTGCCATCTATCACCGCCGAGAGAGCTGTTTCGAATTCCACTGTAGGAGTTGTATTAAGCTTGATGTGACCGGAATTGCGTTCGTCAATATAACGCTTCAATCTTGCCACACCATGGGAAGGTATTTCTCGTAGGTCCGCTTCCAAAAGAACATCTACAATTTCATCTGCCGCAGAACAAAACTGCTCTGCTTTAAGAATCTCTACACAGAAATTCCTCAGTACACCTGGATCAACCTTCGACTTATTCATATCGGTAACGTCCTTCGAAAAAGGCCTTTGCTATCTCTCTATACAGTTTTCTACTGAGATGCATTTCGCTTAACTCAACGTGTTCGTTGTCTCTATGAGCCATGCTGGCTTCACCCGGTCCGAGTATGATCGTCTCTATTCCAGCCGGAGCAATGAAGGCTCCATCTGTAAAATAAGTCATGGTAAGAGCTTCCGATTCCAAACCATTTTCTTTGAGTACTGCAGAAGTAAAGTTGGTTAATCTTCCAGATGAAGAGAAAGGATCTCTAGAAAGTACTAACTCCTGTTTTGCTCCATGGAAATATGACAGAACATCGTTAATTAGCTCAATTACCTCAGAAGTTGAGCTATTGCTCATGAAACGGATGTCCAGAATACAGCTCGCTTGATCAGGGACCGTATTCTCTTTTGAGCCCCCTGATACCTTGTTCAGACTCATGGTAAGACCCTCAATCACACGAAGCCTTTCAGATATTTCTCTGTAGGCATCGTATAGTAGTAGAATAGCATTAATGCCATCTTGCGGTCTTGATCCGTGTGCAGATTTTCCCATGAATGTTAATTTACTCCAGATAGCCCCTTTTTCGCCCGTCGCCATTCTTAGGGATGTAGGTTCGGCAATCAAGGCCCCGGCAATTGACATATTGCTTTCTCGTAGAAACGTCCTTATTCCTGAGCAGCCAACTTCCTCATCACAGGTAGCAACGAAGGCTACATTACCAACGAATGAAACGTCTGTTTTTAGATCTACAAACGCTCCAAGCATTGATGCCAGTCCGGCTTTCATATCGGCTGCACCACGCGCGAACACTTTTCCTTCTACAACGATCGGTTTAAAGGGATCGCTTTTCCAGCCAAACGATGCTGGTACAACGTCCATATGTCCTGAAAACATAAGGTACGGAGCCCCGGCTTCTTGTTCAAGTTTTGCAACCAGATTGGCTCTCTTCTCTGCCACAAACTGAAGATCCACAGAAAAGCCGAACTCCTCAAGGATATCTCCTATGAATCTAGCAAGTGTCTCTTCATTTCCAGGAGGGTTTGTTGTATCATGCCTACACATTTCCAGGAAGATGCTCTCGAGTCTTTTCTCATCGAGATTCATAGTTTGATTCCCACATTCCAGATTGAGAAGTCATCCTGTCCGAGAAGTTCTGACTTTGTTTCCATTCCATTAGCAACTTCCAATACCTTTTGTAAGAGCTTCATACCGCTCTCTTCAAGTGTTTCATCGCCCGTTATTACTGCGCTACAGTCGAAGTCTATGTTATCATTCATCTTCTTTACCGTCGCGTGATTACCCGTAATTTTGATCACCGGAACAATAGGATTACCCGTCGGCGTTCCCTGTCCCGTGGTGAAAAGTACTATGTTCGCACCACCGGCAACCATACCCGTTACCGATTCAACATCATAGCCGGGAGAATCCATAATGTAAAGTCCCGGTCTATCCTCTATTCTTTCACCGTACTCTTTAACTCCTACAATCGGCACTTTTCCACCCTTTATCATTGCTCCAAGCGACTTTTCTTCAAGCGTTGTCAGACCGCCTCTGACATTTCCAGGTGAAATGTTGTTCGGAATACTCTCAGCATCAACCGTATCACGACTGTTATTGAGGCTCTCATTAATCATTCTGTTCAGCATAGTGGCAAATTTCCCTTTCTGGGATTCGTTCTCCATGCGTTCGAATAGCAGATGCTCTGCACCAACCAGTTCGGTTGTTTCGGAGAGAATAATCCTCCCACCGTTTTGCCATACCAGATCGGCTACCTGCCCCACTGTGGGGTTAGCCGAGAGACCAGAGGAGAAATCTGATCCTCCGCATTCAACACCTATGGTTAGAGCCGACATTGGAACTGCTTCACGCTTTGCCACAGATGCAGCAAGAACAAGTTCTTTTGCGATTTCTATTCCTCTTCTAATAGTCTCAATCGTTCCAAAGTCCTGAATCATGAGGAGTTCTGCAGGCTTGCCCGACCTGGATATTATATCTCTGATTTCATTGGGTGATACTCTCTCACATCCAAGACCAATAATAAGAACTGAAGCCACATTTGGATTCATGACCGTGTTAATAAGTGTACGGCGTGTCTGGTTGAAGTCCTCTCCAAGCTGGGCACAACCCTGATTATGTCTGGCTACTGCGCAACCTGGAACGGACTGAGCGACTTTCTCAGCGACTTTCGAGGAACAGAGTACACTGGGCAGGATCAGGACGTGATTTCTAAACCCTACTTGTCCGTCATTCCTTATATATCCTTCTATCATTTTCTTCATGTAATTCCGGCCTAAGACCGCTCGCCTCCTTCTTCATACTCAGTTCTGGCGCTCTTGAGATTATGGACATGAACATGCTGTCCGGCAAGTATTTCCTTTGTAGCTACTCCAATCTTGTTGTTGTACTTTATAACTATCTCTCCAAGCTTGATGTCCCTAACGGCCACTTTGTGACCGGAAGGTATCGGATCACGCACCGAAATCTCTTTCAGACTGCCTGTTCCTTTTATCTCGATAGTCTCTCCCAGATCCACTCTTTCCAGAAGGGTCGCCACGCTGTCATTTTCGGAAAGCAAGATCGCCTGCTTCATACTTTTGCCTCCAATTCGAGAAAACTCGTCGCCACTTTGTAATCGATTTTGGTGGAGCCGAGTATTGAACATATGATACTCATTGAGTGTTTTAGATGATTCTCCAGAGCTCTGGAAGAGCTTTCTAAATCTCCTTCTAGAATCCCTTCAGCAATCTCCAGATGCTCCTTCATCTCATATATTATCCAGTCTTTCTGTTGCTGGGGAAGGTAATACTTTATGACGTTTCTCATTCTGGTTATTAGGATCGATATCTTCTGCATCATATCTATAAGGTAGCCGTTTCCACAGTTTTCCAGTATCAGCTTGTGCAGTTTGTAGTCAATATCATATGGAACATTCTCCATTGTTTCTTCGGGATTGTTGAGATGTCTGCGCATTCTCACAATAAGGTTCGAGACCGCGCCTCTGTCAACAAAGTCAATAGACTCTCTAAGTGCAAGCTCTTCCAGTACAAGTCTGATTGAGAAAAGTTTCCTTACCTCTTCCTCATCAATCTCCTTAACGTAGAAACTCTTCGCCTGACCAAGAGTGAGCAGCCCGTCCTCCTTAAGCTTGTACAGAGCGCCGCGCACAGGTGTTGAAGAAACCCTATATATTATCTTCAGCCTGGCAATGGTAAGTTTTGTACGCGGAGGTATTTCGAGTTCCACAATACTACGGAGAATAGATCTATAGACTTGCTGCTGAATACCGTGAAACTGGCCTACCTCAGATCTTGTCATGCTAACACCTCACGTAGTCGGGAATACTTCCTCAAGAAAGTTGCGCTCTCGCTTAGCGTTGAGTATTGCTCAGAACCTGTGAAGATCTCAACGCTGAAATCTCCAGCATAACCAGCATCGAAGAGGATGTTCAAGAGTCTATCGAAATCGACTTCGCCATGACCAAGAGGTTTGTGCATAGTGTCGGCAAGATGCACGTGCATTATGGTATCTATATGAGAAGCCAAGAATTCCGAATCCGAGCCTCTATCGAAATGGTCTGAGTCAAGAAGTATGCCGAAGTTCCTGAGGCCAGCCGAGAGTATAAAATCATAGGTCTGCGAGCAACTGTTGAGTATTGGGCATATATCTCTTCTCAAAGGCTCTATCAGAATTGAGAGTCTTAGTAGATTAGATGAAACGAAATTGTCGACAATCTGCAAAGCCTCTTCAAGGCGCTTTAGAGAATGCTCCAGTCCATCCTCCCAGACGATGCCCCTCAGGCGTCCTATATTAATATTGACTCCTAGTTTGCTCGCCTTTTCGACCGCCTTAAGGAGTCCACTAAGTGCTTCTTGGCGCTTTTTCGAATCAATATGATTGAGGTGAAGTCCCATTGTCCCGGCCATCTCTCCGGTACATAGAAATGAAATTTCAGTTTCTGTCTGCCTTTCAAGCGATCGAATCTTCTCAGTATTGATTTTCTCAGGATCGGCTATCATCAATTCGAAGGATTTGAACCCTGCTTTCTTCAATTCCTTCAGGTTTTTTTCCATAACGCCGGTAAGCCCGGTCACTTTAGCCCCCTCAGGAATATCTTCATTGGCAATCATGAAACTCAATCTCATCACTCTTCACCTGCTTCCAAAGTGTTAATGATGGCCATCGCCAGAGATATTCTCTTAGATTCTTTCGAATCGCTTCTCGAAGTGAGCACTACGGGGAATCCAGCACCCAGCAAGAGACCCGCAGTACTTGCATTACCAAGGTGAACCAGTCCCTTAATTAGATTTGCAGCTGATTCGAGATTAGAACATACCAGAATATCGGCTTCACCGCCAACTGGAGAGAGTATTCCCTTTTTTTGGGCTGCATCTTTCTTAATTGCCGTATCCAAAGGCATCGGTCCATCAACATAACAATCTCCGAATTCTCCCCTCTCTGCCATTTTCGATAGTACAGCTCCATCCAGAAGATCCTGATTTGAAGGTGTTATCCTTTCATTGATACCAACTATTGCTATTTTCGGCATCTTCTGGCCGAGCGACCTTACGAATCGGGCGACATTATCTACAATGCACATCTTTGCTTTCAAGTCGGGAGCTACATTTACTGTTCCGTCAGTTATAAAGAGCAGCCTCTCAAAACCGGGGATCTCCAGACACGACACATGACTGATAAGCCTGCCAGAAGTCCTTACTATCTCACTCTTCAAGAGGGCTTTAAGAAAGACAGCAGTATTCACTAATCCCTTCATTAGAAGTGCTGAATGCATTCGGGGTATCATCTCAATTGCCTTCGAAGCGTTTTCTTCTTCCGACTCTCCTTCGAATATGTCCGCGTCTGCGAACCATTCGTCCTCTCCACAGTACAACATCTCTTTGCGATTTCCAAAGAGCGTCAATCTGTAGTTATCTCCCCAAGACTTCACACTTGAGAGCGCCTCTATAGTTGAACAATCGTATGGCTGAACGCAGAGTATGTTCACTTCTTTTCTGTTCTGTCGGGCTCTGGTTTCAATCTGTGTAAGAGAACTAATAATCATGGCCTCACCTCAATAATCCAGCGCTCTTTCCAGGCCGGTTATGACTCTAAAGACTCCGGACGCCAGGCTTTCAATTTCGAATTCTCCGGGAAGAATGAGTACTTCAAAGCCATCGCCCAGTTTTTTGAGCAGTCTCTCCCGAATGTATCTGGATTTCATCACTCCTCCCGTAAGAGCTAGAACGTCAGGATAACCGCCAAAAACGGCCATAAGACTGAAGATGTATCTTGCAATATTATAGATATAAGCTTTCAAAACTACAACCGCTCTGGTATCATCTTCGATAGCCAGTTCGACTATACTCTCCACATCTCGTGTTCCAAAGTGTGAAAAGAGGCCGCCAGAGTGAGTCAGAACATCTAGATAGTCGTCTCTAGATCTAGAGAATTCGGCCAGCTCATGACTTGGCAGGCCACCGGCCCTTTCCACAGCGAACGGGCCTTCTTTGTCGCTGTTGTAGAGGTCCACCATTCTTCCATCGAGGTGCGCACTTATCGAGGAACCACCTCCAAGGTGCGCTACTATTACTCTGGCTTCTTCATACTTCTTTCCAATGTGTTGAGCAGCCTTTCTTGCTACTGCTTTCATATTAAGAGCATGTGATAATGAGTTTCGGGTTATGCCTGCTATACCCGTTATTCTTGCCCAATCGGCCAACTCGTCCACACTTATCGGATCTACTGTGAATGCTTCAATGCCGTTCTCTCTGGCAATTTCCGAGGCTATTAAGACCGCCGTGTTGGCAGGGTGGATGCCCTGCAGACCAGTTCTGGCATCGCGCAACATATCCTCATTCACTCTGTATACTCCCGAAGCCAGCGGCTTAAGCCTTCCGCCTCTGGCTGCCACTGCGCTCAGTTCATAAGGGTGGATTCCAGATTCTTCAAGAGCCAATAGGATCTGTTGTTTCCTGATCCCGTATTGCTCTGGAAAGAGCGGGAGATCGAGCTGACTGTCTTCTAGAACCAGCGTCTTGCGAAACAGCTCACTTTTTCCATCGAATACGGCCATCTTGGTGGAAGTGGAACCGGGATTTATAACCAGGATATAGAGGCTCATGCTAGGTAATCACTCACAATCTTCTTGAATTCATCTAGTTCAAGCACAGTGCCCCTTATTCTTCCTTCCTTCCTCACAATCTCTGTGAGTTCTTCTAGTTGATCATCTGAGACGCTGATTCCCATTCTCTTCAACCAGTACTTGACGCTTGCCTGGCCGCTGAAGGCTCCAAGTTTCACCTGAACTTCTCCCATACCGACAAGAGAAGGGAGATATGGGGTCATAGCCGGTTCTATGCCTGCTTCATTTAGCTTATCTATGGCGTCCACTACGATTCCTGACTCGACCCAAAATAGGCGCTTTCCGACCACAGGTTTGTTGTTGGCGACAGGAATCTTGGAGATATCTTCCACAAGTCTGGAAGTATATCCAATCTTCTCAAGTTTGACCCCCGTGTCTATTCCCATCAGTAGCTTCAATCCTGCTGCAACTTCTTCAGTTGCCACATTTCCCGTTCTCTCGCCTAGTCCGTTGATCGAGCTGTGGACTCCCGACGCCCCACCTCTTACGGCAGCGAAAACAGAACCCATTGCCAGTCCGAACTCGTTGTGAACATGGAATTCAAGGGGGACTTCCGGCATAGCTCTGGAGAGTTCTGAGAAGACGAACTCTATAGTAAAGGGTGAGGCGACGCCGAAACTATCCACGAAGACAATGCTCTCCGGCTTAGCCTGTCTTGCAATCTCTGTAAAAACCTTGAACACATAATCAAAGGTCGAGCGTGTGGTATCCCAGCCCATAAAGGTCGGTTTCATCCCCTGTTCCCTGGCATATCCAATTGCTGAGACTACTCTGTCTATGACCTGCTCGGCAGAAACTCCATAGACATACTCGTTATCATACGGATTCACTGCGTGTTCTACCACGACGCGCTTCGCCCCACATTCAAGCGAAGCATCGATGTCCTTTCTTAAAGCTCTTGCAAATGGTACTATCTCTGAATCTAGGTTCATGTCCACAAGTCTTCGAATGGCTCTTCTGTTTTCTTCGGAGACAACTGGCATACCTACCTCAATGGATTTCACACCTAGATCATTGAGAGCCACTCCGATCCTTACTCTCTGATCCTCGTTCCAGGTGAGTCCGCATGTCTGTTCACCATCTCTCAGAGTAACATCGTGTATGTAGATTCTTTCTCTTGTTTTCTCGCCCTTGATCTCTTTCTCAAAATTCATTGGACACACCCATTTTGAGCCATCGAAATACTGAGTCCCATTGAGCGACATGTAATTAAGATCTTTCGGTTTCATAATCCTACCTCCATTATTCGCCTACCTGCGGTAGAGTATATGAGTTTTCCAGCACTATTATTGTCCTTGATGAAATTACGGTCGAATCGATTACTGCTTGCAAATCTCTGTGCACCTTCAAACCAACGAATTCGAAGAGAGAGTCGTAAGTTGTGTCACTTACAATGTGTACTCTCTTTCTTTCCATAATGTCCTTGACTGCATAGGCGGCCACATATGCCAGTGGATCATCGGAACTAAGCTTATCTAGCTCGCTGAGTATTTCCTCACTTCGGTTGGTAAGTAGTCTAGCGAATACAGGGTGATCTCCGAATCCTTCTTCCAGAGGAGCCACTAGTACTATGTCTCCGCCATCCTTTGTAATGAGATCTGCTGTATAAAGTGCCTTACCTCCTTGCCAGAAATCGGTTACTGATGGGTAAGCTGAGATGACTGTTACGTCAGATTTCTGATCAAATACCTGAAGGACCTCCTGCTGCGCCAATTTAACACCTGTTTTGTGCGCACTGACGTGATTCCCCGAAACACAGCCTTTCGGCAGTCCGTCAATCCCATAGTAGTAGTTGATTATGAAGTCTAAGCCAACTCTTAGGCCGGCCTCATCTATTAGCTCTCGAAACTCGTTTCTCGCAACGCCAACATTTGCTGAACTTTTCAAGATAGCCATTTTGTGGGATTTGAAGACCGTCTCATAAGAAGCTACTCCCGGCACCACCATCTTCGCGCCACCGGACCAGCCTGAAAACCTGTGAGGAACTATCGAACCGATGGCTACTTTTAGATCTGCCTCTATGTTCCTGTTGATTTGCAGCGGAACATCCATGAAGAGTCCGTAGTCTCTCATCTGAGAATCATCATACGCATTGTGCTGGATGATCTCCGTGTCCAATGCAAACTCCTCGAATTTCGAGGCTATCTCCATCTTTGTCATCTCTCTGTGTGTACCTGAAGCAACTAGAAGTCTCACTTTCCCCCAGGATATTTCTCTATCTTCAAATCCCCGTTTTAGATACCTAAGTGTCTCAATTACCGGAGAATGTCTCGTATGATCTTCGACAATAATAACTATGTCTCTAGAACTGGCAGCCATACTCATCAGGTTATTTGAGTCTTCCGGTTTAAGAAGCGAAGCTTCAAGATTCTTGTGATCTGGTCTTTTTCTAGATCGCTCAAGAGGCCTTATCAACCTTTCTGAAGAGACTTCAAACTCAAGGTCTTTTGAGGTGAGATAATCAAGTACCATACGCATCTCACTTACCGCCGAAATACATCTCTCTTATAGTCTCATCGCTCTTGATTTCCTCGACAGTTCCCTCCAGTTTGATCTGGCCCTGAGAGACTATATAGACTCTATCGCTCATGGGTAGTGACAGTTTCGCATTCTGTTCGACAATGAGCATTGTGAGTTCGGTCTCCTTAACAAACTTCTTCAGTGTCTCGAAGATTCTCTTAATGATTACTGGTGCCAGTCCCATGGACGGTTCATCTATCATCATAATAACTGGATCAGATACTATTGCCCTGCCTATCGCGAGCATTTGCTGTTCTCCACCTGAAAGTGTACCAGCCATCTGTCCCTTTCTAGATTCAAGCTCAGAGAAAAGTTGGTACACTCTCTCAATAGTTGCTCGCGCTTTAGAAAGGCCGACTCGAACCGCTGCCACTTCAAGATTATCCTGAACTGTGAGTTCGGGGAAGACCTGTCTTCCTTCGGGCACCTGGATCACTCCTAAGCGGGAGATTTTATGTGGTGGCAAACTCTGGATTTCCTGGCCATTGAAAATCACTTTGCTACCCGGTTCAGAGCTGACGAGACCGGAAATACTCTTCAGTAGAGTTGTCTTTCCGGCACCGTTTGGACCGAGCACGGAAACTACCTCTCCCTTTTCTGCCCTTATGGAGACTTTTCTCAGTGCCGGAACCTCGTTGTATGATACCGATAAATTGACAGTTTCCAGAATAGCCATTGGTCATTCCTCCCCAAGATAGGCCTTAAGGACAAGTGGGTCTCTCTCTATATCGGTAAAGAGACCTTTGGAGATTACCTGTCCGAAATTCAGTACATACACCCAGTCGGCCACCGCTTTTATGAAGTCCATAGTATGTTCAACCAGCAGAGTTGTTATTCCTCTTTCCTTGAGAAGGATCATCATATCCATAATTACTTTGAACTCATCCCTGGTCATCCCGGCCGCCGGCTCGTCAAGAAAGAGTAGAGTTGGTTCCAAAGCCAGGGCTCTGGCTATTTCAAGGCATCGCCTGAGACCGTAAGCCATTCCGGTTGGAGAGTCGTAAGCGTACTTCTCCAAGCCAACCAGACTCAGAAGCTCCATGGCCTTCTCAAAGTTCTCTTTTTCTTCCTTTCTGTATCCGGGTGTATTAAGAACAACACTTATAGGACCTGATTTATAGAAGGATTTCCTGGCCACCAGAACGTTTTCCACGACAGAAAGGTTTTCGAAGAGCCTGATTTTCTGAAAAGTACGTGCGATGCCCATTCTGCTTATCTTACTACTGTCCATAGATGATATATCTAAATCCTTAAAGAATACTTTTCCACTTGTCAAGGGAAAGACTCCTGTGACTACGTTGATAAATGTGGTCTTGCCCGAACCATTAGGACCTATGAGCGCAGTTATCTTTCCCTGCGGGATGGTTATGGAGAGTTCTTTATTAGCAATAACTCCGCCGAAACTCTTTGTCATCTTCTCTGTTCTCAGAATATCCATATACACCCCACCTCAAAGTGTTTTCGTGTTGCTTCTCTTCAACCTGAAGACTCTTCTGACTAGATTCTCAAGCAGTGGGCCAATTCCCACGGGTATGAAGATTATGATAATTATGACAATCAGTGATGTGACCATAAGGTAATAATTCTCCCAACCACCAAATCGCAGGAACTCCGGAAGAAGAGTGAGTCCTACTCCACCAACAACGCCTCCGCTCATATGCCTAAGTCCACCGACAACTGCCATAGCAACAAAATTAGAGGACTCGAAGAAAGTAAACGGTTCCGGGGATAGAAATCCAGCCAGATGCGCGTACAGACCACCGGCTAATCCCGCCAGACCTGCTGAAAAACCAAATGCGGCGATTTTCAGTTTCTTGGTGGATATTCCACATGACGCCGTGGCAACGTCGTCGTCATTCATAGCAAGCATTGCGCGACCAAAATGCGAGTGTTTTATCCTGTACATGATATAGATACAGAATATAAGAACTGCTCCCAGAAGCCAGAAGACCTGTTCGAAGGACAGCATCTGTTTACCGACAGAGTAAAATGGAATTCCGAAAAACCCGTAAGGTCCTCCGGTGATAGGTGTCAAGTTGATTACAAGTATCCAGACTATCTGACCAAAAGCAATAGTAACCAGAGAAAGAAAGAAGGCCTTCAGCTTGAACGATGGAATACTGAGAAGAAATCCCGCAAGCACGCTAAAGGCAATTCCTGCTATGATTCCGATAATGATCGGTGCTCCAAGCTTTGTAGTAACGTATGCAGAGCTGTAAGCTCCTATGGCATAGAAGCCAGCCTGTCCAAGTGATATCTGACCAGCGAATCCAGTTAAGAAAACCAGCCCCGAAGCGAGTATCGCATGAATCAAAGCCCGGTTCATAAGATATAGATGATACATGTTCCGATCTACTATCGGAAAGATAATGATCGCAGCAGCAGCCACTACAAGAAAGAGAAGCTTCTTCATGCTTTACCCCCCTAAGCCCTTCTGGCTTTCCAGTTGAATATGCCTGAAGGCTTTAGAATTAGAACGGCCACCAGGACAGAGAAGGAGATAATGTCCCTGTAAGTCGAGGATATATATAGGGTAGAGAAGTTCTCAAGAAGACCCAGACAAATCCCACCGATAATCGTGCCGTAAGGATTGGTTAGACCTCCAAGAACGGCTGAAGCAAAACCCTTTATTCCAATCGAACCTCCGCCAAGCTCTAGAGATACGAAATATATGGGTGCCAGGAGTATTCCCGCAATTCCTACTACACACGTCGCCAAAACGAAAGATAGAGAGGTCGTGACTTTCACATCGACTCCCATTAGTGCGGCGGCTTCTCTATTCTGCGCGGCGGCTCTGAAAGACTTTCCTATAAGAGTCTTGTTCAAAATGAAATAAATAAGGACCATCAAAATCGCCACAACGAGATAGATATTGAAGTAAAGAACCGGTATTCTTACACTACCGATAGATACGAAATCTCTGCTTCCTCCGAATACTGGTGGAAATGGTTTCGGTAGCGCACCGAAAGAGACAATTATCAAGTTCAACCAGAAAGTGCATAACATGAGAGTTGCAACTACAAACTCTAGCCTTCCACCACCTCTTTTCCTTATTGGCTCATATATAAATGCTCTGAGCCCAAGTCCGTAAACGGCAATTAATGCAATGGACAAAGTAAATGATAAAAAGAATCCCATACCAAGAAGCGTGTAAAATGAGTAGAACAGATAAGCACCAAGCATTGCAGACGAAATATTAGCGAAATTGATCCTCGAAATTGTTAGCCAGAGGAATACAACACCTAATCCTACAAGGCCATAGGTAGTACCAATAGAAGCCCCTGCGATAAGATTCTGGAGAACGTCCTGTAGCATCCGCTCACACTCCTTGCAAACAAATGTTAGGGGGGAGAACAGTATCTCCCCCCAAAAAAGAAGTTCTAGAACAACTTGCTAATTATCTGCCAGTCTTTTCCATCAAACTGAGAAATCAAAGATACGTTGGTGAAATTGTGGTGCTCATCGCATTTCAGCTCTCCCTGTACACCAAAGATGTTCGCAGTAGTTGCCAGGTACTCAGCGAGCTTTGTTCCGTTTGTTCCAACATTCTTGAGAGCATCGGCGAGGAGATACATCCCATCATAATAAGCCTGAGAAGGATCACTTGGCTCTTCACCATTCCATTTCGCTTTGTAGGCTTCAACGAACTCAACAACGACAGGATCCGGATCAGTCGGGTTGAACCCCTGTACCGAGTAGACTCCGATAGCAGCTTCACCTGCAAGATCTGTGAACGCAGGAACGCCCCAGGCAGAGAATCCGATAACGGGAACTTCAATCTGTAACTGCCTGAGCTGAGTAACAACAACCGCAGCTTCAGGTTCGTGAGTAAGTCCTATCAAGCCATCGAAACCCGCGTTCTTAAGCTTTAGAAGCTGACCAGTTGCATCCTTTTCTCCTTCCTTGATCTGTTCCATAGCTACGATCTCAATCCCGTATTTCGGAAACTCGCTCTTTGCTACATCAAGCCCCGCCAGACAGTAGTCAGTTGAACCATATATAACACCTGGCTTCTTTATGCCCAATACTTCAACTGCGTATTTCACCAGCTGGGCAACTTTGACTCCATCATCGGCTCTCAGTCTGAAGAGATAATCGTTGGGAATTACCGAATAGCGGAAAGACGGAGAAGTGGCGCCCACAAGCATTGGTATCTTCGCCTGCTGCGCAAGAGGGTGGACACCAATTACGGCACTACTCATGTTTGGACCGAATATGGCTACAACGTTGTCTTGAAACAGAGCTCTTCTTATTACATTTGCAGCAGTACTCGGATTTGCAGCGTCATCATAGACTATCATCTCCAGCAAACTTCCGTTAATACCACCACTTGCGTTGATCTCCTCAAGAGCAAGTTGAGCACCTTTTTTGATGTAGTCGCCAAGTATCGAGCCGAGTCCGGTGAAGGGGGCAACTAGAGCCACTTTTATAGTTGCTCCAAACATAGCTACTCCCAAAAGCAAGACAAATGCTACCACAAGTACCCTGTTCAGTTTCATCCAAACACCTCCAAATTCGGGGAAACACGTACTCACCCCGGAGTTCACGAGCGGAATTACATTACGTGACCATTACGATGATGCATTATACATCATGCACAGTCTAGCATTATTTCGATTAATATCAAGCATCTATCTATCTCCATTCAGATCAATTGTGGTATCAGTAGAAGAGATTATGAAAGAATTGCTCCTCTTTCTCGAGTTTTATGACCAAATTCTATCGATAACTCCATTTTTAGCAGTTGAAGTCAAGACCGTACTATCTTCTCTACAGCAAACTCTATCGAGACTTCTCTGCCATGGCCGGGCAGAAGGCTCTTTATACCGGAGTCTTTTAGTCTTATTAGACTCTCCAGAATCGCTTCACGACTTATCGCATAGAAGGGCATCGTTCCGAACGCCGGCATGATGAGGTCTCCAACCACGCATTGTTCTCCCGCGCAGAAACTCATACAGTCCTTCGTATGGCCCGGAGTCGCCTTCGCGTGTAAGCCTGCTTTGAGCTCATCGCCGTCTTCAATAATCAAATCAACCATTACGGGAGTACATCTGCCTTTCTTCGCAAATGAATTGAAGACTCGACCAAGGAACGTCGCAGGTATCGTCTGACCCTGCGATCCCGTCTCCATAGATGCAGCTGCACCTCTAGATGAGGCAACCTTCATACCGTATTCTTTCTTGAGTCTCTGTGCACCACCAAAGTGATCGGTATGTGCGTGTGTTATATAGAGCCACTGAATCCTTCTGACGTCAACAGATATCTCATTCAGTCTTTTTATAATCCTATCGAACTGAGATTCCAGGCCGCAATCTACGAGAACTGCTTCACCGGTTTTTTCGTCTTCAAGATAATAGGCATTGTTCAGTCCAAGGTTCAGTCTCTCTATCCTCATCGAATCACCTCCAGCGATATTGATCGATTTTACCCCTTTGAGAGTCATATGAAAAAGGAGATGATAGATATGTACGGAAAGGCAGTTGAGTTTCCCGCTTCCGGAAAGTGGCTTAATGTTGACAAACCAATGACTCTGGAAAGCCTTAAGGGACAAGTGGTATTGTTGGACTTCTGGACATACTGCTGCATAAACTGTATTCATGTTCTAGAAGAGCTCAAGTGGCTTGAAGAGAAGTTCGCAGAGAGCCCCTTTATTGTTATTGGAGTGCACACGCCCAAGTTTGAAAACGAAAGACTGGAGGAGAACATCGAGGCTGCAATCAAGAGATATGAGATGAGTCACCCTGTGTTTGTAGATAACGACTACTATCTCTGGGATCGCTATCTCATTAGGGCATGGCCTTCATTCGTGCTTCTATCGCCTGATGGCAGGATTCTCTCGAAGACCTCTGGCGAAGGCAGACGCGAATACCTTTCTCTGGAAGTATCTAAAGCTCTTGAAGAGGGAAGAAAAAGGGGAACTCTAAGTCCAGAGAAACTGAAGGTAGAAACCTCTTTGAAAAGAGATCCGAAAGTTCTTTTCTTTCCGGGCAAGATAGCCTTTGATGAGTCTGATAGGCTTTTCATAAGCGACTCAAACAACAACAGAATACTGGTAACGCATCTCGAAAACCCCTTTAGAGCGAGGATTGTTGATACCATAGGAAGCGGCAGCGCGGGAATGCTCGACGGAGAATTCGATCGAGCCTCTCTGAAAAAGCCACAGGGAATGGCGTTTGTAGATAACGATCTTTACATAGCAGATACCGGCAACCATTCAATACGCAAAGCCAACTTGAGTAACCGAAAACTCTCGACGGTCTCGGGTGATGGCCTCCAGGGATATAATTGGAAGTATTCAGGGCCAGCCAATAAGGCGCGCCTGAACTCACCCTGGGACCTTTTCTATAATGATAAGAACATCTACGTAGCCATGGCGGGAACACACCAGATCTGGAAACTCAATCTCGAAAATGCCACTATCGAAGCCTTTGCCGGAAGCGGTGTGGAAGATCTTATCGATGGCCCTGTGGGAGATTCCGGTTTTGCACAGCCGAGCGGACTCTTCGTTGAGAACGGCAGAGTGTATGTGGCTGACTCTGAGGTCTCTGCCATAAGGTTCATAGATCTCCAGAAGAATACTGTTCACACTGTGGCCGGTAACGGTCTTTTCTCTTTCGGCCATGTGGACGGTCTTTTGAATTACGCGCTCCTCCAACATCCCATCGGTATCGGTGGAGACGGTGAGTATCTATATATTGCCGACACGTATAATCACGCTATTAGAAAGATAGATCTTAGGGCGCGCAGAATAGAGACACTGATAAGCACTTCCAATGATGGAGTCTGTAGTATCGGAGAGACGAATTGCGATTTTCTGGGGCTGTTTGAACCAAACGATGTGAAACTCCGTAAAGGATTACTTTACATAGCCGATACCAATAACCATATCATAAGAGTCTTAGATCAGAGCAAAAAACTGCTTCATGACCTCGAAGTAGTTTATAATGAAAATATCCTCTCCAACTGAGGTATCATTGTATCGGGACTTCTCGTAACGGGGGTGATGCTATGAAACGCTGTTTTATAGTTATCTTTTTGATTGCCATGGCAGGTCTCTCTTTTTCAATTGATATTGACCTGGGGGTCGCCGTAGATGTTACTCAGGCGATGGAACAGACACTTGGATGTGCTCAACTGGCAATTATGGCAAATGTTGGAGTTTTCGCTTTCGATATTCCCTTTGCCCAGGTTTGGCCGTCTGAAAGACGGATCGAGTATATTGATCCATTGCAGAGCTACGCGGGACTGAATTTCAAACTTCCGATAACTATTCTGTACGTCAAAGCAAATCTCGGTGTTCAAATCGCGGGAGTGCTCGATCTCCTTGGTGGCAAAATCGAGGGCTGGGATTTGCCATCCAAGGCGAGAGTGGCTCTCGGAGTTTCTGATTCGGGGTTTTTCCTGGAAGGCGGATTTAGTGCCGAGTTTACCCCAACACTTGATAGGCTTAACTTCTGCCCATATGCGGCCATAGGAGTAGTCTTCTAGCAGGTTTTTCGCAATTGGACGCCAACTACCCACAGCTGTTGAACCAAGAAAGCGGTTTTCTATTCTTGAGTTGTTCTTTCAATCTCGATCATACAAACTGTATGCGGCTTGAGCAAAAGACGCTTTGTGAGTATTGAGCCACTGAATTCGCTTTCATGGGAGCTCGGTTCGCTATCTCTTATCAGTTCTTCTTTATCTATGGAAAACAGATAATCCGATTGGCCTCTTTGAAGCCAGAGATCGAAAACGGAGTTCTCTCTTGTGAGATAAGTCTCTATCACCCTATAACTCCCGGAATCGAGTTCGACTTCGATTTCTACTTCCCTTTCCTTCTCCTGGAATATATCGTATCTAGCGGTAGAAGAGAGTTTTGATCGATCGCCGTTTGCGAAACCTTCATCGTAATGACAGTAATTCCACAGCATAACTTGAACTGTCTCTCCGCTCTTGGTTACGATGTAGTCCTCTCCTCTGTCTACAAGTAGTTCACCAAGTCTCGAGAGAAGAAGAAAGGCATAATACGAGGGTTTCTTCAGTCCTACCTGATTTATCAGACCGAATCCTCCATGAAAGAGCTCTCCGGGAATCTGCACTTCCTCAAATATGTCGGTAAATGTCCAGAACCCCAAAGAATTCGCAGTGCCAATAGCCGCGATCATGTTGTGAACTATGAAGGTGGCCATGAATTGAGTATCATGAACAAGATCCCACGGTAGAAAAGACGAATTCCACTCGGTGGCGTGGATCTCGGCATCGCCAAACCCGTATCTTTCAGAAGCGGCCTTCAACCACTTCAGATCGTCTGCGGTGCTCCATTTGTCTCTGTAAACGAGTACTCTATTACCATCATCGCCAATAGGCCAGGCATTGGGATAAGGGTGCGAAGATATGAAATCCATAGGCAGGCCTTCGCTACTGCAGAAATAGAGAAACTCTTCAACCCACGGAGCCTTCCCGTGAGTGAAATTCGAGGTCGCCGGGCCCCCAACTCTCAGTTCTGGATCTATCTTCTTGAGCACCTTCGCAGTGGTTCTATACAGCTCAAAGTAGTCCTGCATGTCGCCCGCCCAGAAGTATTCGCGCAGATTCGGCTCATTCCAGACCTCGAAGTACCACTTCCTGACTTCTTCAAGTCCATAACGGAGAATACAGTGGTTAACCGTCTCCTCCACAAGCAGAGCCCACTTCTCGAGACTTTTCGGAGGAGTTATCCCGCCCTTCCACCAGAAGCAAGTCTCTTCCCCCGAGCGAAGATCGAACGGCATAAAACCCAGTTCAAGAAACGGTCTCAATTCAATAGACAGAAGAAAGTCAATAAGTGAATCCAGATAATGAAAATTGAATACCGGTTCCCCGGAGACCTCTCGGTAGATCATCATATCGTCGTGAAAGATTCCGTGAAACCTTATGTATTCAAAACCGATTTCTCGCTGTACTTCAGCCAACTGGTCTCTCCAATCGGCAAATAGACCCTCTTTTGCGCGGCCGGCGGTGATTAGCTTTTTCCAGTAAGGCTTCAACTTCACACCGCTTCGCTTCGCATCGACTCTTAGTTTTTCCATGCCAGACCCTCCGATCATTCAACGATTAGGCTTTCAGCCAGTTTGCTCTTCACTTCTTCGAATCTCTCTCTGTGCAACCACTCTTTCCAGCCCATTTCGAGATAAATCGCTCTCACCTGAGAAGCATAATTCAGTGGATCGATGTGTACTGTGCTTACTATCTTGCGAAGCTCTCTTGAGACTTTTTCAGCATTCATGGGCAGGACAGGGCCGAGAAAAACTCCCGCATCTATTCCGTTTTCCTTCAGAAGATATATGGTCTCAAGCCGTTCGGAAAAAGTTGACGATCCCGGTTCTAGAATCCTTCTGACGTCTTCTCTGTCGGTAGTGATGCTCACAAGTACTCTAGCCTCGCCTTCGGCCTTGATTAGTAAATCGATGTCTCTCCTGATAAGTGTTGACTTGGACATGAGCAAAACTGGAATTCTGTGGCTGATCAAGAGAGTGAGTATCCTTCTAGTGATTCCGTATTTCTGTTCTAAGTGTTGATACGGGTCACATGCACTGCTGAGAAAGACCGTTGTCTTTCCCAATCTGTTTATCTCGCGAGCAAGAATCTCCGGAATGTTCTTTCTAACTCTAACGTCTCGACCCCAAACTCCAGGAGTGTATTTGAAAGCGCCGATGAAACGGGCAAAGCAATACTTGCAGCCTATTGTGCAACCAACATACGGGTTGATAGTGTACTGTGCCACCGGAATTCCCGATTTCGTTAGAGCCGAGCGAGCGTTGATTTCTTCAATCATAAATAGATTCTATAATGAAGTGTGTTTTTGCGTTCACCTTGGATGATTCTGTGAGTGTGAAAACACAGCTTCTATATACGGGTGATATAATTAACCAAAATGGGAGGTGTTTACTGTGTTGAGGGTTATCAGTACTGACAAAGCTCCAGCAGCTGTTGGTCCTTATTCTCAGGCAATCGCGGCGGGAGGTTTTCTCTTTGTCTCTGGACAGATCCCCCTCAACCCGTTGACCGGTGAGCTGGCGACAGAGTTCGAAGCAGCATGCAAACAGTCGCTGGAGAATCTAATACAACTGGTAATTGCCGGCGGGTCGAGGCCAGAGAACATAGTCAAGATAAATATCTATATCAGAGATATGAGCAAGTTCCCGGTCTTAAACGAGATATACTCCACGTATTTCGATCATCACAAGCCCGCGAGGGCAGTCGTGGAGGTATCTAATCTTCCAAAGAATGCTCTGGTCGAGATGGAAGCCGTTGCATTGATACCTTAATCAGGAGGAAAATATGGGTATAGAGATAAAGCTACCCGATGGTTCGGTTAAACAGTACGAAAAGGGAGTAAGACCCCTGGATATAGCGATGGATATTTCGGAAAATCTTGCAAAACGAGCCTTTGGGGCTCTGGTAAATGATGAACCCTGGGATCTCCGTAGACCAATAAATGAGAATTCCAGCGTGAAACTCATACTCGACAGGGACCCTGAGGCTGCACAATTCTACAGACACACCATGGCCCATGTGATGGCTCAGGCAGTCATGAGAATCTACGGAAGGGAATTGGTAAAGCTTGCGATCGGTCCAACGATCGAAAACGGCTTCTATTATGACATTGATCTCGGGGATATAAGAGTTGCTGAAGATGATCTACCAAAGATAGAAGCCGAGATGGAAAAGATAATCAAGGAAGATCTGGCTATAGAGATGTTCGAGTTGCCGGCTCCTGAAGCTATAAAACTTATGGAAGACGAGTCCCAGCCTTACAAGGTCGAGCTGATCAAGGACCTTCAGAGAGACTTTGGAACCGAGAAAGTAACCTTCTATCGACAGGGAGATTTCGTTGATCTCTGCAGGGGCCCGCATCTTCCATCAACGGGAAAGGTAAAGTACTTCAAGCTTACTTCAGTTTCCGGAGCTTACTGGCGTGGAGACGAGAAAAACAAGATGCTTCAGCGAATCTATGGTACTGCCTTCGCGAAGAAGGCTGAGCTTGAAGAGTATCTGGCGAGGATTGAAGAAGCAAAGAAGAGAGATCACAGGAAACTCGGTCCTGCGCTAGGTCTATTCACAATCAATTACGATTACGCTCCCGGTATGCCCGTCTTCCTCCCCAAGGGAACGGAAGTCTTGAATGAACTTCTTGGCTTTTCTAGAGAGATGCACCTGGAAGATGGATACAGCGAAGTTAGCACTCCACAGGTTATGTCAGATACTCTCTGGAGGACGTCAGGCCACTGGGATCACTATCGTGATAACATGTACTTCACGGAAAAGGAAGAGCAGCAGTTTGCGGTCAAACCTATGAATTGTCCGGGTCACATAATAGTATATAAGTCCTCTTCGGTAAGTTATAGAGACCTGCCAATGAAGCTCTTCGAATTCGGAAAGGTCCACCGGTACGAGCGCTCCGGTGTTCTTCACGGACTTTTCAGGGTGCGGGGCTTCGTGCAGGACGATGCGCACATCTTCTGTACTCGCGAACAGATAAAGCAGGAGATAATGGGCGTAATAGAATTCGTTAAGAAGATATATGCGCCTTTCGACTTCCAGTACAGGGCCGAGCTTTCCACAAGACCCGAAGATTTCATGGGAGAGATCGAACTCTGGGACATCGCAACCGAGGCTCTGGAGGATTCTCTAAAGGCCAAGAACATGGAGTTTCGAGTCAACGAGGGCGACGGTGCCTTCTACGGACCAAAGATAGATTATCATGTGAAGGATTCGCTGGGTAGAGAGTGGCAGTGTGCCACGATTCAACTGGACTTCATGATGCCCGAGCGTTTTGGAATCAAATACATAGGCCCCGACAACAACGAATACCAGCCAGTGATGATTCACAGAGCGATCTTCGGTTCAATCGAAAGGTTCATGGGTATATTGATCGAACACTACGCCGGAGCTTTCCCCACATGGATGGCACCAGTGCAGATCGAAGTCATACCTATAGCAGACAGACACGTCGATTACGCGAGATCGGTCGTTGCAACTCTCAAGAGCAAAGGATTCCGCGCGCATGTTGATGAACGGCAGAAATCAACGAACTACAAGATCAGGGAGGCCCAGCTAAACAAAATTCCTTATATGCTTATAGTTGGAGACAGGGAAATGCAAAACGGCCAGGTTTCAGTGAGGCTGAGAAGTGAGAAGGATCTTGGTGCTATTGATATGGAGGAGTTCATACACAAGCTCTCTGAAGAGACAAAGAATAGAATGGGCAAGAGTATCTTTGAGTCAAATACCCCACGGCTAAAGCCGGGGGCTTGTTAAAGCCCTATTTGACTAGCCTGAGTGCTTCGAGCACTACGTTATCGGCAAATGTATAGGCACCGTAGGATGCGTTCCCAAGTCTTACGCTCT
>Ga0334885_1001549_pt1 | contig 27545 bp, 23 predicted proteins | sample GraSluR1_MG_8_FD_207233 | JGI IMG/M metagenome (GOLD analysis project Ga0334885, IMG submission 207233) | Sludge microbial communities from methane-producing bioreactor in Wageningen University, Netherlands - Granular Sludge_31_05-R1 | ecosystem: Engineered > Bioreactor > Anaerobic >...
ACCGATCAGGGTCGAGGGGTCGGCTGCCCGGTTCATCGACGCGTAAAAGATGCCTGCCAGCCCAGCCAAAAGACCGGAGAGCACGAAGGCGGAGATCCTCGTCCGGTCAGCGTTGACGCCCAACCGCTCGGCGGCCTCTTGATTGTCGCCGATGGCGTAGAGGTAGCGGCCCCACCAGGTGCGTTTCAGCAGTAGTGAAAGGGCTATCGCCAGTAAGATCCAGATCAGCACCGTGACACTCAGCGATGCGACTCGGCCGCCTGAACTGAGCGACAAGAGTGATAGTTGACCGAAGCTGGCCATCTGAGCGGGCAGTTCACGGATGCGTTCGGTGCCGACGAAAGCGAGTAGTCCGCCGCGATAGAGCGTCAGGGTGCCGATGGTCACGATCAGCGCGGGTAGCCGTAACCAGGCAACCAGAACCCCGTTAACCAGGCCGAGCACTGCGCCGATCAGGCAGCCGAGCAGGATCGCCAGCAGCACCGTGCCCTGAAACTCGATCGCATTGAGGGTGACGGTGGTCAGATACATCGAGACGACGCCGATCGCGGGCACCGAGATGTCGATGCCATTGGTGATGAGCACTGTCATCACGCCGAGCGCCATGATGCCGAGAACGACGGCGCTGCGTGCGACGCCGAACAGGTGCGCGGCTGAGAAAAAACTGGGGTTTAGCGCGCCGAAGAGCAACATGACCACCACCAGCACCACGCCCAGCACGGCCTCTCGGTGCGCGAAAAGGCGCTGGATCATGCCACCACCTCGCTCTGGTTGATGTCGATGATGCGTTCCTCGGTTAGCTCGTCGGCCGGATGGGTCTCCCTCAGCCGTCCGGCAACCACGAATCCGACATCATCGCTAGTCGCAAGCAGTTCGGCCGGTTCATCGGAGATCAGCAAAACCGCGGTGCCGTCATTGGCAATAGCACGAATCAGGTCGTGGATCGCTGCCCTGGATCCAACATCGACACCGACCGTCGGATTGTTGAAGATCATCACCGATGGACGCGGCGCCAAGGCCTTGGCCAGCAGCACCCGCTGCTGGTTGCCACCGGATAGCGACGACACTGGCGATGCAATCGTGGGGGTCTTGATCGACAATCTCCGCTGCCAGTCTTCAGCCAGCGACTTCTGTCGCACCGAACTCAATAGGTGCGCCCTGTTCTGGGTCTCGGCGAGGCTGGAGGCCACCACGTTCTCAGCGATCGACCAATCAAGGAAGAGCCCTTCGGTGAGCCGATCGTCAGGCACGTACTGGATCTCTCGGTGCCTGCGGGCCGATCTGATGGGCTTCCCATGCAGGACGAGTCGACCGGGCTCGGTGGGAATCAGCCCCGCGATCGCCAATCCGATCGAGTTCTTTCCGCACCCGACTAGGCCGGACAACCCGTAGATGCGGCCAGGGTAAAGCTCAAGATCGACCTGCTGAAAAGTCGTGCCGAGACTCAGCCCGACTGCCCGCAGGGCCGGTTCTCCGTCGGCAGCCGCAACCTCGGTGCGCCGTACGTTCACCACCTGATTCCCGGTCATCAGGAAACTGATCCGATCGGTGTCGAATTCGGACGCCGGACCGGTGGCTATCAATCTTCCATCCCGGATCACCGATACGTCGTCCGCGATATCGACGACCTCTCGCAGCTTGTGCGAAATGAAAAAGATGAACGAGACTCCACTGGCGGCCAAAGTCCGCACCGAAGCGAGCAGGGAGTCAATCTCATCCTGGGTGAGCGCCGCAGTTGGCTCGTCCATCAGAATAATCTCCCCATCGCTCGAAATGGCGCGAGCGATGGCGACCAATTGCCGTTCGGCTGTCGACAGGTCGCCGAGTCTGGTACTCGGAGCGATATTCGCACCCAACCGGGCGAGTGCGGCACTCGCAGGCAGGATTGCCCGCTTGCCCGGGGCTTTGCTCAGCGGAGGGTTACCGCCCTCGAACGCGATGTTCTCGGCCACCGTCATGTTCGGGAAAAGCGCCAGGTCCTGGTAGATCACCCGCACCCCGCTATTGAGCGCATCGCGCGGGGTGATGTCGGCGATCTCAGTGCCGTTGACGATGATCTGCCCTGAGTCCGGCGCATGGGCCCCAGCGATGATCTTCATCAGCGTCGATTTGCCCGAGCCGTTCTCACCGACCAATGCATGCACGGCGCCACGACGCAACACCAAATTGACCGAATCCAGGGCCTGGACGCTACCGAATGCCTTGGAGATCTCGCGGCATTCGATCGCCGGCGGCTCGGTATCCGCCGGATCCCGATCAGAAGTCATAATCGTCGGCGTTGTCCTTGGTGACGTTGATCCAGGCGTTCTCGCCGTAGACGACCTTGTCTTCAATGGTGATAGTGGCGTATCCCTCGGCATTGAGCTTTATGGACTCGTCCACGGTTCCACCATCTAGCATGATCTTGGCGACCTCGTTCTGCGCGTATGCCGCCTGGCCCGGATCCCAGAATTGAATGAGATCGATCGCTCCGCTGTCAAGGAGATCCTTGGTGTCCTTCGGCGTTGACGTGCCGCAGACCGTGATCGTGTCCTGCAGCCCGGCTTCTTCGACCGCCTGGCCCACGCCCACCACATCTGTGGACGCGGAACCCTGTACACCGGCCAGATCCGGGAACGCCGACAGAGCTTCCTGCATCTTCTGGTAGGCCTGTTGAGAATCGTCCGCGGTCTCAATGCGGTCCCCCACCCGGGTCATATTCGGGTAGTTCTCTTTCTGGTATTCCTCGGCCGCATCCACCCAAGCCATATGCGTGGTCGACGACAGCGAGCCGACCATCTGAACGTATTCGCCGGTCTCGTTCATTCGGGAGGCAAGTTCTTTCATCAGATTGATGCCGTAATCCTTGTTCTGGAAGGCCTCAATATCGTAATCGGCATTCTGAATATCCGGTGCCTCATGGGTAATGACGACGATTCCTGCGTCCATCGCTTGCTTGAGCACCTGCTCGACCGCGTCCGGCTGGAACGGGCAGACCAGCAGCGCCGAGACGTTCGACGCGATCAGATCCTGAATTACCTTCACCTGTGCGTTGGCGTCGGCCTGGCTGGAGCCTTGGTAGTAGGCATTGTCCCCGGTGTCGGAGGCATACTGCTGCACGCCCTGTTCCATCCGGTTGAACCAGGCAATACCGGTCAGCTTCGGAACCGTCACCATGGCTCCGGCGGCGGCGGCGCTGCCCTCACCGGAGGCGTCACCGCTGGCCGCTGGTTCCTCGGCGGTCGTGCCGCAGGCGGAAAGGGCACCCACAGCCGCGACTCCCGCTCCGATATATATGAATTGACGTCTATTAAATTCGATTGACATTTCTGCTCCGATCTGTTGAATCCACGTGATGTGCTGAACGGGGATAGCTAATTAAAGGGCAGCCTGAGTTTCTTCCAACAGCCGTAAGAATGCGACAGATCCGGGGTCTTTGCGCCCGATGGAGCGCTCTCCCACCCAGGCGGCCCGGCCGCGTTGCGAGGTTTGACCGGACTGAGCCTCGACCACCGATGCGGCAGCCTTGACAGCGCCTTCGGCTGCGCTCTTGGCATCGTCATCGGTGGCTTGATCCAAGTAGCCGGCCACCGCATCGATCACATCGACGACCGTCTTGTCTCCAACCTTGGCTCCGCCCCTGGTCATAATCGTCTCTGCCATCAGATGCGCGGCATTGGCCAGCGTTGCCACGGTAATCTGATCATCGTCGAACGCGGCTGACGCGCCGATCAGCCCGCCGCCAAACAGGGCCGCGAAGGTTGACGGGTTTGCAGATGAAAACGCTGCGCCGGCCGCCTTGAGGATCTCGCTTGGGGCGGCATCTTCTGGCAGAGCAATTACTGCGGAATGCTGCGCCTTGGCGCCTTCGCCCGCCGTGATTCCCAAGTCTCCGTCGCCAAGAGCTGCGTCCAACTCACGCAGTTCATCGGAATGCACAGGTAGGGCCTGGGTCACCGTCAACACGACGTCGCGCAGAATACCCGGATTCGCGATGGTGCGAATTCCCTCGTCGCTGCCCTCATGCAAAGCATCAGTGTCATGACCAGCAGATCGGCGAACCCCTTCGGACAACTGAACTGAACCGTGCTGAAAGAATGGCGAACGGGCAGGAGCGTCCACCAATTCGGCAAGTTCGTCGTCCAATTGACAGATCGAAAGTGATGCTCCGGCCATTTCCAACGATGTCGCAAATTCGCCGATAAACAGGTTCCGGACGATCACCCCACGGGACTCAAGTTGCCGATGTACCCGCCGATAGACGACGTAGAGCTCTTCCAACGGAGTGGAACCCAATCCATTGACCAGGACCGCCAGTTGTTTACCAGTGGTGAGATCGAGTTCTTTCTCGAGTTCGGCAAGGAACCGGTCGGTGATCTGATCGGCGGTCTCCAGTGGCCCGCGGAACTGTCCTGGTTCACCATGAATACCGATACCGATCTCCATCTCACCCTCGCCGAGGGTGAAGGTCGGCTCGCCGGCGGACGGAAGAATCGTCGGTGACAGGCCGACGCCCATAGTGCGGGTCGAGTCGCAGGTGCGCTGGGCGATCTCGGTCACCCGATCGAGGTCATATCCTTTCTCTGCTGCAGCACCGGCAGTCTTATAGGCAAAGAAGAGGCCCGCCACACCACGACGGGTTTCTGACTTCTCTGGCGGTGCCGACAGAATATCGTCGCTCCCCAGTACGGTGGTGGTGCGGATCCCGTCGGCCGATGCCAGATCGGCGGCAACATCGAAATTGAAGATATCGCCGCCGTAATTTCCGTAGAGATAAAGAACTCCGGCACCATCATCGCTGGCCACCGTTGCCGCGTGAATCTGCTGTGGCGAAGGCGAACTGAAAACATTGCCTACCGCACAGCCGGACGCCAGTCCGCGTCCCACATATCCGAGGAAGAGCGGCAGATGGCCCGAGCCACCACCAGTGACGATCCCGACCCGGCCATTGGTGCCAGCATCGGTCCTGACCAGGGCCCTGCGATCTGTATCGACCGTCTTCAGTTCATCCGGATGCCCCCAGCAGATGCCGTCCACCACCTCGTCGACAAAGTTTGCTGGATCGTTGATGATCTTGCGCATCAGCACTCCCTCGTACCGCTTGTCCCAAGTATTGAAATGAGAATAGCGCAGACGAAGAGAAGTGAGAACCGTCAATTGTCCCGGCTAGAAATCAGACGCATATGAGCTTTTGGCACTGCTTTGTTAGCAAAGCCAATGCTCTGAACGACGCAAGAGGACTTTTACAAAGGCGCCGTGCAGGACCCGGCCCTAAGCAGAACGTTTCTCGTCGTCTACCGACTAGCCGCTCTCAGGCAGCAGGCCGATGAAGTCGGTGTTGTCGTAGTCCTTGGCGATCACCCGTGCCGGGTTTCCCGCCACCAGACAGCCGGAGGGCACGTCCCGGGAGAGTATGGACCCAGCGGAGATGGTGACGTCGTCGCCGATGGCGATCGAACCGGTGATGATGCACCCGGGCCCGATCCACACTCTGTCTCCGATACGGGGCACACCTTGGTCGCCGCGGGCCACGCGCTGCCCGATCGTGACGTTGTGGTGGACGACGCAATTGTCGCCGATCGACACCGGGCCGACGATGACCCCGGATCGATGCATCAGCACCAGACCGGGGCCGATACGAGCCCCGGCACTGATGTCGGTGTGATCGACATGAGTCGCCCAGCGATTGAGCAACCGATAGAGCACCTTCGCCGGGAGCGCAAGCAGATTGCGGTGCTCTGCCAGCTCGGCCACATACTGGCTGAAGCGGTAGGTTGCCACGCAACGAAATTCGGAATTCATCGCGATGAATTTCAGCCTGGCCGGCAGGGATGGTTTATCCCCGATGCCGAGCGCGGCCCGCATTCGTACCTTGTCTGCCTCAAGTGCTGTACGGGCGGGCGACCCAGCAAAAGGTTTCGCGGTCATTCCGGACTCGAGCCGGTCTTCCGCCCGATATAGTCCACAATTCGTGCGATGCCATCGAGGTTTTCCGGCACGGTCTCGTCGTCCGCGATCTCAATGCCGAACTCGGCCTCGAGAAACTGGATCAACTCCAAGATTCCGGTGGAATCGATGGCGCCGCTTTCCAGCAGCGATTCGTCTTCGGCCGGCATCGCCTCGGAATCGCCCAGCAGCAAGTCTTCCAACACGAATTCGTGCACCCGGTCACGCACACTTGGCATTGCAGATACCCCTTCTTCGTCGAATCCAGCGACGTCGTTGCGCGCAGCTCGTCGTGGACTCCATGGGTCCTCACCCGAGGCCTCGCTGCGAATCGGGTTGCGCCATGAGATGCCATCGAGATCGATGTGCCCGCATGCCGCTCCCCTACCGATGAGGATACCCATCACTAGGAAGAATGAACACCGGATTCCACCAGTACCTCTCTCGCATCTTCAGCGGGGTGCTTCCAGCATCGCGCGGGTCGGGCAGTCGCCATCGCCGACAGCGATACCCATGGCGGCCGGAGCAGATCGCGGCTATGTTGTTCGCAACAAAGTCGGGGGGCGCCATCATGATGCCAGTACAGCTGGACACCTCGGTCTTGGCGCAGGTGGGCACCGAGACCGACGATCCGCTGTTGCGCGCTTTGGAGCGGGCCATCTACATCGAGGAAGTCCTCGATATCGTGCTTTCCGACGAAGTCCTCAATGACCACGCCCTGGGGACCCCTGACGCGGTCGCGACACTCCTCGCTACCTGGGCATCGGGCCAAGGGGGCCGCTGAATGTGCGGGATCTGCGGGATCGTCGCTGTCTCGCCCAAAGTCGAGTCTTCGCCCAGGGTCGAGCAGCTCTGGGCGATGATGGGGGCGCTGCGCCACCGCGGTCCGGACGGCAGCGGCTACTTCGTCGACGACCACGCGGCTCTCGGCCACACGCGGCTGGCCATCGTCGACACCGCCAACGGCGAGCAGCCGATGTGCAATGAGGACGCCCGGATCTGGGTCTCCTACAACGGCGAGATCTTCAACCATGTCGAGTTGCGGGCGCAACTTCGCGATCGCGGCCACGAGTTCCGGACCCAATGCGACACCGAGGTCATCGTGCATGCCTGGGAGGAGTGGGGACCCGACTCGTTCAATCGATTCAACGGTCAGTGGGCAATCGCACTGTGGGATCGGGCGGCCGAGAACCTGATCCTCTGCCGGGATCGATACGGCGTGCGTCCGCTCTACTACACCCACGCCGCCGGCCGATTCCTCTTCGCCTCCGAGATCAAGGCCTTGTTCACTGCGCCGGAAGTCAGCCGCGAGTTCGATCCGGTCGGGCTCGACCAGACGTTGACGTTCTGGTCGCCGGTCGCACCCCGAACCCCGTACGCCGGTGTCTCACAGGTGCCCCCGGGCTCCTTCCTCGTCGTCGGCCAGGGGTCTGAAGAACTCGTCCGCTATTGGACGCCGGAGTTCGGCGAACCCGACAGATCGGCCGCCGGCGACCTCGATGAACAAGCCGAAGGAGTCCGGGAACGCCTGATCGAGGCGACCAGACTGCGTTTCGAACGCAGCGATGTACCGGTAGGCGCCTATCTGTCGGGCGGCATCGACTCATCGGTCACCGCATCGATCATCGGTTCGCTCACCGATGTCGATCTGCACACTTTCTCACTCCGCTTCACAGACAAGGAGTTCGACGAGGGCTCCTACCAGCGTCGTCTCGTGGATCGCCTCGGCACGAACCACCGCGAGATCGAGGTTAGCGAGCGCGATATCGCCGAGGTCTTTCCAGAGGTCGTCTGGCATGGCGAGCATCCCCTCTTGCGCACCGCTCCCGCACCGATGTTTCTGCTGTCGCGGCTGGTACACGACTGCGGCTATAAGGTCGTGGTGACCGGCGAAGGCGCCGACGAGGTACTCGCGGGCTACGACGTCTTCCGGGAAGCCAAGGTTCGCGAGTTCTGGGCGCGCAATCCCGATTCAGCCGTCCGCTCGCGGGCGGTCGAATTGTTGTATCCGTGGATGGCCCGCTCCCCCAACCTGGCGCCTGCCTTCAGCGCGGGTTTCTTCGGCCGTAACCTGTCGCTGAACGATCCCGCGTTATCGCACCGCCCGCGTTGGGATTCGACTGCCGGCCTGAAGTCGATGCTCGCCGAGCCCTATCGTGTCGCTACCCCATCGGCGGCAGCCGATGAACTTCTCGCCACCATGCCTGCCGGGAGCGACCGGTGGACAACCCTAGGCAAGGCACAATGGCTGGAGATGTCGACCCTGCTCCCCGGCTATATCCTCGCCTCGCAGGGCGACCGCATGCTGATGGCCAACTCCGTCGAGGGCAGATTCCCGTTCCTCGATGTGGAGCTGGGCCGCTACGCCAGCGAGCTTCCGTCTCAGCACAAGATCCTCGGTTTGGACGAGAAACACCTGCTCAAACGAGGATTTGCCGACCTGGTTCCGGACGAGATCCGGCACCGCCCCAAGCAGCCCTATCGGGCCCCCGATGCAGCGAGTTTCTTTGCCGCCGATTCGCCGGATTGGGTGGGCGATGTCACCTCGGCCGACGCGATCGAGCAGTCGGGGGTTTTCCGGCCGGAGATCGTCGACCGGCTGCTGACCAAGGTTCGAAGAAACCAGGGCCGTGGGCTCAGCAATACCGACAACATGCGGCTTGTCGCGGTATTGTCCACTCAACTTCTAAGCGGCCAGATCCAGCAACGATATGACGCTGGGGCACCGCCGGTGCCGTGCGGAGTCTTCGATTTCAGGACGAGGAGTAGGCGACCATCATGACAACATTCGGCCCAGAGGCTCTGAAGATCGACGAAGCCACCGAGACCCAGCGGATTGCCGACACCATCCGCGCCTATATGCGCCGGGTCAGGCGCAAGGGGGCGATCGTCGCAGTCTCCGGCGGTATCGATTCCAGTGTGGTCGCGGCGCTGTGCGTGCGCGCGCTCGGCCCCAAGCGAGTCTTTGCGCTTCAGATGCCGGAGTCGGAATCCGCCGACGAGACGCTCGGCATCAGCGGCGAGTTGATCGACTGGCTGGGCATCGATTCGACCCACGAAGACATTTCGCCCATTCTCGAGGCCTATGGCTGCTATCGCAGACGCGACGAGGCCATTCGTAGGGTCGTGCCCGACTATGGCCCCGGCTACCGCTCGAAGATCGTCCTGCCAAGCGTGGTGGATTCGGATAGATACCGGATCTACTCGGTGGTCGTCCAAGCCCCCGACGGCAGCCAGGAATCGCACCGGCTGACCACCGAGGCCTACCTCGAGATCGTGGCAGCGACCAACTTCAAACAGCGCACCCGCAAGACGTTCGAGTACTATCACGCCGATCGCCTGAACTACTTCGTTGCAGGAACCCCCAACCGCCTCGAATACGACCAGGGCTTCTTCGTGAAGCTCGGCGACGGCTCGGCCGACCTCAAACCGATCGCGCACCTGTATAAGTCGCAGGTATATGCTCTCGCCGCCTATCTCGGCGTCCCGGAATCGATCCGCACCAGGCCGCCGACGACCGACACCTATTCGCTGGCGCAGTCACAGGAAGAGTTCTACTTCAGCCTGCCCTACGACCGGATGGATCTGTGCTTGTACGGCATCAATCACCAGGTGCCCGCCGATGAGATCGCGGCGGCCACAGGCTTGACCGCAGAACAGCTTGCCCGGGTGATCCGCGATATCGAGCAGAAGCGCCGCACCACGTCCTATCTGCACGATCGTCCGGTCTTGGTGGACGAGGTAACCGAGATCGACTAGGCCGGGCTCGGCGGCCCTCATATTTCGGCTATCGCCGTGGCAATGACCAGGTCATTGCGGACCAATGCCTGGGCCGTGATCGCGGTCACCGCATGCGATTCGGCAACGCTCTTGACTGCGCCGCTCAGCAGAACCTCGATGCTGCCATCATGGTCTGTCGCGACGATGTCGCGCCACGCCAGATGACGAATCGACTCGATCCGGAGCGCCTTCCACACCGCTTCCTTGACGGCGAAACTTCGCGCCAGGCACACGGCCGGGTCGCCGGTTTGAGCCAATTCGGATGGGTCGAACCAGCGATTCTCGAACTGCTCGCCATAGCGGTCGACCAATGCGCGGATACGGGGTAGACAGACGATGTCGATACCTACCCCGTGCACCGTCACGATGTCTCGCTGGCGGCCACCACACGAATGAACTCCGCAGCGGCGACCCGGGCACCCAGGTCGTTGAGGTGCCCCGGGTCGGCTGCCAACGGACCATTGAGCACGTAGTACGTCTCGTCGCCTGAGCCCCGTTCGGCCGGCTCCTGCTGCAGCGTCGACTCGACGGCGGCGATGTCGAACAGCTGCCCGCTGTGGCCGTACTTCTCCCGGATCAGCTCGTTGTAGCGCTGGCGGGCCTGGTTGTCGGCAGGCCCCATCTGGTCGTCGCGGCCGATCCACGATTTCACGACCGCCTTCCATCCCCGGTCGGTCGTCAGCGGAACGGTCGTGTACACGAACCGAACCGAGGGATGTTCCGCCTCGAGCCGGTCCATCATTGCCACGTATTCGTCGAAGACGGCCTCGACGTCGGTATCGCTGACGATGTCCGCGTAACAAAGCTTGATCACGGCAACATCGATCTGGTCGGCGATCGGGCCATCGAGTGCGGCAGCGAAGTCCTCGAACTTGCCGAAGGGGTCTCCGTTCACCCCCACATGGGTGTGGGCAAGGACGCCACCGACGGTCGATGGCAGGACTCGGGTCTCCACGATTTCGGGGACGCCGCTGCCCAGCGCCGCATAGGTCGATTCGACGCCGGAGATCACATTCGATCCCACCGACTGATGCCCGAAGAAGACTCTGGTGCTGGCGAAGGCCTCCAATTCGTCACTGGTCGGATCGTCGACGACAATCGCTGCGGGCACGTCGCTCCCCTTTCCAAGCCATACCGCGCTCCCGGCCACGCCAACGGCGATGACCAAGATCCCCAGCAGCACCAGCTTTATCGATCTACTGTTCATGGCCTTCTCCTTGAAGGTCGTCTGATAAGCCAAGGCAGAGCTCGCGCACCGCCGTTTTCACCACTTTTCCGTTGGCGTTCAGCGGTAGAGCTCGTACGAAGTGCACTGCGACGGGAACCATGTGTTTGGCCAGCTGGCTACGGCAGTGCCGCAGCACTTCTTTCTCGGTGACCTCCGCCTGGTCGTTGCGGACGGCAACCAGCTCCACTCGTTCGCCTGCGGCGTCGTCGGGAACCCCGACCGCTGCCGCCGCGATGAGCCCCGGCAGTTGCATGGCCGCTGCCTCCACCTCCTGGCTGGCAACCCGAAATCCCCAGGTCTTGATGAAGTCCTCCTGGCGGTCGACCACGTAGATATACCCGTCGTCGTCCACCCATGCGAGGTCACCGGTGTGCAATACGCCATCGGGCATCTTGCGTCGGCTGGCGGCCAGATCGCCGAGGTAACCGGGCGAGATGCTGCGTCCGCGCGCCCAGATCTCACCTACCTCGCCGGAGGCAACGGGCCTTCCCTCCCCGGTGACGACGCTCAGTTCCACCCCGGGTATTCCTTTGCCGATCGAGCCTGGTTTGCGGTCGAGGTCGGCTGGCGGCAGGTAGGAGAGCCTCGCTGTGGCCTCGGTCTGGCCGTACATCACGAAGACCTCGGCCTGCGGCTGGGCTTGTCTCAGCTCGGAGATGAGAGCCGGGGCAAGCTTGCCGCCGGCTTGTTGAATCACTCGCAGGTCGGGCAGCGGACGAGAAGAGAATGTGCTGTTGCGCAGCAGAGTGTGGAAGATCGATGGGACCCCCGCGAATCCCGTGCAGCCCTCCGAGGCCATTCGCGCGACCACAGCTTGCGGGAAGACGACATCGTTCTGGATGACCAGCGTTGCCCCCACCTTCAGATGGGTGTGCAAAACCGACGCACCGAAGACATAGCCGAAAGGCAAAGCCGCCAACATTCGCTCATTGCCGGTGAGGGGTAGATAGCCCAAGATCGAATCGGTATTGGCACGCAGATTGTCGTGCGTGTGGCGCACCGCGCGAGCCCGGCTTGTGGTCCCAGAGGTGAACGCATAGACCGCATCGTCATCGTCGGCCACATCGGCGAAGTGCACCGTAGCGTCTGGATCGGCGCAGTTCTCCGCGTACTGCAGGAGCTGTGGGCAATGCGGCCGCAGTCGGGCCGCGCTTCGCGCAGCAACGAATAGGGCTCCGGCATCGATCCAGTCGAGCCGGGCGCCGATCTCTTCGGGGCTCAGCCCATTCGCCATCGGCACCGCCACCATGCCCGAGGCGAGCACCGCTAGATAGGCGCCTACCCAGCCGAAGCTGTTGGCCCCGGCGATCCCGACGGGAGTCCGCGGTGGGAGTCCCAGAGCTGTCAGCCGGGTGGCGTTTTCGGCCACGGCTGCCCGGAGCTGGGCATAGCTATGCGATCCACCGGCGTCCACGATCGCGATGCCTGCACGGCCCCCGGTGCCCAACACATATTCAGCGAAGTTCATCTGCCTGCCGTCCGCCGATCCCCAACGTCGTCCCGATATTGGTCGAACAACAGGGATAGTATTCGCTATTTAGAAGATCATAGCCTTATCTTTTAGCCAAGTGAAGTGTCCACAAGTTAAGCTAGGCCCTGTGCGCTGAACCACGCACGTCAAAGGACGAACCGCGTAGCTCAAATCGGCTGCGCTGAACCAGTCTCGAAGACTCCGCCGAACGAGGGGAGCACCTCAATGCCGATCGTCGATAAACTGCGACGCGGTGCGACTGACCTACTCACCGAGCGCGGCCGTCAAAGCCTGCTCCAAAGGCTGGCCGGTCGCCTTACCGCACAACTTCCGCCTTCGCTCGAGCACAACCATGTCAAGGCGAGCGACGTGCTGGCCGCTGGAACCTCGCTCACCAGCGCTACTCCCCGCAAGAAGGAGATACCGCTGAAGGTCGGCTGGATCGTCAGCCCACCCAGCGCGGGGTCGGGCGGTCACACCACGGCCTTTCGGATGCTCGAAGCGTTGGAGAAGGCCGGGCATACCTGCGAAATCGTTCTATACGACCTCTTCGGTGGCAGCGTCGACGCCAGACGCGAGGTGATCCGGAGCGCATGGCCACAGCTCAAGGCCGACGTTCGATCGCTCGACGACGGGCTCGAGGGACTCGACGCCTGTGTAGCCACCGGGTGGCAGACTGCCTATGCGCTCGCCGCCAGATCTGCCGGCCTCGATCTGCACCGGTTCTACTTCATTCAGGACTTCGAACCGTTCTTCTACCCCCGCGGCTACGAGTACGCCCTGGCCGAGGCCACCTACGAGCTGGAGATGAACCGCATCGCACTGGGCGAGATGGTGTCAGGCCATGTCCGCGATCACCGTGGCGACTGCTTCACGGTGCCTTTCGGCTGCGATCGCGATACCTACCGTCTCATCGGCGATACCGCCCGCGACGGCGTCGTCTTCTACTCCCGGGCCGGCACTGCGAGGCGTGGCTTTCTGTTGGCGACCGCGGGCCTGGCGCAGTTCCACCGCCGCCGCCCCAAGGTGCCGATCAAGGTATTCGGCCCCCGCGACAAGACCGGCTTCGACTTCCCCGTTTCGTGGCAAGGCCTGCAGACTCCGGCGCAACTCAATGCGCTCTACAACTCCTGCCTAGCCGGATTGGGGATGTCTTTCACGAATGTCTCCCTGGTGGTGGGCGAGATGCTGCGGGCGGGATGCGTCCCGGTGGTCAACGATTCGCCGGATGCTCGTCTGGACGCGCCCAGCCCCTATATCGAGTGGGTGAACACCACACCGGTCGCCATCGCGGATGCCCTGGTCGAGTTGGTCGACAATCCGCCGGCTGATCTAGCCGCGATCTCCGACTCGGCGAATAGCGATTGGAGCCAGACCCAGGCCGAGTTCGTCGAGATCGTCCAAGCCCGTTGCTATGCAGAGCGAGCGGAGACCGCCCGATGACAACGAGGACGCTGCTCGCGGTAGCGCTGCGCCGCTGGTATGTGTTGCTTCTCGGCCTGGCTCTGACCGTGGTCGCAACCAGGCTAGTCATGGTCTGGAACCCCGTCGTCTACTCGTCGACCACCACGATCACTCTGCTTCAATCCGCTCCGAATCCGCTGCGTGCCAACGCCGACGACCTCGTCGCAACAGCATCGGCCCTCGTCGTCCGAGCCAACGGCGGGACGACCGCGACCAAGACATCTTCGCCCGAGACCACACTGGTCGGCGAAGGGATAGTCGACGGATCCAGGGTTCGGCTTCGCGACGTCGGCGGCCAATGGACGACCTCGATCCCGGATCCGGTCATCATCGTCGAGGTCACCGGCCCCGACCAGACCGACGTTCTCGCCCAGACCGCGCGCCTCATCTCGGATGTGGACGACGACCTCGCCGAACTGCAGGATCAGCTCGGCATCACCGAGAACCGCCTATTCACGGCCCTCTCCCCGGAGCAACCGGAGATCGCCGCGCTCGGCGCTGCCAGCAAATCGCGCGCCATGCTGGGCGCAGCCGGCATCGGCCTCTTGCTCACCGCACTGATGCTCTACGCCACCCACAAGCGCTGGCCCCTCGCCCAGACCACGACCACCCCGATCATTGAAGACCAATCGGATTAGTTATCCACTTATTGGCGAACTATGGTTAGGCTTTCGTCCATGACGGCCGAGACGAAGCAGGACTCCTCTAGTGCCGCAGGTCTCGGCAAGCAAGCCGCCCGAGGCGCTGCCTGGAGCGGGGTCGGCACGATCATGCTCCGCCTCGGTAGCGTGGTCGTCGGCATCGTCCTCGCCAGAATCCTGACGCCCGACGAGTTCGGCGTATATGCCATTGCCCTCACCGTCCAGGGCATTCTCATGACGATGGCAGATCTCGGGCTGTCGGCGGAGTTGATCCGCTCAAAGGACCCCGAGCGCATCGCCCCTACCGTCGCCACCCTCGGCGTCATGAGTGGGACGCTGTTGACGATCGTCACCGCCTCTTCGAGCCACCAGCTCGCCGCACTGCTGGGAAATCGGGATGCCGGCAGCGCTATCGCTGTGCTCTCGTTCACCATGCTGCTGGCGGGTGTGTCACTGGTGCCGTATGGGTTCATGCTCCGACGGTTTCAGCAGCGGGAGCTCTTCTTGATCAGCCTCGTCGACCTCACCGTTTCGACGCTCACCACCTTCGTTCTGATCGCTGCCGGATTCGGCGTGGTCTCGCTGGCGATCGGACGAGTGACCGCCCAGCTGGTGGCGAGCACCTTACAGTTCGTGGCTACCAAGAGGGTGCCCCGCTTCGGCCTGGATCGCACCGAATGGCGCCGCCTACTCGCTTTCAGCATGCCCATCGCCGGAGCCAACCTCTTCGCTTGGATCCTGCTCAACGTGGATAACGTCATCGTGGCGAGGATTGCCGGCGCTACCGCACTCGGCTACTACGTGCTCGGTTTCAACATCGCAAACTGGCCGATGAGCGCCCTGTCTCAGGTGGTGCGTTCGATTGCATTGCCCTACGTGTCGCGCGTACGCGACGGAGCAGCCGCACTCCCCATGCTCACCGCATTGGTGTGGGCGCTGGCATTGCCGGTCGGGTTGACTCTGGCCGCACTCGCAGCACCGTTGATCCATGTCGTATACGGCTCGAAATGGGCGCTCTCGGTGCCCGTGCTCGCAGCGCTCGGGCTATACGGCAGCCTACGGGTCGCCTTCGACATGTTCTCCGGGTATCTCTATGCTCGCGGCATCAGCCGCCCTGTGCTCTATCTCCAGGTGCTTTCGCTTATCGCCCTGGCCACCAGCATGGTGGCGGCGACCCAGCGCTGGGGAATCGTCGGTGCAGCCTGGGCAAATGTCGGCGTCTCGCTCGTGCTGACCTTGCCGGGCTATCTCATCATCGTCCGATCCACTGGAGTCAAACTCCGCGAACTGGCCAAGGCCTGCCTGCTACCGACGGTGGCCGCCATCCCAGCGGTGGCCATTGCCGTGCTGGTCGGCCAGCTCTTCGCTTCGCCGCTGGCTTCTCTTCTGATCGGCGGCGCCGGTGCAGTGATCGTCTACCTCGCGATTGCGGGAAGGTGGCTCTTGGCCCGGCTCCAGATAGCCCGGGCACCGGTGAGGGCGTGATTCGAGGGTCCTCACTCAGCGATCCACAAGATTCGCCGCGACAACGCTCAATAGCTCCGCAGCAGCAGTGGCCGCACCCTCCGGGCTGAGGTGACCCCCGTCTCGAGTGAAGGCCTCGCAGATCTGAGAATAGCTATCGCCTTCCTCGGTCTCGTGGCGATCGACTGTCCCGTCGGGGCACTGGGACAGCGCGCCGGCCAGATCGATGAGCCTTCCTCGATCGGCATACTCCTGGCGAACCAGTTCGTTGAATTCCTCGATCTTGGCGTTGTTCTCCGGCTGCCAGCGTGTCGGAGTCACGGTGACATGGAGAAACGTCACCGTTGGGTAGCTCGCGCTCAGATCGTCCATCATGGCTGTGTAGGCCTCGAACAGCGCCTCGACGTCGGTCTCTTCGACGATGTCGACGTATCCGAGTTTCATGAAGGCGACGTCCACCGAGCCATCGGGAAAATCCCCGGCCAGGATCGCTGGGAAGCTCTCCAGCTTGTCCATCGGATCCTCGGTCTGCTCTAGCCAATCGTCGAAGAACGCTACTCCTTCGTCCTCATTGGCGGCCAGCGGCGGCAGATCGAACTCTTCGTATACCGCAGGCACGCCCTGCTCGACGATCTCGGCTCCAACCGATCGGTGAGCAAAGAAGACCCGGGCGTCGCGAATCGACTCGAGTTCGGACGCATCGAGGATCGGCGGAGCGTAACCAACGGCAGCCGAATCGGACGACGAAGCCTGCGGGGAGCCGTTCGGGGAGCCGGTCGCACAACCGGTGAGAAGCAGCGCGACAAGGCCACCAGCAACTAGTCTTCGCATCATGCTCCTATCCTGGCCGATCTAGTGATGCCATTCTAGACAGTAGTGCCATATGTTCAGTTCCTCTATTAGACGAATAGCCACCAAATACCCCCACATCTATCCAGATTCGTCTAGGATGACGCCATGTCCGCCGATCACGGTCCCCAAGCAGCCGCGGATCGACAATCGCTCATGGTGTCGGGAGCTTTGACCGAACTCATAGATGAGCAGGCTGCACTTACGCTTCTGCGCGACCGATTCCGGTCACCGAAACCGATTCCCTTGGGCGTTGCATCGATAAACCTCGATCATGTACACCACTTCGGCACTCGTGAGGTGTGGGGCGACACCCTCGGACGCCGCATCGAATGGCTGAATCTGATCGACGGCGCACCGATCGCTACCAAGGCGCGTCGTCTGACCGGTCAGACGTGGCCCCGGCTGGCGGGCAGCGATCTGATCGCACCGATCCTCGATATGGCTGCCGAAGAGGGCATCCGGGTGGGATTCCTCGGCGGTTCCGAGGAGACTCTCGAACTATTGCGGGCCGCCGTCGCCAGGCATTGGCCAGACCTCATGGTCTCGGGAACCTGGTCGCCCAGTCGCGCCCAGATCACCGACCCGCGCCAATCCATGGCATTGGCCGAGCAAGTCCAGCACACTCAGACAGACCTACTGGTGGTCGGTTTGGGGAAACCGCGCCAGGAGTTGTGGATCGAAAACTATGCCCCGGCCACCGGCGCAAAGGTGCTCCTGGCTTTCGGCGCGGTGGTCGACTTCTTGGCCGGACGCGTCTCGCGTGCACCACAGGCGATATCCGATGCCGGGCTGGAGTGGGCGTGGCGTCTTGCCCTGGAGCCGCGACGACTCGCACGCCGTTACCTCATTCAGGGCCCTCCCGCCTATCTTCAGGTGCAACGCTCGGGGCTGATACCCGCCGGACGACCGAGTCGTCCGCTCGATCGAGATACCGTCGACCCCCGGCTTCGTAGTGGCGCGCCATCGTTTGACGGCAATGCCGCCTTCGTCACCGGCGACCAAACCGCTGCCCTATCGGCGGTGATCGTCACCTATAACAGTGCGGACGATATAGCCGGCTTGATCGAGTCTTTGCGCGTTCAAGCCCGACAGCTAGCCTTGCGCGTCATCGTGGCAGACAATGGCTCCACCGATGGCACCCTCGACCGCCTTGCAGCCCACCGCGACATCACCGTCATCGAGACGGGCAGAAATCTCGGCTACGCCGGTGGCATCAACGTCGCACTCAAGTCGGTGCCTGCCGCAGAACATGTCGCGATCCTCAACCCCGACCTCACCGTCGATGACGGCGCTCTGCTCGCATTGGCGAACAGGCTAGCTCGCCCAGGCGTAGGAATCGCCGCACCGACGATCCGCGATGAGTCGGGCCAGATCTTCCCCTCTATCCGCCGGGAGCCGACTCTCGCCCGGGCACTCGGCGATGCCGTCCTCGGTTCGCGCCTGCCGACGCGGAGCCCTCGATGGTCCGAGACCGATCAGGATCTCGCTCATTACGCGTACCCCCACCCGATCGACTGGGCGTCGGGTGCCGCATTGCTCGTGCACTGCGACGTGGTGGCCACGATGGGCGACTGGGACGACGACTATTTCCTCTTCATGGAGGAAGTCGACTATCAGCGCCGCGTCCGGGAATCCGGATACGAGATCTGGTTCGAACCTGCGGCAACCGTTCGGCACCGGCAGGGAGGATCGGGAACCTCGTCCGCATTGATCGCGCTGATGGCCTGCAACCGGGTGCGCTACGCCGAGAAGCACGGTTCGAAGCTTCGTGCTGGTTGCTTCCGGGCGATCGTCGGGCTCCACGAACTGGTGCGTAGCAAGGAAGAACGCCACCGGATTGCTTTCGCCACCGTCATCGACAGAGATCGGTGGCGCGACCTACCGAGGGCCGATCGGCAGCTTTCGTTGACGAGAGCCGGTGGCGCCGTCATCATCCCCGCGCACAACGAGGCAAGCGTCATCGCGCGCACGCTGGGTTCGCTCGGCGATCTGCTCGACGATCCAGCCATTGAGATCATCGTGATTAGCAATGGGTCGAGCGACGCCACGCTAGCGATCGCGTCGTCTGTGCCCGGAGTCCGTGCCGTCGAGATCTCTCAGGCATCGAAGACCGCCGCTCTCAACGAGGGCGACCGGATAGCCACCGGGTGGCCCAGGCTCTATCTCGATGCCGACATCGACATCGGTGCAACCGCTGTACGCGACGTCTTCTCGGCGCTGTCTACCGACGACGTCGGCGGCCGGGCTCTCGAGGCTGCGCGTCCCGCGTCCACGGCCCAGCTTCAGGGCGCCTCGTGGATCGTCCGCTCGTATTACCGGGCGAGGGGCCGGATGCCCGGTCTCGATCGATCGCTGTGGGGGGCCGGCGCCTATGCCGTCAACGAAGCAGGCCACCGCCGATTCGAACGATTCCCCGATGTCACCGGCGACGACCTTTTCGTCGACCGACTCTTCCCGGACGAGACCAAGGCGGTGGTCGACACCGAGCCGGTGGTCGTGCGCATGCCCCGTTCGCTCTCTGGGTTGTTGGCGATCCAGCGCCGAGGTGCCCGCGTCAGCGGTCAACTCGACGGGCCCTCGACCGCGGGCGGAACCGTCCGCGAACTCGTTTCCACTGTGCGAGGGCCGCGATCGGCTCTGGATGCCTGCATCTATTGCGCGATCGCCGTGGCCGGACGCCTTCAGTTCGGGTTGCACGGCAACCGCCGCCCAGCAGTTGGATGGGAACGCGATGAATCCAGCCGATAGCGCATTGCGGACGTCGGTCTCGCATGTTTTCGTCACCCGCTTCAACCTTCCGACTCCCGGCCCGGAAAGCTTGGTGCGGGCGCAGGAGGGTTGGCTACGAAACCGCTGGGAGCTTTTCTGCCGCTATACGGTGCCATCGATGCGAGCCCAGACCTCATGCGACTACGACTGGCTGATCTACTTCGACCCCGAAAGCCCTCCATGGCTGCTCGACGGCGTGAGCCGACACACGTCGGCTGGGCTCTACCGCGCGTTGTTCCGTACGTCCGTATCGTCGGCAGGCCTGCTCGCGGATATCTCTGACCTGGTGCGAGTGCCAGGCGCGAAGCTGCTCACCACCAATCTCGACAACGACGACGGCTTGGCGATCGATTTCGCCGAAAGGGCGGTGAGCGTCAGCACCGATGCGCCACGGGCAGCGATCTATCTGGTCAATGGAGTGATCCGCAACGGCAACAGGTTGTATCGGCGAACCGACCGCAATAACGCGTTCTGCTCGGTCTTGGAGGAGTGGGACGGCGCACTCACCTGCTGGCATGACTGGCACATCTTGTTGGGCCGGCATATGCCCGTCATCGAGATCGAGGGTCGGCCGGCCTGGCTACAGGTGGTGCATGGCACCAATGTCAGCAATCGCGTCCATGGCCACCTCATCGACCCGAACCAGGTGGCGTCCGAGTTCGGGGCGCTCGTCACCGATGCTTCACGCCCGGGCAGGTTCCTGCTCTTGGCCGATCGCGCCGTCTTCGCACCTGCGCGGATAGCACGAGATGGCCTGCGTTCGGCGGCGAAGTCGGCTCTGCTGGCCGTTGTCGGCAAGAGCGGGCTGGATAGCTTCAAGCAGTCGCTGGCCAGGCCGAAGAGAGAGGTCGTGCACAGATGAGAAGAGTCTGGACGGTCGTCTGGGCGATCACCTCGCTGCTGGTCTTCGGCTGCAGCCCACAAGACGAGCCTGGGCCGGGATCGGCACCCGAATCGGCTCCGTCGCACGAGGCATCTTCGCACGATGCCTCGCTTGAATATCTGCCATGGGAGGGCGGGCCCGAATACTGGTCCCAGTTCGAGAATGCGACGCAGTGGAGCGATCCGTCCTTCTTCCCGATCGGCATCTGGCATAACAGCGTATCCAGCGACGCAGAGGCGCAATGGGACAAGTCGCACGGGATCACCTTCTATGCAGAGATGTGGGAAGGAACAGACTTCGCGCTGCTCGAACGCAACGAGATGTACTGGGTGGGCGGCAAGCTGAACGACACATTCGACGAATCGTCACCGTACTGGCCAGGAGTTTCCCTAGACGATGAGGTCGATGGACGATACGACCCGAGCGAGGGGATCGCCTATCAGGAGGACCTCAAAGCGCAGTACGCCGACAGCGGGAAGTTCGCCTTCGCCAATTACACGCAGTTGGTTATCGGTTCCGACATGGACGTGACCGATCAGGAACGGTACGTCAATATGCCTGACGCTGTCTCGTTGGACATGTATTGGTACACGATTCCGTTCTGCGATTGGCGGCCCTACCGAGGCGACCTCTATGCCGACCCGGTTCCCGAATCCACCTGCCGGACGGCTTCGAGCTACGGCAAGGCGCTCAACGGTCTGACGATTCGCGACGAAGTCGACGGCCAATTGCAGCCGCGGTGGATCTTCGTCGAGAATCTCAACGGGCTCTCGGGTCAAGATCACGTCGCCTATATCACCGGCGATCAGATCAAAGGTGCCGCGATGAATTCGATCATCAACGAGGCCCGGGGCCTCGTCTGGTTCAATCAGTCGTTCACGGGGCCGTGCGAATCCAGCGCTGCGCTGCGCGATGCCCAGGTTCAGGGAGCTGACTTCTGCGGCTATGAACAGATCGAGGCGATGGGCGAGGTCAATACATTCGTCCACAGTCTGGCGCCGATCATCAACACCCAATCGCTTGGGTGGACCTTCGGGGAGGGGCTCGACACCATGCTCAAGTTTCACGACGGCAGCGCCTACATCTTTGCGATGACCGATGGCGCGGCCGGCACCCGTGCTCTTGCTCTGCCCGCCGAAATCACCGGAGAGTCCGCCGAGGTGGTGGGCGAGGACCGCACCATCAGCGTGCAAGACGGCAGCTTTACCGACGACTTCGCGACCGAATCCAGCTACCACGTCTACAAGATCGATCTCTAGGCCCGTGATGAGAATGAGTAGTCGGACGCGATTAACCGCATTGATGCTGACCACGGTCATCGGTCGACGCCAGGCAGGACCGAGCGCATGTTCTTGAAGAATTTCGCACTCGCATTGCTTCATCGCTGGTACTTGGTGGTGCTCGGTCTCGTTCTTGCCGGCTTGGGCGCCACCATGGCGTGGACGAATACCGATACGCGATACGAGGCACAGGCCAGCATCCTCCTGCTGCCTCCTCCGAATGTGACCAGAGAGGCCTTGCCCGCAGGCGATGGCAACCCGCTTCTCTACCTCAGCGATCTCAACCAGGCGCGCGATGTGATCCTCAACGCCGTGACCTCCCAAGCGGTCAGAGAGGAATTCGCCCAGCAGTTCCCCGGCGCGGGGCAGAACATCGTCCCAGATCAGCTGTCGAGTGGTCCCATCATCGTTATCCAGACCAGTGCGCCTACCGACACCGCGGCGCTGGAGGCGATCGACTACCTCTCCGGCCAGCTGGAGGAGGCGCTCACCACAGTCCAGACGGAGCTCGGCACCGTGCCCGATGCCCAGATAGGTTCGCTTCGGCTCACCGCGACCCCGGTGGCGGAAGCAAACGATACGGGAAAGGTGCGAACTGCGATCGTCCTAGGTGGCGGTATCACGGTCGCCACGATCTTCTTGGTCGGCTTCATCGACGCCATCGTCGTCCCGTGGCGGCGGCGTACCCGGACGATCGATCTGGGCACCGACGACCAGGACGACGATCCAGTGGCTTCGGAGGAAGGATCTGTCGCCAGCGACCCGGACGAAGAACCTGCCGATCTGGGCACCGACGACCAGAGCGGTGTCGTCGCTGCCGAGTCCTCCCCGAACCCCTGCCAGGCGCGACGATCGGTCGTCGACGCATTCTCACCAGGCGCCCTCCGAGCGGTCGGGGAGCCGGCTAGATGTCTGGCTCGCTCCTCCCCAAAGATCCCGGTACCGCCACCGCACGAGGGCCCCGGATGGACGCAGTAACGGCGCTGGCCGGGTTCATCGTCTTACTCTTCGCCATACCGAGTTCGTTGGGGATCGGTCCACTGGGAAGTGCAGGAGCACCTGCCACCGTGATCGGGATCATCGGATTTCTGTGGTGGTCGTGGTATCACGTCCAGCGCGCGGAATTCCGGCGCGGAGGCGTACAACCGGTGCGCTGGGCGATCGCAGCCTTTCTCCTTTCGGTGGCGATCAGCTACGTGTGGGCCATGGCTCGGCCGCTGCCTGCCGACGAGGTATCGCCGGCAGACTCCGGGCTTCTCCGGGTTGTCAGCCTCTGCGGCATCGCACTGGTGGCGAATGACGGCATTCGGTCACTGGAGCGGATGCGCCAGCTCGTCAGGTTTGTTGTCGCCGCGGCTGCGGCAGTCTCGGCGCTCAGCATTCTCCAGGTGGCGACCGGGCGATTGTGGGTCGACCGCATCGCGGTACCCGGGTTGGTGCACACCGCCGTGATGGATCTCGGCGACCGTGCCGGGCTCATTCGCCCCAGTGGCACAGCATCGCATCCTCTCGAGTTTGCCTCGGTCCTCGCGATGACCTTCCCGCTCGCGATCATGTACGTGAAGGGAAAAGGCCGGCTACGCCCGCTGTATGCGGTGCTCTTGTCTTGCCTATTCCTCGGTGTCTTGCTCAGCCTGTCGCGTACCGCGATCTTGTGCCTGGCGATTGGGCTGGTCTTCATCCTTCCCACGCTGCCGCGCTCCTGGCGAATAGCCGGAGGTATCGGCGCCGTCGCCCTCACCGGTGTTCTCTATGTCACGGTGCCGGGCATCGTCGGCACATTGCGTGGGATGTTCTTGGGAATATCGGGCGATCCCAGCGTGCAGTCCCGCACCGATTCGTACGCGTTGGTCGCTGAGTTCATTGGCCGGAGCCCCATCGTCGGGAGAGGTCTGGGCACTTTCCTACCCAAGTACTGGATCCTCGACAATATGTATCTCCAGATCCTGATCGAGCTGGGGATGGTGGGGCTACTGGCCTTGCTGGCGGTCTTCGTGTCGGCGATCGTCTGCGCTCTATCTGCCCGGCGCAGTACCTGGGCGTCCGCGGACAAGGATCTCGCTACCGGTGTCGCTGCCGGTGTGAGCGCGGGGGCGGTCTCGCTTGCCTTCTTCGACACTTTCGCCTTTCCCCAGTCAGCCTTCGTCCTCTTCCTGCTGGTGGGAATGGCGGGTGCCTACCGGCGTCTGGCAACCGTTGCCTTAGATCACTAGCCCGATATCGAAACGAATCCAACGCTCATCTCTTCTTGACCGAAAGCGCGGGCGGCGTCGTCCGCGAGACGTCGCAATTTCCGCCCTAGCCTTTTGGGCAGCCCAACTACCCATCAGTCTTCTTTTTGATTGCCCTATTGGCCAGTCCTGGACTAGCCAAACATCTAGTTCTCTGCAATACTTCAGATCGTCCAAGCCTGATCCGGCTGCGAAGGCCGCAGCTCGAAAGAAGGCCTGGCAGGGGGCGTGAAAGTGGCTCAAAGCCGAGCTGAGATCTATCGAATATCCCTCACAACGCGCCTAGCCGCAGCACCATTGAGCGCCAAGCTGATGCAATCGGGGGATCTGCGCCGAGCGATACTTGTCACCATGGACGTCATCGTCATCGCGGCGACATTCTTCACCATTTACCGAGCACTACTACTTTCGGCCAGTCAGACGATGACCTCTAACAGCTTTGCGGCAACTGGGGTCTTCGCCGTCGTGTGGTTGGTCAGCCTCGTTGGGGGCGGCGCCTACAGTCTGCGTCACACGCGCGCTGGCTCTGTCGAATACAAACGCGTCATCAGCGCAACACTGGTCGCCGGCGGTTCGATGGGAATCGTCTACTATGCGACCAGCTACGACTACCCGCGCATCTTCTTCGGAAGCTGGCTCTTGCTGGGCCTGGCAGGAATCTGTATCGGACGATTCGTCCGCAGGCACCTCATGCATTACTTCCACACTCACGAGCTATTCACCACCCCACTCCTGATCGCAGGATCCTCCGGCCATGTCGATGAGGTCGTCAAGGTCCTACGCCGTGAGAGCTGGATCGGCTACCGCATCCGCGGGGCGGTTACCGATGAGCCGGTCTCCGCAACGCGCACGGGAGTGCCTGTTCTGGGGCCGCTGGCAGAACTGTCGACGCTGCTGGAAACGACGGCGGTTCCGATCGTGGTATTCGCCGAGGGGTCGTTCGACTCTCCCGCTCAGTTCCGCCGCCTGGCGTGGCAACTCGAGAGATCGAACGTTCAGATGATCCTCGCGCCCACCCTCGCGGACGTGAGTGCACAACGGCTTGAGTTTCGTCCGGTCGCAGGCCTCCCCTTGGTCGATGTCGCGCGGCCAACAGCAGCAAAGTCCCTTCGCTGGCTCAAGCGTTTGATGGACATCGTCGGATCGGCGGGCCTACTCTTGATCGCAGGCCCGATCCTGCTGGCCGCGATGATCGCCATCAAGCTCGAAGACAGCGGCCCGATCTTCTTCCGCCAACGCCGGGTAGGGCTCGAAGGCAGAGAATTCGACTGTCTCAAGTTGCGCAGCATGTGCGTGGACGCCGAGGAACGCCTCGCCGCGCTGCAAGCCCAGAACGAGGGCGCCGGCGTTCTCTTCAAGATGAAGGACGATCCCCGCATCACGAAGGTCGGCAAGATCATCCGGCGCTATTCCATCGACGAGCTTCCGCAATTGTGGAACACCTTGACCGGAGATATGAGCCTGGTCGGCCCCCGTCCGGCTCTGCCCAGAGAAGTCGCGCGCTACGACTTCGATACCCGGCGACGGCTGCGCGTCCGCCCCGGGCTGACCGGCCTGTGGCAAGTCTCCGGCCGATCGAGTCTGTCCTGGGAAGACACCGTGCGCCTCGACCTCTACTATGTCGACAATTGGTCTCTCGTCCAAGACCTCATGATCTTGCTCAAGACCGCTAAGGCCGTTGTCGGATCCGACGGCGCGTACTGAGCCGGCACGAGATGCCGAGATCATTCACCGGCACGTCCGCCAAGTAAATGTCCGCCAAGTTGTCAGGTGAAATCCACCAGGCCCGCGCGTGCGGCCGTGATCAGCACTTGGACGCGGTCGCGCACATTCCACTTCTGCATGATGCTGCCCAGGTGTGCCTTGATGGTGCCTTCCGAGACATGCAGGGCGGCAGCCATCTCGGCGTTCGACAAGCCGAGTGCGAGTTGCTGCAAGACTTCGGATTCGCGGTCGGTGAGCGCTGCGGCTTCCACGCGGGAATGCACCGGAAGCGTGCCACGAACGTGCTGGATGAGCATCGCGGCCACCCGTGGCGAAAGGGAGCTCTCGCCGATACTCGCCTGGTGCAGAGCGTGCAGAATCTCTTCCGCACTCGAATCCTTCAGCATGTAACCGGTCGCGCCGGCACTCAGCATCGGCAGCACATTCTCGCGGTTATCGAGAGTGGTGACTGCCAGAACGCGCACTTGCGGCCAGCGCGAGGTGATGATTTCGGTGGCCTCGATACCGCCCATCTCCGGCATCTGGATATCCATCATCACGATATCCGGGTTTAACTCTTCGACTGCCTCGATTGCCTCGAGTCCGGTCGAGGCTTCGCCGACGACGACTATCTCCGGGTCACGGGAGGCAAAATGCGCGAGCGCGACTCGAACCAAGCGATCATCGTCGGTGATCAACACCCGGATCTCAGTCATGACGCGATTCTAGTGTCGCGTTTCTGAAGTTGGTTTATGGTTCGCTTTCATGAGGATCTCGTCGGCGGTTTTGGTCCAGACGAAGGCGTGTTTGCGGTCGTTCCAGCCGGTGATGAATTGCCGGATCTTCGCGTTGAGGTCTTTCACGCTCGTGAACACGCCCCGCCGGATGGCCTGCTTGTCGATGATCGAGAACCAAACCTCGACGAGGTTCAGCCACGACCCCGAGGTCGGGGTGAAGTGCACGTGGAACCGCGGGTGCTTGTCGAGCCAGTCCTTCACCTCGGGGGTCTTGTGAGTGGCGTAGTTGTCCATCACCAGGTGCAGCTCCGGCTCCGGGTATGCCCGATCCAGCTGACGCAAGAAGGACAGGAACTCCTGTCGGCGGTGCTTCGGTTTGACCGCCCCGGTGACGTGCCCGGTCGCGATCTCCAACGCCGCGAACAGCGTCGTCGTGCCATGCCGCTTGTAATCGTGCGTGCGCTTCTCAACATCCCCGATCCGCATCGGCAGCATCGGCGCGGTCCGGTCCAGCGCCTGGATCTGGCTCTTCTCATCCACACACAACACGATCGCGTTCTCCGGCGGCGCCAGATACAAGCCCACGACATCAGTGACCTTCCCGACCAGCTCCGGATCCGTGGAGAACTTAAACGTCTCGCTCCGCCAAGGCTGCACCCCGTACTTCCGCCACGCCCGCGCAACCGTCGCGTTCCCGATCTTCAGATGCCCTGCCAGCAGCCGCGACGACCAATGCGTCACCCCATACTTCTTCGGCGGCACCGTCAACGTCGCCGTGATGATCCGCTCGTCATCGACACGCTTGGGCCTGCCCGCACGCGGCGCGTCGGCCAGCCCCGCAAGCCCAGCCTCGATATACCGGTTCCGCCACTTCCACACCGAGACCGTCGTCGTACCCACCTCGGACGCGATCCGCGCGTTCGCGATCCCCTCAGCAGCCAACAAAACGATCCGAGCCCGCACCGCCAACCCGGCCCGGATCGTCGTCGACCGCGTCCACGACACCAACTCGTCCCGGTCACCATCACGCAACACCAATGCCGGAGCAGGAGAATTCGCCATAACCCATTCTCCCAAACCACCAACCATTTATGAACTAACGAAACGCGACACTAG
>Ga0334885_1001550_pt1 | contig 27538 bp, 23 predicted proteins | sample GraSluR1_MG_8_FD_207233 | JGI IMG/M metagenome (GOLD analysis project Ga0334885, IMG submission 207233) | Sludge microbial communities from methane-producing bioreactor in Wageningen University, Netherlands - Granular Sludge_31_05-R1 | ecosystem: Engineered > Bioreactor > Anaerobic >...
TGGAAATTGCACCTCGTCGCCAAGACGATCTTCAATGTTTTCGAGGGTGGATTTCATGCCATGCCGGGGAGTTCGCGGAGCCACCACGGTCGACGCCAACACGGGGGAAGCGATTCTCGAAGCCACGCGCCAGTTGTTCGCGCTGATGATCCGCCGAAACGGCATCCGCGAGGAGGACGTGGCCAGCGTGATCTTCACCACGACCAGCGATCTCGACGCCGAGTTTCCCGCCCTGGCTGCCCGGCAACTCGGCTGGCTCAACGTCGCCCTGCTCTGCGGTTATGAACTCGACGTGCCCGGCTCGCTGCGGCGGTGTGTCCGCGTGCTGATTCATTGGAACACCGACCTGGCGGCCGACGAGGTGGTGCACGTCTACATCAAGGAAGCCGCCAAGCTCCGGCCCGACCGATCGGAGCTTCCCCCCGTCGACTGGGAGGATCTCGAGCGGTGGATCTCCGAGCATCTCAACCAGGAGGTGCGGCCCAGCCGGCAATGAGCCGGAACGCCGCTTCGGACCCGCCAGACCGTTGACGCATCTTCGCGGCGCCCGTACGATTCGATCCGGAACACTTCCTGAGACGGGGGCCCTACCCTTGCCCGCTCGAACGGTTCGCATCGTATCCCTCCTGCTGGCGGCCAACTACGGCTTGGCCCTTACTTGGGGCGAGCGATTTCACTCGCACTCGGGCCCGACCCGCGCGGCGTCGCGGGTGACATCCGCCTGTTGCCACGGCCACTCGGTGCGCGATTCCGCGGGGGCGTCGTGCGAAGGGGCCGTGGCCGACCACCCGGTCGAGGAGTGGGGCAACCGGGGCGCTTCGTGCGGCGATCGGGGCCGGTGCGCCGTTTGCCAGTTTCTCTCCGAGAAGCCGATCCGGGTGCTCTCGAGCCTGCCGGTGGCCCGGGCCCCGCTTTGCGGCCGGACGCCGCGTCTTCGGCCCTCGCCGCCGGCATGCCCTCCGTTGCGACTCCGGCACATCCGAGCCCCGCCCGACCTCGCGTGAGCGACCTTTTCAAGATCGGGTTTCTTCGGGGAAGCACCGCGCAGATGCGCGGGGCCTCTCATCGGCCTGTCGCTCATCGGAGCACCGTTCCATGTATGCGCGAACAAGAGGGTTTACCCTGGTTGAGCTTCTGGTGGTCATCGCGGTCATCGGCATCCTGATCGCCTTGCTGCTCCCCGCGGTCCAAGCGGCCCGCGAGGCCGCCCGGCGCTCGCAATGCACCAACCGCCTGAAACAGATCGGGCTGGGGCTGCACATGTACCACGATACGCACAAGACGCTGCCGCCGGGCTGGATGGCCTTCGACCCCGGCACGGGCCGGGCCCATTGGTTCGGCGAGCCCGGGTGGGGTTGGGCCGCACGCATCCTCCCCTTCATGGAGCAAACGGCGGCCTACGACCATCTCGTGCATCTCGATCTGCCCATCACCCACGGGGCCAACGACGAGGCCCGGCTGCTGCCGATTCCGATCTTCCGCTGCCCCTCCGACGTCGGCGAGAGAACTTTCCTGCTCGAAGGTGGCGGACCCTACCTGGGAACCGGCGGTGGGTTCTCGCCCGTCGAGTTGGCCACGGGCAACTACCTGGGCATGTTCGGGACGGGCGACTTCCACGACCTGTGCGACCCGGCAAGCCCCGAATACAACGGCTGCGACGGCGCGGGAACGCTGATCCTCCACCGCGGATTCCGCTTCGCCGACGTCGCCGACGGACTGAGCCAGACCTTGATCGTGGGCGAACGGTCGTCGAAGTGGGCCCCGTCGACCTGGCTGGGCGTGGTGACCGGCGGCGCCCACGCTCCGGCGCGCATCTGTGCCGTCGCCTTGTTCCCTCCCAACTCGGAGGAAGAGGAAGAGCACTACACGCACAATTTCAGCAGTTTCCACCCGGCGGGCACGAACTTCCTCCGCGCCGACGGCTCGGCCCTATTGATCGCCGAAACGATCGAGACGAGCGTGTACCACGCCCTGGCGACCCGGCGGGGCGGCGAAGTCGTCGGCGAGTATTGAGCCGGCCGGGAGGGTCGGCTCATTCGCCCCCCAACGCTTTGGGACGCAGCCCGCCGTCGACGCCCACGAGCGTCCAGAAGGCGAGGCCGGCGCTGGGAAGGATCTCCCGTTCCAGGGTCAGGCGGACGAAGAACGACTTCCGCCGGCCGGTGTCGTCGTACGACACCGCCCAAACCTGAACCAGGCGGTCGCGCGCGGCGCTGCGCTGGATGGTCTCGGTGTCGTAGTAGCGGGGATGGGCCCGCTCGCCGAGCGCCAACAGAGCGCGCACCGGCGGATCCTGCACGTACTGCCAGAGCCCCCTGCGCTCGTCGGAGTCGGGAGGATAGGCCTCCCAGACGTCGCCGTCGAGATCGTATCGTTGGTGGGGCGACTGGGTCAATTGGGCCGCCTTGTGGGGCTCGTTCGCGCGTACGAAATCGAACCAGATCGTCGCGAATTGCCGTGCCTCGGCGTCGACGAGCAGGCGATGGGCCAGCCATTCCGAGGGAGCGGCCGCGCCCCAGAGCCAACTCAACAACAGCCCGGCCACGGCGGGCCAGCGTCCCACCAGGGCCGACTCCCGGCGCGCGATGCGCACCAGGGCGACGGTCGAGAGCACGAGGCCCGCCAGGGGCACGGTCCAAAGCAGGGGGTGGATGAACGCCACAGGGGCAAAAAGCCCCACAATGAACCCGGCCACGGCCAGGGCGCTGACCGAGCGGTATTGAACCACCTCGTCGTCGTCCGTCTCGCGGAGCCAGAGTTGTGCACTGTCGACTTCGGACATGGTTTCGGGTGAGGCTCCTAGCGATTCGAGACGTCGCTGGGGGAAACGAGAACGTCACGCATGCCCCCCGAGCTCGATTCGAGGTGCGCCTGAAAGGCGGCGCGGCGCTCGCCATACTTCGGGATGAACTGGTGCCCGGGATCGAACACGCGCGGCTCTCCCCAATGGCTGAAGCCGCCCGCCGAGGCCCGTTCCATGAACGAGAGCCACTGCCGGTCGGGCGCCGCGATGCCCAGGAACATCCGTTTTTCGGGGTTGAACCCGCCGAACAGGAAATTCTTGGCCAAGGGAGCGGTGTGGAGCGACATCGTCGTGAAGCAGACCATGGTCCAGCCCACCAGCAACGAGAAGACCAGCCCGCCGATACGGTCGGCCAGCCCGAGAAACTTCACCTTGACCTTCGAGGCGAACCCGGTAATCAGGGTGAGGATCAACAGCACGACGCAGAACGTTCCCCACAGCGCGAGGAAGTCCCAGAAATAGGAGAACGCCTGGCTGATGTTGTTTTCGAGAAACCGGGCCAGGGGCTCCCAGAAGTTGGTGGCCAGCAGGGCGGCCGTCGTCACGTTGATCCAGCGAAGGGCATTGCTCCACATCCCATCGGTGTAGAGAAAGGCCACGCAGGCGGCGAGCACCAGAACCAGCAGCAAGGGCAACAGAAAACTCATGGCAGTCGGTTCCTACTGTTTGAGCACTCGTGACAGCTCGGGCAGGGAAGTGATGCCCTTGGCGACCAGGACGATGCCTTCTTCCTGAAGCGTCCGCATGCCGGCCTTGCGGGCCGCCTGGCGGAGCACCTCGAGCTTCGCGTTCGAGGCGACGGCCTTGCGCACCGCGGGGTTCACGACGAGAAGCTCGAAGATCGCGGTGCGTCCCACGTACCCGATCCCGCTGCAAGCGGCGCACGGTTCCTCGGCGTGTTGGGGCGGGCGATAGAACACGTCGACCCGGCCTTGGGGGATGCCCAACTGGGCCAGCGTCTGCGGCGTGGGCACGTAGGCCTCCTTGCAGTGCTCGCACAGCTTCCGGACCAGCCGTTGGCTGAGCACGGCGGTGACGTTCTCGGCGAACTCGGCCGGCGGGGCCTTCAAGGCCAACACGCGGAGCAGGGCCTCGGCGCAGTCCTTGGCGCGGATGGCGCTGACGATCAGCCGCCCGTCCGACGCCCCGTCGCAGAGCATGCGCACCGTCTCGGCGTTGACCAGGTCGCGAACGACCACGACCTCGGGCTCTTCGAGAAACACGTCGCGCAGCACCGAGGCCGGACTCTGCCCCTCGGCCGCGTTGTAGGTCTTCACCTTGACGTTTTCGATCACCTGGTAGGGGTGATGCACGTCCTCGACGGAGACGAAATCGCGCGTGAAGCGGTCCGTGGCGCGCAGGGCGACGTTCGTCGTGCTCCGGAGCCCCGCCCCGGGAATGGCCGAGAACAGGATGATGCCCTGCTGGCCCTTCAACAGCTCGGTGAGCTGCTCCTGCATGGCGGGGCGCATGCCGAGGCGGTCGAGGGTGTCGAAACGCACCTTGGGATCCTCGAGCTGGATCAACACCCGCTCGCCCGTGGGCGTGCCCTGGCTGGCGAACGTGGCCGCGTACTTGACCGACTCGTATTCGGCCGTGAACAGCCCGGTCTGCCGGCTGGCGCGGTCCTCGGGGTTCAGCCCGCAGAGGATCTTGAAGGTCTCGAGCAACGGGTCGCCCACTTCCCGTTCGAGAGGCTCGCCGTTGTGCCACACGCCGTCGACCAGGTAACGTACGGCGACGCCCTGCTGGGTATATTCGAGCATCAGGCCCATGGCGCGCCGAACCAGGGCGTCGGCGATCACGACCTTGGCGTCGCGGAAACCGACCGCCTGGCGCGCCGCCAGCAGATTGGCCCGGTCGTCGCGCTCCGTGGCGCCGCCCCGCGCGGCGAAATTCACCGGCGGACCCGCGTCGCGCGGATCCCTGGCCTCGGTCTCGATCTTCACCCCCTTGCCCGACAGGCGCGTCGCCAGCCAGTGGCGCAGGTGGTCGCGCGTAAAGACGCGCTGGTGCGATTCGACCTTCTTATTGCGGTGCACCACGTACGACGCGAAGGGCACCGCGTAGGCAATCAACAGCAGCGGGAAGCTGACCACGAACCACGGCAGCAGCCAGACGAGAACGAATCCTCCCAGGAACACGCCGAAGACGATGGGGTTCCAGCGAAGGTGTTCGAGCTTGAGGGCCTGGCAGTCGCGGCTCACCCAGTCGGTCGAATAGGCCCAGAGCAGGAAGATGAGCCAGGCCCCGATCACTTTGGTCAGGCTCAGGTAGAACCCCGGACCGCTCCACCCCGCCGAACCGGCGGGCGCGGCCGCCTCGGGCGCCGAGCCTTCGTCGGGCGACGCGGCCTCTCCCGCGGTTTCGGGCGACTCGAAACCCGGGTCTTCCTGAGCGACAAGCGGCGGGGCCGCCACGGCCCCGATCGCCAGAACGGCAGCCAGCAGGAGCGTCAAGCGGTGCATCACAGTATCCCGGAGCCTTTGACTTCAATACCTTTCAGGGCCATCTTCAGCGATTCGGGGTTGGGCGCCACTTCGAACGCCGTGGCCCGATCGATCAGTTGCCGGTGGACCAGGTCCTTCAAGCTCATGGTGAAGTCCTGCATCCCCTCGGGAGCGCCAAGGCGAATCGCGTCGGCGAGCTTTTCGTCCTCGGCCTCTTGAATGAGCTTGCGGATCATGGGGCTGAACGTCATGATCTCGACGGTCGGCACCCGCTGCACGCCCTCCTTGATCGAGGGGAGAAGCTTCTGGGCGATGATCGCCTTCATGTTGAACACCAGGGCGCTGCGCACGGCGTTGTGCATGCCCTCGGGAAACAGGTCGAGGATGCGCCCGATCGTGCTGGGCGAGGTGTTCGCGTGGATCGTCCCGAACACGAGGTGCCCCGTTTCGGCGGCCTGGATCGCCGTCTCGAACGTCTCGCGGTCGCGCATTTCGCCGACGAGGATGATGTCGGGATCCTCCCGCACCGCGTGCTTCATGCCCGTCATGAAGTCCTTCACGTCGAGGCCGATCTCCCGCTGATTGATCAGGCACTTGTCTTCGGTGAAGGTGCACTCGATGGGATCCTCGAGCGTGAGGATGTGCTTGCGGTAGCGGTGGTTGATCCAGTCGAGCATCGAGGCGATCGTCGTGCTCTTTCCCGAACCGGTGATTCCCGCCAGCAGGATCATCCCCTGGGCGAAGGTGCAGAGCTTTTCGAGCACGGGCGGCAGGTTGAGCTGCTCGAAGTTGGGAATCCAGTTGTTCACCCGCCGGGCCACCAGACCGATGTGCCCCAACTGCTGGAGGACGTTGACGCGGAACCGCCAAGTCTTGTCGTCGACGTCGAGCGAATAGGCGAAGTCGGCCCCGCCGTCCTCGTCGAAGATCCGCCGGTTCCGCTCGTCCATCATGGGAAAGATCAGGCGGACCATCTCGTCGTCGTCGATCGGCTCGCGGTTGAGCGGGCGCAGGCTGCCGGCCACGCGGACGTAGGGAGGCAAGCCGACCTTCAAGTGCAGGTCGCTGCCTTCCAGCTTCACCAGGGCCCGGAAGAGCTTGTCGATCTCCAATTCCTTCGCTTTCGCGGTGAAGCGTTCGACGTCTCCTTCGATCGAGATCGCCATGGCAGACTCGGTTCCTCAAAAGGGATCACGGTTGCGTGGGTGAAAAACAGTCTACGAAAAAGGGCCCGCGCGGTCGCGCGGCGCTCGCTATCGTCTTTCCTATAAGCGGACGGGGATTCCCCGGTCTCGCAGAAGGGTCTTGGTCTGGTGAATGGTATACTCGCCGTAATGGAAAATGCTGGCCGCCAGGGCCGCGTCGGCCCCGCCGATCAGGATCGCGTCGGCCAGGTGCTCGGGACGGCCCGCCCCGCCGCTGGCGACGACCGGGATCGAAACCGCCCGCGACACCGCCGCGGTCATCTCCAAATCATACCCGTCTTTCGTGCCGTCCGCATCCATCGAGGTGAGCACGATTTCGCCCGCCCCAAGCCGCTCGATTTCGCGGGCCCAGGCAACGGCTTCCAGGCCGGTGCCGATTCGCCCGCCGTGGACGTGCACCTCCCACACCTCCCGCCCGTTGCGGCGGACCCGCTTCGGATCGATGTTCACCACGATGCACTGGCTCCCGAACCGCCGGGCGGCCCGGCGGATGAACTCGGGGTCGCGCGGGGCCGCCGTGTTGATCGAGACCTTGTCGCTGCCCGCGTTCAACAGAGCGCGGATGTCGTCGAGCGTGCGAATTCCCCCCCCGACGGTCAACGGCATGAAAACGACCTCGGCCGTTCGCCGCACCACATCCAGAAGGATGTCGCGCCCCTCGTGACTGGCGGTGATGTCGAGAAAAACCAGCTCGTCGGCGCCCTCGGCCTCGTAGCGCGAGGCGACCTCGACCGGGTCTCCCGCGTCGCGGAGATGGACGAAATTCGTACCTTTCACCACCCGGCCTCGATCCACGTCAAGGCACGGGATGATCCGTTTGGCGAGCATGGACGTTCGAAAGACAGGGCTCGGCCGACAACGCCCGGGCAGGCAGAGGGCTCGCTGGGCCTTGGAGCGTTCCAAAGCCTCTACTGTAAGCCCCCGCCCCGCGCCGGTCAACGGTCCATCCACCCCGATCAACCGAAACCGGCACACGGAATGCAGCGGGCGGCATCCTCCCCCAACGGACCGGACGTGAGCCGTTGGCCGGTCCCCGTCCACAAACGTCGAATTGCCGGCAAAAAAGGGGGCAACATGCAACCCGACCGCTCCCTCCATCGGCCCTCCATCGGCCCGCCATCGGCCCGCCATCGGCCCGCCAACCGCCCGACATGGCCGGCTACTCCCGTCGACCGAACAGCGCCGGGTAGTCGCGCCGGCCGTGGTTCACGCGGAGCAGATCAATCCCATCGCCGACGGGACGATCGATGACAACGTGCTCGCCATCGCGATTGCGCGTATGCTGGAACGACCGACATTCCGATCCTACCGCGAGGGACCCGACTGCGTCCAAGAATCGCAACATCCCGCCCCTTGGTGAAGGATTACTACTTATGGGGAGGGCAGCAGTCCCGTGACGACGGGATCAAGCCCGCTCGACCACCCTCGGGCAATCCGGAAGCGAGGCGAGCAGGATCCGGCCGTAGGGCTTGGTTCGCACGCGTGGGTCGAGGATTACGACCATGCCCGTGTCGGTTTGCGTGCGGATCAGCCGGCCGAAGCCCTGTTTGAGCTTGATGACGGCCTCGGGCAGTTGGTAGTCGCGAAATGGGTTGCCCCCGCGTTGGCGGATTGCCTCAAGCCGCGCCTCGATGAGGGGGCGGTCGGGAACGCTGAAGGGCAATCGCGTGATGATGACGTTCTGCAGCGCGTCGCCCGGCACGTCGACCCCCTGCCAGAAGCTGTCGGTTCCGAACAGCACGGCCCGGGGATTCGCCTTGAACCGCTCGATCATCTGGTTGCGCGGCAGCCCCTCGGCCTGGCTGTACAGGGCCAGGTTCTTCTGGGCCAGCCAGGGGACGAGCATCTCGGCGACCCGCCGCATCATCTGGTAGCTCGTAAACAATACGAACGCCCGGCCGTCGGTGCGCTCGACGTAGCGGCGGACCATTTCCGCCACCTTGCGATCGTAGGCCGCGTCGTCGCTTCGCGGCTCGGGCATGCCGTCGGGGAGGATGAGCCGGGCCTGGCGCCGGTAGTCGAAGGGGCTGCCCACGCAGAGGGTTTCGGCCTGGGTAAGCCCGACGCGCGACTTGAAAAAGTCGAACGATCCGCCGCCGGTGGCCAGGGTCGCGCTGGTCATCACGACCGTCGCGACCTGATCGAACAATTGCTCGCGTAGCAGGGGCCCCACGTCGATGGGGGCGGCCGCCAGCGTCGTGCGCCGCCGGTTCCGCCGCCAGGCCGAGTCGATCCAGTAGGCCGAGTCGGGCATGCGCTGGGCCCGCCAGTCTTCGATCGCCTGGGCCAGGCCCCGCAGGCGGTCGCGGGCAGACGTGAAGTCCTGACGCTCTTCGGCGTCTTCGAGCTTGTCGCCATGCTCGCCGACCGTGGTGGCCAGCCGGTTGAGCCCCTCGCTCAAAGCGTTGGGCACGATTTCAGGCTGGCGGACCCGCCCGTTGCCTCCGGCGTGGGCGACCCGCCACTGTTCGATGTCGTCGAAGAACTCGTCGGCCCGGTGGCGGCACTCCATGACCTGCTGCTGGGCTTGTCCCAGGCGGTGATGGACGAGCAGGCCCCGATTCGCGCGGTCGTTGTACAGCTTGTTGAGCGCGTACTCGACCTGGCCGCTGGTCACGCTGAGCCCCAGGTGATCGCCGGCCACGGCCTCCATCGTGTGGGCTTCGTCGAACACGAGCGCCTCGTAGTCGGGCAGGACGCCGAAGCCCTGGCGTCTCAGGGCCAGGTCGCTGAACAGCAGGGCGTGATTGACGATGAGGATCTGGGCGTGGCTCACCCGGCGCCGCGCCCGGTAGTAGAAGCAGTCTTGGTAGGTCGGACAGTTTCGGCCCATGCAGTTGCCGTGGTCGCTGGCCACTTCGTCCCACACCTGGGGCAGGGGTCGATAATCGAGGTCCGACCGCGACCCGTCGTGGGTGATTTTCGACCAGGCGCCGATCCGGCGGAGCTGGTCGTACTCCTCGGGTTGCGAAAACAGGCTGACCGACCGCTCCATGGCCTTGTTCAGCCGCCGCAGGCTGAGGTAGTTGCCGCGCCCCTTGACCAGCACGGCCGTGAACTCCAGCGGCATCACGGCGTTCAGGAAGGGCAGGTCCTTGTGGATCAGTTGCTCCTGGAGGCTGATCGTATGGGTCGAGATCACGACCCGGCGCAGGGCGGGCCGGTCGTTCTTCTTGTCGGCGTTCTTCTTGTCGGCGTTCTTCTTGTCGGCGGCCTTCCTGTCGGTGGTCTTCTTGTCGGCGGCGGCCAGGATGGCGGGCACGAGGTAGGCGAAGCTCTTGCCGACGCCGGTGCCCGCCTCGACGACGAGGTGGTGCTTGTCGCGCAGCGCCCTCTCGACCGCTTCGCCCATCGCCAATTGCTGGGGCCGATGCTCGTAGCCCGGCATCCGCTTGGCGATCCGTCCGTTGGGGCCCAGGATTTCGGCGGTCGAAGGCATCGGCATACCGATGGGACAGGGAACAGACCGCCAGCAAGCGGCCCGGTGGCGCGCTCCGGGGTGCGAAGGCCGCGATGAGCCGCCTAGCGCGCCGCCGAGGCGATCGTGCCCTCCAGGGGACTGCTGGCCGTGGCGTAGAGCCTCTTGGGGATGCGCCCGGCCTGGTAGGCCAGACGCCCCGATTCGGCGGCCAGGCGCATGGCGCGGGCCATGCGCAAGGGATCGCGGGCGTGGGCAATGCCCGTGTTCAGCAGCACGCCGTCGACCCCCAACTCCATGGCCGCCGTCACGTCGCTGGCCGTGCCGACCCCCGCGTCGACGATCACCGGATAATCGGCGTCGCCCTCCTTGAGGTATTCGAGGCAGATGCGGATCGCATTGGGGTTCAGCACGCCCTGGCCCGAGCCGATGGGACTTCCGGCGGGCATCACGCTCGTGGCTCCCGCCTCCTTGAGCCGTTTGGCCGTCACCGGATCGTCGGTCGTGTACACGAGCACCTGAAACCCCTCGTCGACGAGCCGTCGGGTCGCCTCGACCGTGGCGACCGGATCGGGCAGCAGCGTCTTCGCGTCGCCCAGCACCTCGAGCTTGACCCAGTCGGCCCCGGGATTTTCCATCTGCGAAAGGATTTCCCTTCCCAGCCGCGCCACGCGAACGGCATCGTCGGCCGAGAAACAGCCGGCCGTGTTCGGCAGGATGGTATACCGCTTCGCGTCGAGGAAGTCGAGCAGGTTCTTTCCCTCGGCGTCGATCAGTCGTTCGCGGCGGACCGCCACGGTGATGCACTCGGTTCCCGAGATCTCCAGCGCCTCGCGCATCCCCTCGTACGTGGCGTACTTCCCCGTGCCGACGATCAAGCGGCTCGAAAAGGTGTGCGACCCGATCCGCAACGGGTCGGGGGCAAAGGGGGCAGTCGACATGGCACTATCCTCCTCCAACGAGCGAAACGATTTCCAGCCGGTCTCCGTCCCTCAGCCGGTGCTTGGCGTGCCGCGGTCGGGGGACCAATTCCAGGTTCACCTCGACGGCGACGAGCTTGCCCGCCAGCCCCAACTCCTCGAGCAGTTGGGCCACGGTAACCGGGGCCGCCAGGCGGTGGGGTTGACCGTTGACGACGATTTCCACCGGGACCTCTCTTCACGCAGCAGAACGCCCGACGTGTTCCGAACGGTCGACGACCGAGCGCTTGGGGGGTGACGCGGGCCGACTACTCGGTCTGCACGATCGCCGTGGTGACCTGCTCGGCCGTGAGCAGGTTGATCGTCCCGCCCGAGGGCCGGTCGGCCTGGTGCGCCGTCTGCTCCCAGGGGATCAGGTAGACCAGCAGCATGCCGGTCGTGGTCTCGGCGACGTACAGAGCCGCGGCGGCCGGCCGCACGCGCGCCGAGGCGCCGCGCCGGATGTCGACCGCGCCGGTCACCATCAAATAGTTGGGGTTCTGCGGCATCTGGATGGCGGGCAGCGGAGGCAGCCCCTGCTTGCGTCGCTGCATGTTGGTTTGCGTCAGGTTCTGGCTTCGCGCCTGGATCATGTTGGCCAGGTCGGCGTTGACGTTCGTCCCGTAAAGGGCCTGGAAGCGCGGGGTCTGATTCGACAGCACGGCCGCGTTGAGACTGCCCGTCAAAAAGTCGAGAAAGTACACGGCCTCGACGCCGTCGTCGACGAAGCCGGTCGCCATGGCGAAACCGTCGGTGCGATCGGTTGCCACCGCGTGCAGCGGGGTGTCGGGCAACAGGGCGCCGACGGCCCATCCCACCAGGAGCCCGACCGCCAGACCGACAAGCCAACCTCGCTTCCCCCGGTAAGCCATTGCATGACCTCCTTCTTGAGCTCCTCCGAGCCACCATGTTATGCCACGAATCCGCGAGCGGCCACGGACGCATCCTCGGGCCGGAGTCCGACCAGCAGAACCCGGCCGGGGGCGGCCGTCAAGGCGTCCGCGACTCACGCGGCTGAGGTTATCATACCTGGCGCCGGGATTCCATGCCAGGGAGCCTCGCCCATCCGTCCGGGTTTGTCCATCTTGTTCCCGGCCGCCCTCGCCTGGGTATCGCCCCACCCCCATCGGCGGCCGCGACGGCGAAAACCGCCCGCCCCGCCCCCTTGCAAACCGGAACGGATCGGTTATAAAACGCACCACGTCGCGACGTGGGGCGTCATGGGCATACGGAGGCTGCCCGTGACGCCCGCTTTTATGCGCCCGGGGCCGTCATGATGCGTTCCGCCTAACTGCGGCTTCCGCCGAAACGGCTGATCAGATACAGCAAGGTCAAGATCGCCTGAAGCGTCGCGGCAACGTAGGTCAACGCCGCGGCGCTGAGCACCTTGTTCACGTACGCCAAACCCTGGGGATCGATGATCCCCAACCCGACCAACTGCTGTTTCGCGCGCGCGCTGGCGTTGAACTCGACGGGCAAGTTGACCAACTGAAAAAACACGAACCCGCCGAAGGCCGCAATCCCCAGGTAGATCAACGGCCCGAACTGGAAGATAAACCCCAGGATGATCATCCAGATGCTCGCGTTGCTCCCGAAGCCCGCGATCGGCACCGCCGCGTTGCGGATGACCAGGGGAGCGTAGGACCGGGCGTCCTGAATCGCGTGCCCCGCCTCGTGGGCCGCGATCCCCACCGCCGCCAGCGATCGGCTCTGATACACCTGCTGGCTCAAACGCAGCACTTTGTGGCGCGGATCGTAGTGATCGCTCAATTGGCCGGGCACCACCTCGATGTCGACGTTCTGTAGCCCGGCCGAATCGAGGATGTGCCGGGCCGCCGCCGCACCGCTCAGCGGGGCCGGCATCCTCTGGGCGGCCGCGTACGTCGATCGCACCTTCGCCTGCGCCCACAGGCCCAGCAATACGGCCGGGGCAATGTAAAGAAAGTAAATCGGGTCGAAAAACATCGTTCTGCTCCTCTCCGGACACCGACGCCGGATTGTACGCTCGCCATGGTAAGGTCGGACGATTTCCGCTTCGGCCGCCTCGAAATTCTGACCTATTCTACGCAAACGGGCAATTTCTGGTTTCGGCCCGGTCCCGCCTCGATCGCCCCGCAGTGCCCCCTCATGGGTGTTGCGTCACTCCCCCGGCGTGCGAGGAATCGACTCGCCCGCCAGCATCGCGTCGTACGGCTGGCGCCGCCGGATCAAATGCGCCTCGCCCGCGCGCACGAGCACCTCGGCCGCCATCGGCTTCGAGTTGTAGTTCGAACTCATGACCGAACCGTAGGCGCCGGCGCACTCGATCACCAGCAGATCGCCCACGCCCGCCAGGGGCAGACGCCGGCTGACGACGACCCCCCCTTCTTCCTGGGTAAACAGATCCCCCGATTCGCAGAGCGGTCCGCCCACGATCGCGTCGATTTCGGGCCGGTTCGCGTCGCCGTCGGCCGGAACGATCGACATGGGATGGTACGCGCCGTACAGGATCGGCCGGGCCAGGTTGTTGAACCCGGCGTCGACCAGGTAGAACGTGTTGCCCGCCTGGCGTTTGACCGCTCGAATCTCCGCCACGAGAAACCCGCTCTCGGCCGTCAGGTAGCGTCCCGGCTCGATCTCCAGGCGCACGGAGTGACCGAACCTCGCTTCGAGCCGCTTGCGCGTGTCGTCCCAAAGCCGGAAATAGGCGTCGACGTCGACGCGCGGCTCGCCCGGACGATAGGGCGTCGGCAGGCCGCCCCCGGCGCTGATCGAGGTGACCGCGCGCCCGGCCTCCCAGGCAGCCTTTTCCATGGCGTCGCACACGCGGGCGAGGTGCTCCAGGTCGGTTCCCGACCCGATGTGCATGTGCAAGCCGGTCACGCTCAGCCCGTAGTGCTCGGCGTCGACCAGGCAGTCGTGAAGCTGCTCGTGCCAGATGCCGTGCTTCGACTGTTCGCCGCCCGTGTTCGTCTTCCGGCTGTGCCCGTGGCCGAAGCCGGGATTGATGCGCAACGTGATTTCGCGCCCCGGCGCCCGGCTGCCGTACTGGTCGATCATGTCGGGCGAGCCGCAATTGACGTGGATGCCCTTTGCGAGAACCAACTCGAGCGATTCGCGGTCGAACACGTCGGCGCAGTAGACGATCGGCGGCGGGTCTCCCTCCGCCACGTATCCCGCCGCCAGAGCGCGGTGGATCTCGCCTGCGCTGACCGCGTCGACCAGCACGCCGCGGCGCCGGACCAGATCGAGAATCGCCAGGTTCGAGCACGCCTTCTGGGCGTAGCGAACGTGGTCGAAGCCGTGCAGGTCGGCGATCCGCTCGACGACGACCTCCGCGTCGTAAACGAAGATCGGCGTGCCGAAGCGGCCGGCGAGATCGACGACCGGAATACCGGCAATCTCGGTGCGAAGCGTGGGCATAAGCGGGGACATCGGCATGAAACGGGGCGCCTCGATCGGGGAAAGGGGCGTAACGATCGCTCGCGGTGCAACCCGGGCGTCGCGAAAACGGCCATGACACCGACGCGGAATCGGTCGGTGTCATGGCCGCGCTCTTCGGTCGACCAACGAACCGTGCTATGGGTTCATTCCGGCGCGCACGGCGGCGCCGATCACTTGGAGAACTCCCTGTTCGAGCTCGATGCGCGTGCGCACGCCGCCGTCGACCGCCTCGGCCGTAATCGTGACGTGATCGTTCGGGCCGGCCTGCTGGAGCGCGTCGACCAGCCCCGGCACCTCGATCTCGTCGGCCGCGCCCACGCCCTCGAGGATCCGCCCGATCGCGCTGGCCGACATCGACAGGCGAAGAGGAAGGACCGCCTGGGCAGTTGCGGCCCGGGAGCCGTCGATCGCCGCCTTGAGCAACTCGACCGCCTTGGGGCCGGCCGCCAGGTACACGTTCTCGGCGCCGAATCCGAGCACGGCCGTCGCCGTGTCGCCGACCAGCATGGCCGGCACGTCGTCGCCGGGCAGGGCTTCGGCCGGAACTTCGACCAAATGAAGGCGAACGCCCTGGTACTCCTCGGCGTCGAGCTGGATCGCCTCGGCCGCTTCGGCATTCTCCTGGACCGCGAGATTGGCCACCTGCTTGGCCAGGCGCTCGAGCTTGGCCGGATCGGCCACGAAACCCGCCGCGACGAGATTGAGGCTGTCGGCGTCGGCAACGACCGAGAATCCCAGGTCGACGCGGCGGCTGGCCACGGTCCGGCGGATCACGTCGATCAGGTCGCCGAGCAGGCCTTTGGCCAACTCCTTTTCGCTGGCGCCGAGTTCCTGCTCGTCGAGGTTCTCCATCGCCTTGGCGTCCATCGTGTCGATCATGTCAGTGAGCTGGGCCGCGTCGGTCTCCGACATCGTGCCCGCCCAGAGAGCCGTCAGGGCGGCCTCGGGCAGGAAGAAGCCGGTCAGACTCGACTTCGCCTCGGCAGCCAACGCGTAGTCGGCGGCCGTGCTCGTGCCCTCCACCGCCGTCATCTCGATGTCGAGCCGAACGGCCTTGGATTGCGCGTCGACCGCCAGACCGATCTGAAGCGAGTCGGTCTCGTTGAGCAGCTTTTTGAACTGGTCCATCGAGCGCCGGGCCGCCTTCTGACGGATCGCGAACTGCTCGTCGCTCTCGTCGGGCATCTTCTGCATGCCCATGGCCATGCCCATCTCGAGCATGCTCATCGGCATGCTGCGGACTTCAGGCGGGATGTTCTTGACCACCAAGCGGATGGCCAACGCGTACGACTCCTGCAATCCGCCCAGCAGGGGAATGGGATCGGCCGGCGCCGTGTCCAACGCCTCGCGCGAATCGGTCAAGAAGGCCCAGTTGCCCTTCTGCTGAAGAAACACGCTCCGCTCCATGGGCCCCGAAATCTCGTAAACGCCGTCGGCGTCGGGGTCGGGCAGGTCGGCCTGGCCCTGCGACATGGCTTCGACGAGCCCCACCAGTTGTTCGAGGCTCGTGACGGGCACAAAGGCCATCACCGGGAACGTGGAACCGTCGGTCTGAACCACTACCCCCCAGGGTTTGGATGCGTCGAGCCCCTGAAGAGGTACCTGATCCAGGACCATGGCCAGTTCGCTCATCTCGCTCGCGTCGGCGACGGTGCCCAAGTCCTTCTTGATCGCGTCGACGCCGGAGAGCGACACCGTCAATACGGGTTTCAATGCGCTCTCCTGGGCCCCGACTCGCCCGAACGGCGACGGGGTCAGCAAGAGTGCCAGGGCCAGGGCTGACAGCAGGGTCTTTCTCACGATTCGCTCTCCTTTGCAGCAAAATGGAACCAACGAACCGCCATCTTCGGCCGGCCAGCCGAGACCGCGGCTGGGGACGACACGTCCTCCCTCCGAACGAGTAGAAGTTTACCGGCAAACGCCAATGCTTAACAGGGTCCCCGATCTACCGGGGTATTCGACGCCGGCGAGGCGATCTTCGACTCGCGAAAACCACAAAGTCGGATCGGACGAGCGGAAACAAACGACTCCGCCGGGTGGATACCAGCAAACGACTTTCGTCGTGCGGGTCGTGCCGGTCGTCGCGGTTGGGTGGCCGGGCGAATGACTACTCCTGGCTTATTGTGCCCCCACGAGGAAGGGAAAACAAGCACCCTGGATTCTTTCGCAAGCTATGGTTGGTGGATGGACGACGGGGTGAGTTCCCATCCGAATGAGAAGCGCATGCCGACGACGAAGGATCCTGTCAACGCGACCCTCTCCCACGTGCTGCTGGTCGACGACGACCCGGCCATGCGACGCCTCGTTGCGAAATACCTGGAGAAGGCCGGGTATCGCGTCCAACAGGCCGACGACGGCCGCCAGGCGCTTTCGGCGATCGCGGCCGAATGTCCCGACTTCCTCATCACCGACTGGGAGATGCCGCACGTCGACGGACTGCGACTGTGCGAGGAAGTCCGCAAGCTCGCGCTTCCCCACTATGTGTACGTCGTCTTCCTGACCGTCCGGTCGGGGCCCGACGAAATGGTGGCCGGCCTGGAGGTCGGAGCCGACGACTTTCTCGCCAAGCCCGTCCGCCAGGAAGAGCTTCTGGCCCGGATGCGATCGGGGTCGCGCGTGCTCGAGCTCGAGCGGCGTCTGAGCCGGATGGCCCGAACCGACGCGCTCACGGGGCTCTGGACACGGCGGACCTTCTACGAGGCGCTCGCCGGCGAATGGAAACGCGCCCAGCGGCACGCGATGCCGTTGTCGTGCGTCATGATCGACGTCGATTTCTTCAAGCGGATCAACGACCTCTACGGCCATCCCGCCGGCGACACCGTGCTCAAAACGGTTGCGGGGCTCCTGACCGAGGCGTGCCGCACGACCGACGCGGTCTGCCGGCACGGCGGCGAGGAGTTCTGCGTGATGCTCCCCGCGACGAGCGAGCGCGGGGCCGCCGCGTGGGCCGAACGGTTTCGCCGGCGCCTCGCCTCGACGAGCATCTCCGTGCCGGGCGATCGGGTTCGCGTGACCGCCAGCTTCGGCGTCGCCCAGAAGCAGGACGACACCCGGACGCCCGAGGAGCTCGTCGACCATGCCGACCAGGCCCTGATGTGCGCCAAGCAGTCGGGCCGCGATCGGGTGCGCCGCTTCGAGTCGCTCAGTCTGGCGGCAAGCGCCGATCCGGTCGATTGCGGGCAGTACGGAGACCTCTTTCGGGGAATCCGTGCCATCGACGTGATGATCCCCACCGTGGCCTGTCTCCGGCAAAACGAAACGGTGGGGCAGGCCGCCGAGTTCTTCCTCCGCTCGAGAATCAACTCCACGCCCGTGGTCGACGGCGGCGGGAAGCTGGTCGGCATCCTCTCCGAGAAGGATCTCATGGCCGCCCTGGTGTCGCTGGAATCCTGGCAGCGTCCGGTCCGCGAGGTGATGAAACCCGACGTGATCTGCTATGACGAACAGACGCCGATCCGCACGATCTACGAGTTCCTCTGCCGGGTTTCGCTCCGGCGCGTCGTGATCATCCGCGACGGGCGGCCCACGGGCACCATCAGCCGGGGGACCCTGCTTCGGTGGTTCCGCAATCTCGTGGTAAGCCGGGGGCTGCTCGAATCCGACGAGGTTCCCCCGCGTCCCGGCGACGGCGATCCCTATCGCTCGCAAGAGCGGCTGGCCGAGACGGCCCGCGAACTGGGCGCGCAGGCCGCCCGGATCGAGCAATGTCTTTCCGGCGACGTCGACGACCTGGTTCCCTACGTCGTCGGCGGAGCCACGCGCGTGCAAGAGCTGGTCAACGATCTTCTGGCCTATTCGCGCTACGCCAACGCAAGGGTGGCCGGCGCAGCGGTTCTGCCATCGGCGGCGCACGCCGGCGATCCCATCGACTGACGGCGCAGCGTGCCGCCCGCGCGCGACGCCGAATCACCAGCCCCGCAACCTGCGCACGCGGCAGGCCAAACAGGGCATGCGCACCATGCCGCCGCACGTGGGGCACCGGACGGCCGGGCCTTCGAGCGGGGGCCATTGGTCGTCCGGCAAAGGAGGGTCGGCCGCGCGCTCGGGGCGCCTCCCGCAGGCGATTGCGTTGACCGTGCCCCGGCTCACGCCCACCACCCGGGCAATCGCGCGCTGCGACAACTCGCCCTGCCCCAGCAGGCGCCGGATCTCGTCGACGGTTCCCGAGGCGAGCATTACGTCGACTCCCCGTCGTCGAGTTCGGGCCAGAAGTCGCCGTATTCGGGCTCGAGCTCCCCGGGCTCGTCGTCCAACTTGAACACGTCCCAAAGGTCGTCGCGAAGCGCGACCGGGTTGGGCTCGTCCCACTCGTCGTCGTCCACCTCGCCGGCGGCCGCGGTTCCGGCCTCACCCTGCCCCCGGAAGCCGCGATCCCATTCGTCGCGTTCTCGGCTTGCCATGGCTGCGTCCTCGATCTCCCCGATTTGGGGCTCGCCACGCGCCCAACCTTCGATGCTCCCGCCTTGGCGGGAAGGGCGACGGACGACGCGCTCGGAACAGTCGAGGCCGGGGCCATGGGGCCCGGCCCGCGTCGGCCGCGTGGCAAGCCATCCAACCTGCCGTCGGCCCGTCACCCGACGCCACTCTAGCAGAAAGTGTACATTTGTTCAAGTAGTCTTTTGGACACTTTATGCGTTTTTTCTGCTCGGGGAGGGCGGTGGGGCGACGCCCGGTAAGATCGGTGGCGCAAAGTCTGGCGATCCCGCTCCGCCGGCGGGTTAACCGCTCTGGCCCGTCGCCAAGCGGCCCGCTCCAGCCCAGCCGCCCCGGCGGTCGATGAGATTGCCTAGGGCCCCAAGAATCGAGCGATCCGGCGCTGTCCCCCCCAATTCTGAAAGCGCGAACCATGTCGATGGAGATGCTTCACGCCGTCGTGAGCCTGGCGTTCCTGGGAGTCTGGCTCATTGCCGGCCAGGTTCTGGTCCGCGGGCGCCGCCCGGCGGACAAATGAAGCAGCCCCCGGGACGGCACACGATCGGCTTGCCCCGGTATTCCGCACCGTGGGGCACGTTTCCCACGTGCCGACAACCCGAAAGCACGTTGGAAACGTGCCCAAGAGAATCGCGCGGCGTGCGGAAGTTACACTCCCCGACGCTACGGGGCGTCGCCCGCGGCCTCGGGCAGGCGCGTGCGCTCGAACAGTTCCTTGACCTTGCCGACGACGAGGTCTTCGACCGTCGGGGCAAAGGGGCCGGGCAAGGTGCCGTAGCGCATGGCGTCGCCTCCTTCGTAGCCGCCCTCCCGCAACACCCGAAGCGACGGCAGGTAACCGAACACGTCGTTCGAGTAGCCGGCCACCCACACGGGGCCCTCGCCCAGCTCGGCCTTCAGCCGCAGCGAATAATCGACCACCACTTCGCCGGCCAGCGCCACCAGATTCAAATCGTTCCCGAACCGCACCACGTGAACCGGCAGGGGATAGGTCGTGCGGATCTTGCCGTCTTGCGCCAGCTCGTCGAGCAGCACCTCGGCATGGCGCTTCTCGTACTTGTTCTTCGACTGCGCCTGTTGTTCGAGCGTCTCGCGGCTGGGCGGCTCGGCGAACTCGAGGGTCACCTCCTCCAAGGCTGGGTTCAGGGGCCCGCGAATCGTCCGGCTCGCGGCGCTCAAGGCCGCCTCGACGCCGTTGGCCAGGGCCCGGCCGTGCTGTTCGGCCAGCTCGAGCGTCCCTCGAGGCTGCGGATTCTGATCGCCCCCGCAACCCGCCATGAACAGGGCGGTCGCGCCGGGATGGGCCTCTTCGACGAAGCGCTGGGCAAAGCCCGGATAGTCGCCGCAGAACTGGTAGAAACCGAGCGTCGTCGAATGGCAGGCATAACCGAACACGACGGCCCGGAGCCCGCCGTCGGGTCCGTCGACCCGCAAAACCGGCACGTCGTGATCGACCGGCCCGTCCGGATAGGGCCGGTTCTGGAAACCGCGTTCCGTGGGCAGGCGCCGGTTCATGGCGAAGCCCGCCCGCGCGTGCGTGTAACCCAGCGCCGCCGGCTCGAGGTTTTCGAGGGCCTCGCCGACCAGGCCGAGCAGCTTCTCCTTGAGCCCTTCGCAGTACGCGCCGGTCTGCTCGACGCGCTCGGGCGGAATGTCGTACAGCGATGCCTTCGACATCCGCAATTCGGGCCCGCAATGGGTGTGCGAGGCGTTCAACAGCAGGCCCTCGGGCGGTAGCGCGAAGCGCCGGCCGGCTTCGCCCTCGAGCCCGTCGCGAAGAGCCCGGGGAATGCCGATCAAATCGAGCGTGACGATCACCAGACGCGTGCCCTTGGCGTCTTCCAGGGCCAACGCCTTCGCGTAGAGGTCGTGCACCTTGCCCTCCGAGGGCTTGTCGCGGGCGGCGTAGCCGGCCATCCACATCGGCTCCTCGGGCGTGATGACCAGCGACGCGGTCCCCGCCTTCCACTCGGTCTGCGACGGCTCGGCCGCCGGGGCGATCGCGACGGTTCCGGCCATCGCGGCGATTGCGATCAGCATTTTGCCCATTCCCGTGCGACGGATCATATCGAGCACCTCCTGAAGAAATGGTCTGCCTTCTCGACGCGTCGAACGGCCGCTACTTCGCGCCGAACTGCTTGCGGAAGAAATCGAGCATCGCCAGGTGCGCGCTGCCCCGGAATTCGCTGCTATGGTGGTAGACGGCCTCGATGCCGAGGGCTTCCATCGCCTCGCGGAGCTTCAGCCCGAAGGTCGGGTGATGGATGCCTTGCCCCGGCCGCGCATCGTCGGGCAGCGGCCCGTAGGGCTCGTTGTAGAACATGAACACGGGCGGATCGTCGGCCGTAAGGTGCTTGATCGCCGAGACCTCGTCGTAAAGCGGCTGGAGCTTGGGGTCGTCGAGCGCGTCGAGCGCGTCGACGCCGTAGCACTTGTAGATCGACGGATGTTCGTGCGCCCGGCCGCCGATCCACGCGCGAATCACGTGGGGATCGTAGCTGCTTTGCCCGCCGAACGACCCGGCGGCGACAAGCCGGCTCGACCGGCGCGCCACGGGATCGTCGGCGGCCGGATCGGCCAGGTCGTCGTGGAACGCCAGCCACAGCGAGATGCCCGCCCCGGCCGAACCGCCGAACGCGGCGATCCGCGTGGCATCCAGGTTCCACGCGCTGGCCTTGGATCGCAGGAACTGGATGGCCCGGGCGCCGTCGCGCTGCGGCGCGGGAAACGGATCGGTCGTGACGAACCGGTAGTGAATGGCCGCCACGGAGATTCCCGATTCGAGACACGACCTGAGCACCTCGGGACTGATGCTCCGCTTGTCGCCGCCCACGAATCCCCCGCCGTGGATGTACACGACCAGGGGCGTGGGCTCCTCGGACTCGGCCTGCCAGAAATCGAGCACGTTCCGCTCATGCGGCCCGTACTTGACGTCGGCGTGCGTCGGCGCCGGCCTGGCCGCGCCTTGCGCCTGGCGCTTTTCGAGCCCGGCTTGACGCTTGCGCCGGTACGCCTGGGCCTCGGAACGCGTGAGGACCCCGTCGCGATTCGCGTCGGCCTCCGGAAACCTCTCCAGGGCCCGCTTGAGTTGGGGGTCGTTCTCCGAGGTTCTCTCCTCGGTCCCCCACGAACTCCGCCCCGCGGGCACAACCAGCAACAACAGCAGATAAGCAACGCGGCGTTTCATGACGTAGCTCCTGGACGGATTTGAAGCGCGCCGTTTGTCGCGTGGATTGCCGACGGCACCGGGCGCGCGCCTCACGCGCCGGCCCGCCAGACTCGATCTTCCGGCAGGTCGGGGGCCAACGCAAGCCCGCGCTCCCACCGGTCGAGCATCCGGCGATGGGCCGCCAGGTCGGCGGCGAATCGGGCATCACGTGCCAGGTTCGTCGTCTCGCCGGGGTCGGCCCGCATGTCGAAGAGCTGCTCGACGGGCTCGCCCGCGTACCGGATGTACTTGAATCGCTCGGTGCGGACCATCCGGGCGAAATGGTCGTGGCTGAGTTCGGCGACCACGAACTCGCGATCGAGCGTGCCGCTCTGCTCCAACACGGGGCGCAGGCTTCGGCCGCGGGCCAGCGGCGGGGCGTCGATGCCCGCGTAGTCGCAAATCGTCGACACCATGTCCAACTGCGACACGGGCTCGCTGCAAACCGGGCCCTCGGCGGCCCGGCCCGCGAACGACACGAGAAAGGGCACCCGGGCCGACTCGTCGTAGAGAAAGTTCTTGCGCACCATCGCGTGCCTGGCCAGCCCCTCGCCGTGGTCCGAGACGAGCATCACCAGGGTGTTTTCGGCCTGGCCCGACTCCTCGAGCGCCCGATGCACCCGGGCGATCTCGGCGTCGAGCTGCTCGATCATGCGGTAGTAGCTCCAGAGGTAGTATTGCCAGTGCCGCTGCGACCACCGGCCGGCACCCGGCTCGTTCTGGCGCCGCATCTGGCGCAGCACCTCGGCCTCGTCGGGGCCCGGGTCGAAGTTGCCCGGCAGCGGCGGCAGCGCGTCGAGCAACTCGGGGTAGCGAAGCTCGCCGTCGCGGAGGTTAATCCGCAGCCACTGGCAGATATCGTGGGGCTGGAGGAACGAGGCCACCAGCAGGAACGGCCGATCGGACCCGCGGTTCCGCAAGAAACCCTCGCAACCCAGCGACACGCTCGTGTCGCAGAGATTCCCCTGGCCGCTGATGCCCGTGACGGGCACGCGAAAGCCGGGGATCTGTTTGGTCCGGGTGCCCGGCAGGTGCCACTTGCCGGTGTACACCGTCTCGTAGCCGGCCTGCTCCGAAAGCCACTGGCCGAGGTTGGGCACCGAGGGGTGGATGGGGCGCCCGTTCTCGAACACGCCCGTCTCGCTAGCCATGCGCCCCGTGAAAATCGAGCTTCGGGCCGGCGAGCAGATGGGGTTCGTGCTGTAACACCGCGGGAAGCGCACGCCGCGCGCGGCCAGATGATCCTGGCCGGGCGTGGCGACGTGCGCGCATCCGCCCGAGCCAAGCGTGTCGGCGTGCTGCTGGTCGGTGACGATCAGGAGCACGTTGGGCGGGGTTTTCTTTCCAACCGCCGGGACCTTCACCTGGGCGGAGGCACGCTTCGGACCGAAGCCCGCGCCGGCAGCCAGCGCGGCCGTGGTGGCGGCCCCGATCCTGAGCGCGTCGCGCCGCGTCAGGCCGGCGCGGTGGTCGCTGTTTTGTTTCGAGTCGCTCACTTCGCACCTCCTTCGGCGTCTTGCCGGATGTAGACGCGGCAGCCCGTCACGGCCAGCAAGAGCCGATGCTCTTCATCAAGCCAGTACTCGTAGGGCCACACGCCCATGCCCAACTGCCCGAAGCAGTGGAGCCGCGCCGACTGGCCGCCCCAGGGCACCGTCCACTTGCCGCGATACGAGAGGCGCTGGCCCGGTTTCCACGCGGTCAGGCCCTCGAGCAGATCGAACGCGAGCACGTCGCCGGTGCCGAACGGGAGCCGCTGGACCGCCTCGAACAGGCACCAATCGGCGGTGAACCGGTCCGACGCCTCGCGCTCGAACCGCCCGTCGCCGATCCGCACGTCGATTTGGTTCCCAACGACCCGGGCTTGCTCGGCATGGTCGAGCTCGGGCGCGGGCAGGGCATCGGCCCCCTGGGTGAAGCGACTCGAAAAGCTCCACGAAACCGGCGAGGCCAGCCGGTCGTAGCGGCAGCGGATACCGGCGGCCACGCGGTGCGCGTCGAACGACTTGCGCGGATCCATCTGCACGGTCTGTTCGACGCCCAAGTCGAAGAAGTCGGCGTCGGGCGTGCGCGATCGGCGCAGCGTCAGCGCCCCCTGGTCGCGGTTGCCGCGGTCGCGGTGGCCGTAGCAGGTCCAGATGCGGTACCGGTGCGTCCAAGCGCCCGCCGACTCGAACGCGCCCGAGGGCAAGGGCGAGTCGTCGAGCGCCCCCAATTCGGTAAGGATCGACGGGTCGAGGGGCCGATCGACCGTCTCCTGCTTCGAGGCGGACTTGGCCGGCTTGGGTTGGGCAGGCATGGCAATTTCTCTCGGCAGCGGCAGGGTGATTGCCGTCACGATAGCCGGGCCGCTCGAAGGTTGCAAGCGCCCGGGCAAGGGGGAAAGGGAAAAGGGGAAAGGGGGAAAACGGAAAGAGACAGTGGGGCAAGTCGGGGGAAGAAGCGCCGGCCTCGTGCTGCCCGCGTCAGCCGCGATATAATGGGGCGGGTATCCCGCCGCCTCAGCACACGGGACGGAAAGCGCGAAAGAGCGAAAACGCGAAAACGGGAAGGGGGCGGGAAGGACTGTGCCATTCGCAACTTTCAGGGCCCCAAGGAAGGATGTCTTCTTTCGCGTTTTCGCCCTTTCGCTTCTTCGCGATCCTGTCTTGCAGGAATACGTCCACTGCGTAGTATGAGTGCCGCCCGCAAGGTTTTCGCCGAGCATCACCATGTCGACCGATGACCACGATCCGAGCGCGGCCGGCGATCGGGTTTCGCCCGCCGCTCCGCTCGAGCAGCCGGCGACGGCGCATCCGAAGCCGGGCGACATCCCGCTCGGGTGCGGATTCTGGGCCAACGTGTGGCTGGGGACGGCCCTGGCCGGCGGGGTGCTCGGGTTGCTGCTGGGGGTGGTGGGGACGTTCGTGGCCATGTCCAGCGGATCGCCCCACGGAGTCGTGCTGCTGTTCATCGCACCGATCTGGGGCTTTCTGACGGCCGGTTTCGTTGCGATTCCCGCCGTGCTTCTGATCGCGTCGACGGCGTGGCTTCTGCGCCTGTGGCGATACCGCTTGCTCCTGGCCGGCGCGGTCGGCGCATTGTCGGGTCTGGTGATTGTGCTGCCGGGCCTCCTTGTTACCGGCTCAATGGCCGCTTCGGGGAGTATTGTCTCGGCCTGGTTGGGCGCAGGCCTGTTGGGCGCCCTCGGCGCGGCGGGAAGCGTCTGGGGCGCCCGGTGGCATCAACGGCGCCGACGGGCGCAGTGGGAGGCCTTCGACGCCGATCCCCGCAACCGGCAGTTCTCGATCCGCCGACTTCTGGGCGCGTTCGTGCTCGTCGCGCTCGTCTTGGGGGGCCTGCGAGCCCTGCTCGACACGGTCGAAAGGGCGCGCTGTGTCCTGCTGAACCATCAGTTTGCCGGAATCGCCCAGGCCTTGCACCATTACCACGCCAAGACGGGCCTGCTTCCCCATCCGGTGCGGCGCGCGGGCAGCGGCAGCGACCTCGTGCCCCGTGGCCACGATCCCGAAGCCGAGCCCCTGTACAGTTGGCGTCTGAACCTCTTGTCGTTGTATTTCGGGATCGACCACGACGCCGACCTCGCCTACGACAAGCCGTGGAACGACCCGTCGCAGCAGAGCGCCGCATGGGGCACGGGCGTGTATTCTTTCGACGACGAGAGTTGGGCGTCGGACCAGACGAACGTCGTGGCCATCACGGGGCCGGGCACGGCCTTTGGCGACGGCGCGCGCGAACTGCCGCGGTCGCTTCACGACGTCGACGACGACACGATCCTGCTGGTCGAGGTCCGCCGGTCGGGCATCCCCTGGCGGGCGCCGGGCGACCTCGACCTGCGAACCATGCCTCCAACGATCGATCGGGCCGACGGCCGCGGCATCTCGGGCTGCCGCGCCTACGGTTTTCACGTGGTCTTTGCCGACGGGGCCGTGTGGATCCTCTCGCACCGCACGCCCTTCGACGAGTTGCGCAAGTTCTTCACGGTCGAGGCCGCCAGGCGATACGACCGCGACGAGGTGCTCAAGCCCTATCGGGTCGGACAGTGGCAAGAGCCGCTTGGCGGCGCCGCCGAATGACGAGTGAAGGCGCCGGTGTAGCGGGCAAGAATTGGGTGTCGGCAAGCATCGACACGGGAATTCGACGCCGTCAACACACGGAACCGATCGCGATCCTTCACCCCGGAATCTCTCGCAGATCGAGGTTGGGAGCCGGTCGACACCCTCCCGTAGAGGGACCAAGACCGAATCGTCCCGGTCTGACGACGCGCCGTTCGGACCGTCGAAGGGTCGCACTTGTCGAGATCTCGCGGTTGGGGGGGTGGCGGCCGCGGGAATCGCTCTTGACCTCGCGGCGAGCGAAGTCCTATACTCCCGCCCGTAATGCTGCGCGGGAGGAGGAATTGCGCGCAACGAACAGTCCCGAAACGGTTTATGGAGGAACCGCGATGACCCAGCAGCCCCCTCGGCCGTCGAGTGCGCGACCGCGTCGCGTGCCCGCGGCGGCCGGAATGCTCTTTGGAGGCGCATGTATCGTGGCGTTCTGTCTGATCGTGCGTCATTACGCGTTGAACGAATCGGCCAGTGCCGAGCCGGTCCGCCGTCCGGCCCCGGCGCCGGCCCGATCGGCCGTCACGCCCGTTGCGGCGCGGACGGCCCCCGCCGCCTCGCAACCAGCGGCGCCGGCCGCGGTCGAGTCGGGTGCCTCGATTTCGGTGGTCGCCTCGGTCAACGGCGAGGAGATCACGCGCAACGAGTTGGCCCAGGAGTGCTTGAAGCACTACGGAGAGGCAACGCTCCAGGATCTCGTGAACCGGCACCTGATCGTCGAAGAGTGCAAGCGGCAGAAGATCAACATCACGCAAGCCGACGTGAACGCCGAGATCGAGCGCCTCGCCCGCGGGTTCAGCCTGCCCGTCGAGCATTGGCTGAACATGCTCAAAGAGGAACGGGGGGTCAGCCCGAAACAGTATTCCGAAATGATCTGGCAAATCCTGGCCATGCGGGCCCTGGCCGGGTCGCGGCTCGAGGTCACCCCGCAAGAGCTCCGCGAACAGTTCGAGCGCCAGTACGGCGAGGCGGTCAAGGCGCGGATGATCGTGTTGAACGACCGCAAGAGCGCCGAGCAGGTGCGGGCGGCCGCGGCAGCCGCGCCGGAGCAGTTCGGCAAGCTGGCCCGAGAGAAGTCGGTCGACGGCTCCAGCGCGAGCCTCGAAGGGCTTGTGCAGCCGATCCGCCGTCACAGCGGGCACCGGGCGATCGAAGAGGCCGCCTTCGCGCTCGAGGACGGCGAGATCTCGCAGGTCATCTCGGTCGCCGACCAGTACGTGATTCTCAAGCGCGAGGGGCTTCAGCCGGCCGCGAGGGTCTCGCTCGAGCAGGTCAAGATGCGGATGATCGAGGTCATCCGCGACGAGAAGAGCCGTCGCGTGGCCCACGAAATCCTCCGCGAGTTGCAGGACCGCGCCCAGGTCGTCAACGTGATGAACGATCCGGCCAAGAGCGGGCAGATGCCCGGCGTGGCCGCTCTGGTCAACGGGCAGAAGCTTCCCGTGCGCGACGTGGCCGAGGTGTGTCTCGACCGGCACGGCCAGGACGTTCTGCAAGGGATGATCGGCCGTCGCTTGCTCGAGCAGGCGTGCAAG
>Ga0334885_1001552_pt1 | contig 27489 bp, 13 predicted proteins | sample GraSluR1_MG_8_FD_207233 | JGI IMG/M metagenome (GOLD analysis project Ga0334885, IMG submission 207233) | Sludge microbial communities from methane-producing bioreactor in Wageningen University, Netherlands - Granular Sludge_31_05-R1 | ecosystem: Engineered > Bioreactor > Anaerobic >...
TGATATTGAAATAGTTGATGGACTACAGAATATAATTCCATTTGGCATTACACGCGATACCCAGAGTCTTATGAGCACTTTGATGGACGCTTATAAGGTTGCTGAATGGTTGCCAAAGGCAAATCTTGCGCTTTTCAGGATGTCGTCAATTCCCGTTGATAGAGCCGAACCCAGCGAGGCGCTACGTACCAATTTAGTTTGGATGCACGGGTTAAATGCACAAAAAAAAATTCTTAGCACCAAACAGCTAAAAAACTTTCGTTTTGGTGGCACTGTTGAATCTGAGGGCACGATTTATGGGCAAAAAACATCCTACTTTGTTTACGATAGAATTTCGCTTGCCTCAAGCGATTCAAAGATTTGGTATTTAGCTGCCGATGTGGCAAAGGATAGTTCAGAGGTAATTGCCTTGCAGAATAGAATATTAAAGGAGAAGGATTTATCCGATTTTATTGAATCGAGCGTAAGCGACAGCAACGAAAAGTTAACCCGTTTGGTTGCCTTAGCCGATGGTATCCAGCAAACTGGTGATAAACTTAATGACCGCAGGCATTTTGCCAATGTGATGTTCAATATCATGCGGGGCGGAATTTTTGAGAACAGCTATGATATTGATGTTCAAGATTTTCTTAAACATATTAAGCGATCCAACAAGTTGGTATTCAATAAATTCAAGGATAGTTACAGCGATGTTTCTAGTCATTCAACCATTGAGAAATTGTTAGAAATATCAAAAAGTTGCAACAACTTTGACTTGCATCGACTTACCCTTGAGTACCTACCACTAAGTTTTAGTCGCCGGCACGGCGATCCAAGTCGCCCTTGGAACTTCTTCGATATCAACATAAAGAATCCCGATGGAAGCCCATCGCTGAACTATCAGGGCAACTGGCGCGACATATTCCAAAACTGGGAGGCTCTGGCATTCTCTTTTCCAGGATTTCTACCAGGTATGATTAGCCGTTTTCTCAATGCATCAACCGCCGATGGCTACAATCCCTACCGAATAACCCGCGAGGGTTTCGATTGGGAAGCACCCGAGCCCGAAAACCCTTGGGCTTACATTGGCTATTGGGGCGACCATCAACTTATCTACCTGCTAAAGTTAATGGAACTTCATAATAAGTTCTTCCCAAATCAACTACTTGAGACTTTCGATGAGCCAACTTTTGTTTATGCCAATGTTCCTTACCGAATAAAGAATTACGCTGATATTCTTAAAAACCCACAGGATACAATTGATTTCGACAGAGACTTACATGAGAAGTTACTTAAGAAAAGCGAGGAGCTTGGAGCCGATGGAAAACTGCTAACATACGACAATGGACAACTTGCAAGGGCAACTTTTATCGATAAAATACTGGTTAGTTGCCTTACCAAGCTAAGCAACTTTGTACCCGATGCGGGCATCTGGCTAAACACTCAACGCCCCGAATGGAACGATGCCAACAATGCCCTTGTGGGCAACGGAGCATCGATGGTTACTCTTTATCAGTTAAGGCGTTACCTAAACTTTTTGATTTCTATTCTAAAAGCAAACCCAAAGCAACAGTTCAGTGTTTCATCTGAGGTAATGCTTTTTTTCTATCAAATTTTCTCAACCTACACTGAATTCAAGCCGCTGCTAGAAAAAGGTTTTAACGACAAACAAAGGAAACAAATTGTTGATAAGCTTGGCGAGACTGGTTGTGATTATCGAAGCGCTGTATACAAAGGTTTTTCGGGAGAAAAAGAAAGTTTGAATAAGCCATACTTAATAAATTTCTTTGAATTATCCTTAGATTTTGTAAATCAAACAATTTCATCGAATAAGCGTTCCGACGGAATGTACCATTCCTACAATCTTTTGGAATTCCTTCCTGATTCAATAAAAGTTCACAGCCTACAGCTTATGCTTGAAGGACAGGCAGCCATTCTCAGTAGTTCCTACCTAAAGGTTAACGAAACCATTGAACTGCTTAAAACATTATTTGAGAGCAATTTGTGGAGGGAAGATCAGCAAAGTTTCCTGCTTTACCCCTATAAAGAGCTACCAAAATTTTTGGACAAAAATATTATTCCCAAAACCTTAATTACCCAATCGAAATCGATTTCAAGACTTATAAAGGAAGGCAATACCCAAATTATTAAGCAGGATGAAAATGGTGATTTCCATTTCAACTCCGATTTTAAGAATGCAATGATTCTTAAGGAGTCCCTTAAGAAATTACCATTTAATGTTGAAGAAAGTGAGATTTCCTTTATATGTGATATCTATGAGAAGGTTTTTCAGCATAGGTATTTTACTGGGCGCTCAGGCTCGTTCTACAAGTACGAGGGACTTGGCTCAATTTACTGGCACCTTGTTTCAAAACTACTTCTTAACCTTGGCGAAGCCATTGGGGAATTTGCCATGAATGGTTGTAGCAAAGATGAAATAATGGAACTAAAAAATTTCTACTACAGAATAAAGGAGGGCATAGGCGTTCACAAAAATCCTAAAAACTACGGTGCATTTCCCACTGATCCATACTCCCATACCCCATCGATAATGGGCGCACAGCAACCCGGAATGACCGGACAAGTCAAGGAGGATGTCCTTAGCCGGTTTAATGAACTTGGTTTATCAGTTTATAATGGTGAGATAAAAATTTTACCGGCTTTATTAAATGATGAAGATTTTTGTAATGAAAAAATCAAGGAATTGTATTTTACTTTCTGTAATACTTTATTTGTTTACAGAAAAGGGGAAGATAAATATTTAGAAATATTCTGGAAGGACAAAGCTACTCATCCTGTTAAAATTCAATCATATACTATTCCAAAATATATAACAGATCATATATATAGTCGTAGTGGAAAGATTGAAAAGGTAATTGTAAATATGTAAGCAAAAAAAGGCAACCACTTTTGGGTTGCCTTGCATATTCTCAAAACTATTGAAATAGATATAACTAATGGTATCTATTTCAACTTCAATTTATGCCAAGTATCCTGAATTTCAATTGAGGTATTAACTTGAGGCGTTTGAGGCTTTTGGTTAACAACAATGGCCTGCCTTTTTACATTCTCAATAATATAATCTGAAAGAGTTTGAAAATCAACATTACCCTCGGTTTCCTGCAGTTTCTTTAGCAGAAAGTAAGTAAATAATCCATGCTGTTTTTCAATGTAAGGATAGGCAGTTTCTTCGCCGGTGGCAGCGCTAAAAACAACGGTATTGCCTTTTATTACATTTTCCTTGGGTTTTACCCTTACAGCTCTTGCGCTGGCAAGCATACCATCATCCCTTATGCTTCCGCTAAAGCATGCGTCGAGAAAAACGGTAATGCTTTGAGTTGGGTGCTCGTTAAGACGATTATATAGATCATCCAAGTTTATAGCCGTTTCATAATCCGACGAAAATCCATCAACTGGCAGGAGGAATGCCGTTCGATCCTTTTCATTTGGCATACCATGACCTGCGTAATAAAAAATAATTTTTGCCTTTCCACTATAGGCTTGAGCAACATCGGTAAGCCATTTTATTTCAGATCTCATATTGCCAAATGTTGCATCCTGTGCAAAATGTATATTTTGTGTTGGAATACCCAGTGTTTTTTCGCAATACTCTTTAAAAACCCTGCCATCGTTAATTGCAAATTGAACAGGCACCTCTTTTTGGTAGTTCTCGTTGGCAATAATAACCACAAAGGTTTTATCGTTTACCTGTTTGCTCACAGGAATATTTTCGTCAACATCGCTTTTAAAGGCAACTGGAGTAGTTATTCTATTTACAACCTGAGGGGGTTGTGAGATAACTTCACCTGTTTGAGAAAAATCGGCTAATCTATTTGTTTGAATGGGTTTTAATGGTATTGGGTTACTAATATCTTCTTGCTTGTTAACTACGCTTTTTCTAAAATTACTGGGATTATTATAATCATACTTTCCCTTTTGAATGTCAAATTCCTTTAAGAAGCATGTAATTCCATCTACCTTAACATAGTATTCAGTATTTTTTTGAATAACAATGTGAATTCTAGTGGTTTCACAACCGAATGTTTTGGCATAAATTTCAGCTTCACCTTCACTAAATATTTTGTATTGTATTCTCCCTTCGGTACTTATTTCACCAATCTTCCTATCATTGATAAAAATATCCAAGGGTTTTTTCCTATCAGCATTTGATCTAATTCGATAGAAATAAATTGTTGAATAGCTTTCCTGCGCATTAGAAAAGTTATAGTTAATGCTTAATAGTATAGAAAATAATATAGATACCAATACTCTCATGATCAACTCCTCGAATGATTAATGTAAATATTTAATAATTAATGAATGTAAATGTGTAAGCTGCCCGATAAAAAAATCGAGCAGCTTACTTCTCTATGTTATTTTGTTGTTTTGATCTGAATGGCCTTTGCTTTAACCCTTACAGTTGCTGTTTTGATGATTAAAAAATTTGTGTATTCTACTTCATACTTTGGAGCAATTAACATATCTGCACCCTCAACCTTGCTTATGGCATCGTAAGTTGCTTTACCTAAAGCTTTACCTACAACACCTGTCTCGTTCGAGAACTTTGAAAATGCTCCAAACATCAAGAATTGTGTTGCATCGCCATACCCCTCCACTTCTCTTATTACTTCATACTGATGTTCCTTTAGGGGCTCAATTTTTAAATCGGCAAAATAGGCAGTCGAGATAGTTTTTCTAACACTTGTGCAAGAGGAAAGTATTACTGCACAAACAACCACAATAAATAATACATGTTTTCTTTTCATGGTACAAGGTTTTAGTTAAGTTGTCTACTCTTAAGTTTTTCGACTTACACTCCATACTCTATTTAAGGATTTTCTGGAACTTCCTGATAAAACTTAAAATTAAATAATCATTTTCAATCAATGCTTTAAAAAAAACATGTGATACTTGTATTAGAAAAAGAACCATAAAATTATTAGAGATAAATATTTAGAAGTAAAATTAAAATTATTAAACCGATTTATCAAATTTTTTTAAAAAGTTCAATATAGAATTTTCAGAGACTATTAAAATATCTTCTTGTTTACCTGGCAATCAATTTGCTATCCTTAACCCTTAGGTTCATCCAGGCAATAATAAATCCGGCAGTTCCAAACATTATCAAACTGTATATGGCTGGTGAAATGGTCATTGTTGGATTATGTAGTAATGTAGCGGCAATGGCAATACCCAAAGTACCATTCTGTATTCCGGATTCAATTGATATGGTTATGCTTTGAGATATTCTTAAATTGAAAAGACGAGCAGAAAAGTATCCAACTAACAACATGGTAAGGTTTAATGCAAGTGCCACAGGCCCCGCTTGAGCAAAAAAGTTAAAGAAGTTATCCTTATCGTTTAGTATAGCTGCCATAATGATTAGGAAAAGCAACACACCCGACATAATTTTAACAGGCTTATTCATTTTCTCTGAGAACTTTGGTGCTTTCGCCTTAATTAACATACCAATGCCAACAGGCAGCAGAGTAATAATGATCACTTTAATCATAGTGTCGAATATAGGAAGGGGTATATATTCACCATGCTGAAGAAAATGGCTCATTGCAAAGTTTACAATAAGTGGAATGGTAATAACCACAATTATGCTTGAAATTGCCGTTAAACTTATGGAAAGAGCAGTGTCTCCTCTTGAAATATGGCTAATTAGATTTGAAGTGGGTCCTCCGGGACAAGCGGCTAAAATCATAATCCCTACGGCCAATTCAGGATTACGCATAGGGATAATCATTAGTAGTAAAAATCCTACCAATGGTAACACAACTATTTGATTTAATATTCCTATTGTTGCAGCTTTAGGATATAGAGCGACCCTTTTAAAATCGTTAGGTACAAGGGATAAACCCATGCCAAGCATTATTATTCCCAGAGAAATGGGTAAAAGTAAATCTGTAATAAAGTTAGTTTCCATATTAAACTGTTTAAGTGATAAGTACTACTATAATTATAATATTCCCCTTTATTCTACTAATTCAATATTTTAAATTAAACAAATGTATAAAAAACACTTTAATGAACAAGTATTCTCGAGATTTTCATAAAGTACTTTTATTTTATAAATACCTTATTGACTTTCTATACAAGTCTTGAAAACTTTTAGAAATTACTGTTGAACTAACCTTTTAACCTGAGAAACCAAAGAATCATCAAGGTTAACCCTTGGGGAAACGATCAGTCCCTCCTTATCGATAATTACATAGGAAGGGGCATAGGTTATTACGTATGGCTGCACCTGCGGATTGGCAAATTGCCCTTGGGCAACAAGATGTACCCCTGGAAAAGATTTCCTATTGAGCAATCTTTCGGCTAGATTTCCTTTACCTTCAATAAACATTCGCCAAGCCTCAACATCATCACGTCGAGCTTCGAGGGAAATAAAAATAGCTGCAAATTCCTGATCCTTAAATATCTCCTGAAAATCTATATACTTGGGAATGGAAGTGAGGCAAGGCGGGCACCAGGTACCCCAGAAAATCAGCAACACAACCTTACCCTTAAACTCGTCAAGCGAAACCATTTCACCAGTTCTGTTGGGCAAGATAAAGTTTGGCGCAATAGCCCCAGGTTTTATGGTAGAAACCTTATCTACCTGTTTCTTAAAATACTCCAATAGTGTTGGCTCCCTTGACAAGGATTTCATAATGCTATCGGCGGCATCCATATTTTTATAGAAATCAGGCGATGATAAGTACTCCGGAAACCGTCGTGCAAGTTGAGTTAGTGCCACTTCTTTTACAACCCCTTGATAGTCAGAATCTACTATCTGGAGTTTTAGCTCAAACCGTTTGGAATTCATCTCAACCGGGTTTGAGATAACTTCAGCAAAATTCTGAAAATCATCCTCCAGCATGGCTTCTACCGCTTGTGAAAAATTTGGCAAAAACCAAAACTCAGAAGTAATATCAAACAGCTTATCCTTGAATGAGTAGTATCTTTTGCCGGGAACTAAGTACCTCCATTCTCCCTGAGTCTCATTAATATGATGCCTTAGGTATTCAAACCGTTTACACGCCATGAAAAGATGTAAATCTGCTTTAAGCATTTTTATTCCCTTTTCACCTACACTTCTCGACAAAGCCATGGAATCCAACACGTTTAGATATTCAAGCTCAATACTATCAGCAAAACAAACAAATTCGTCTATGGGCCATTCGTTTACCCGATTATAACGAAATGTTCTGGAAAGGCTTTGGCTTTGATGTAGCATATACCGATTAAAATCAGCGTTATTCCCCAGGAACTCGGGTGTGGAAAGGTTGTAAATCGATGTTCTAAAACCAATTGAATCATCTTCTCCCGCTAGGATAGGTGTTTCAACTATCAGCTGTTGGTCTTGGGTAAAAAGGTAGTAGAAATTATCATCTTTAGCATTAATCGTAAAAGAAATATCGCCATTTTCATCTGTGTTTATGCATTGCAATGGCTCTCCGTATGGTTGGTTTATATAAACGCTTTGAGCAGGGTAAATGCAAACACTTTGGTTGCTGTAACCAGCAATATTACCTTCTATTACAATATTGGTTTTTCGTTTGCAACCCAAAAATATTGTAACTGCTAAAATAATACAGTAGGCTAAAACGCTTATTCTGTTCATAATGCTATCGTTAATACTGTAAAAATAGAAAAACATCCCTTAACTTCTTGATTTTTCACTATATTTGGAAACAAAGGGTTTGTAATCAATATCTTGGATTTACCAAAATGCAAACGATATAGGTGTAAATCCTCAAAATGATTAATCAAAGAATAAAGCCATGGATAGACTTAATAAAATTTTAAATTGGAATACAATTAAATCCAAACTAATTATTGGCATCACATTGCTAATTCTTCTCTTAAGTTCACAGCATGAAGGGTTTTCGCAGATATATGAACCCGAAGGGTTAAACATGCCTGGCGAATGGAATGGATGGACTAACCCTCCCACTAACAATCTTGCCTTGGCAAGTAGCACACAGGTAACCAATGGCCGAATTATTAAGATATACCTTGGAATTACACGTTGGCAAACTATATTCAGCGTAGCTGAAAATGATGCCGATCTGGTTGGAGGTACATATGAGTGGCTCTTTACCAGTGGTTCTACAGGAAATCCCTGGGGAAACAAATGGGCAGGTATAAACGTTACGATCAATGCCCTGCAAAACTACTCATATAATAGTGGTGCCAACAACACCATCACATTGATTAACGGAAATTGGTATACCATGAATTGGGAGGACAGCGGTTACGTACCTACCCGTGCCATATTTATGGAAACTTCAGCCGAGCCAGTATTCATAACATCTGTTACAGAACCACAGGATGAAGTTGAGGCTAACAGCGCCGTGGAGGTATCTATAAGCACTTCTGGCGTTCCATCAGCAGAAGAAAGGTTTTACCTGAGGTACTCAACCGATGGATGGGACTCTTCTGAAACGGTTGATGTGATCATGTCAGGTACCAACGGAACAGCTGAAATACCCGGTCAGCCTTCGGGAACCACGGTTAGCTACTATGTTTTTAGCTCTACCGTTGAGGGTATCACCAACGATCACGATTTGTACACCATAAGGATGAACAACAATGAAGATAATAACTACTCATATACCATTGGTGATCCCACAATTAGCTGGGCAAACCTTCAGCACCCAGCCACAGGAAGCATAGAACCCGAAAACGAGTTTTTGGTGTTTGCAAGGGTATATATTAATGGAGTTACCGGTTCCGCTGCCCCCGAAGAAGGTATTGAAAACCTAAATGCGTGGATTGGATACAGCACGACTAATGCAACTTCAACCGATGATTTTGAAACAGGTTGGGAGTGGATCCCTGCAACATACGATGAGTACGATTTATTCTTCGGAAACAATAGTCAGTACTCGGCAGGTATCGGCTCTGAAATCTCTGCAGAAGGCACTTATTACTACGTAAGCCGGTTTAAGTATGGAGACGGTGAATTTGTTTATGGTGGATTTGATGGAGGCTTCTGGGATGGAGTTAATAATGTTTCGGGAATCCTTTACGTTGAAGAAGAACTTATTGCCTACCCCATAACCCTTGAGGTTACCAATAATAACCCATTTGTAACTGAGGTTTTTGTAAGGGGATCGTTTAACGACTGGGTAAATGTTCCTATGGAATATGACAATGATGTATGGACAGCAGAATTCAACCTATACCCCGGAATATATCAATGGGGAGTTGCTGATCAGGATGATGAATGGTTAATTGAAGGTTCAAATTTGGAGTTTACCATCGATACGGATGGAAACATTACTGGTACTATAACTTATACCATTCCACCTCCTTCTCCAAATTATGGAATCAGGGACGATGATGGACTGAACCTTCCAACCCTGACCTATTGGCATGGCAATCTGGATGAAGACATTACCGAAAGAGGTGTGGATTTTCATGAGCAAAACATGGGATCATTAAATGAACTCTACATAATAGGTGTAGCCATAAAAACCTGGAAATCGGGAGAAGGTGATATTACGAGTGCAAAATTTTCATACAAAGTTTGGAATATTGATGACGATGAACCCGAAACCTTTGTTGAAAGATCAATTGGATGGACCAGCAACGATAATCCAGAGGAAACCAACCAAACCTGGGCTGGATTTGGCGATGAGATTAGCATTACCGAAGGGCTTATCATGGGAACATACCACTTAACAATTCAATTTGGCATAGAGGGGTCGGGAATACCCGGAAAAACTGAGGATGGACCTTTTACCACCACCTTTGAAATTCCCCCAAGCAGCAACGCAGAAATACTGGACTTTTCGTTTGAACTTCAAACCGGTTCTGCCATAATTGATAACGAGGAAAGTTCTGTGACCATTGAGGTTTCACCATTTGCTATCATTACAGGCTTGACTCCTACCATTACAGTCTCCCCCTTTGCAACCATAAACCCACCTAGCGGGGTACCGCAGGACTTTTCTAATCCATTTGTATATGCTGTAACAGCACAGGATGAGGTAACAATAAGAGATTGGACTATATACGTAACACAAGCCACGGAGCCAAGCAGCGAAGCTGAGATATTATCATTCAACCTTGCCGAACAAACAAGCGATGCCATCATCAACAGCGAGTTGGCAACCGTTACGGTTGAAGTTGGCTTTGGGACTGACATTACCAACCTTTCTCCCTCCATAACCATTTCACCCCTGGCAACCATTGATCCAGCCAGTGGTGTTCCACAAGATTTTTCCGATCCAATAGAGTATACAGTTACTGCCGAAGATAATACTCAAAAAGTGTGGACAGTAACTGTTACCGAGGCAGAACCACCAATTCCCAATTATGGTATAAGGGATGATGAGGGTGAAAACTTACCCACCCTGACCTATTGGCATAGTGAAGCGGTTGAGGATATCACCGAAAAGGGCGAAGAGTTTGATGGAAAGGATCTTGGGGTAATTTCAGCCCTCATTATTAAAGGGGCATCCATAAAAACGTGGAAAGCCGAGGGTGGAGATGTTACCGGTGCATACTTCTCCTATAAGGTTTGGAAAACAAATGCCGATGAGCCTGAGGATTACCAAATAAGAAACATTGGGTGGACAAGTAACGATAATCCCGAAGAAACAGATCAAACCTGGGCAAATTTTGGCGAAGAAATAGATATCGCTTACACGCTATTACCGGGACAATACTCAATAAAAATATTGTTTAGCATCGAGGGTAGCGGCATTCCCGGGATTACTGAGAATGGACCATTCGCTGCTTCATTTGAGATAGCTGAAACGCTTCCAAATATTACATTTGCAAATCTTCAATGGCCATCGAGCGGAAATATAGTACCCGAAAGCGAATTTATTGTTTACGCCAGAGTACACATCGAGGGATTAACCGGGGCAAATGCCCCCGCCGAAGGCGTGGAGGGACTCTCTGCATGGATTGGGTACAGCGATATCAATGCTACCGAAGTTCAGGATTTTGAATTGGATAGCTGGACTTGGATCCCAGCCATTTACAATGAGTATGAAGAATTCTTTGGAAACAACAGCCAATATTCAGCAGATATTGGCAGTGGAATCGCAGAGGAAGGAACTTATTACTATGTGAGTCGATTTCAATATGGAGAAGACGAATTCGTATATGGTGGTTTCGATGGCGGATTCTGGGATGGTACAAGTAATGTATCTGGAGTTTTAACCGTTGAAAACATCATTATATACCCAATTATTGGCTGGGCAAACCTGCAGCACCCAGCAAATGGTTCAATTGAACCAGAAAGCGAATTTATGGTATATGCTCAGGTTTATATAGATGAATATACAGGTTCTGAAGCCCCTGCTGAGGGCATTGATGGTTTATCAGTTTGGATTGGTTACAGTGAAACCGACGCAACTATTGATGAAGATTTCTCTAACGAGAATTGGACATGGATTGAAGCCGTATATAATTCCTACGAAGAGACATTTGGCAACAACAGCCAGTACTCTGCCGATATCGGCAGCACAATTACTGAAGTAGGAAACTACTATTACGTAAGCCGTTTCAAGTTTTACGATGGTGATTTTGTTTATGGTGGTTACAACATAACAGGTGGTGGTTTCTGGGACGGTGTGAGCAACATATCAGGAATGCTTACAGTTGAAACCGCTCCTCCACAAAGTATTGGATGGGCCAATCTTCAGTATCCTGATGAGGCATACATTATGATGGGATACGAAGAGGAACTAATAGTTTATGCAAGGGTATATATTGAGGATCTGACAGGTAGTTTAGCCGATGAAAATGGTGTAGAAGGCCTCAGTTGTTGGATTGGTTATCGCGAAACCGATGCAAGTTCAACTAATGATTTCTTCGAAGGTTGGACATGGGTTGAGGCCACATATAATGATTACAATGAAGAGTTTGGCAACAACAGTGAATACTCTGCCGATATTGGTGCCGAAATAGCAATGCTTGAAGAGTTAACAAACTATTACTATGTCAGTCGGTTCCAATACAACGACGAAGGGTTTATTTATGGTGGCTACAGCGATACGGGAGGTGGTTTTTGGGATGGCGTAAATAATGTCTCCGGAATTATTCATATATTGATAAATAGCATTCCTGACCAGGGCATCAACTTAAAACTTTATCCAAATCCAACCTCAGGAAATATTCGGATTGAGTTTCCTTATACTGGAGATGTAAGTATATATGATCTTTATGGAAAACTTATCTACCAAAAATCCAAAGTTGAAGAAACAGTAACAATTGATCTTTCCGATCATAATTCGGGAGTTTACATTATTCAAGTAAGGAGTAAGGAAAGAATTTTAACTGGAAAGATTGTTAAGTATTAGCATTTACACAAAACAAAAAGCGGGAGTATCAAAAAAGTGATACTCCCACTTTTTTCTATATATGCATTACTTTATCTTTACGGTATTGTTATCCGAATGCCTGTCAATCAACTTGTTGTATGGGTCAATGCCTGCTATTTCGGGTTTCTCGTCCACAATAATCTCGAAGGTAGGATTGCTGCTGTCAATTCTATGCTTCTTCAGGTATAGCTCCACCTGTTTCTTCTTACCGTCTATCTCTTTGTTTGCCATTACTCCAACATCAATCCAATCGTTGAGTGTCAACGGTGCTTCAAAGCCCAGGCTATCGGCTCTAAACTTCTGCACATCGCCCGAAAGGATAACCCTATACCTTCCATCTTCGAGCTGCTCCATGCTTGCCTCTTTCGCTTTAATATCATAAATGGTAATGGTTTCGAACATATCATGAACAAGGTATTGCAGCGAATCGGGGGTTACATTGTAGATATACCTCATAAAATCAGCTGAGTTGGAAAAGGGTGGTTCAAGGTAAGCCCAATCCGATAGATACGCTGCCAGGGCAGAGTTCACATTCTCCTCACCTATATAATCCTGCAAGGCATACATCACCACTGACCCCTTGTTATAATGAATGTAGTTCTGGTTTTCAACCAAAGTTAAAGGGAGCTCCTTGAGCATCTCCGATCTGCGTCCACGAAGGTACTTGTCGAGTTCGTACTTTAGGAACTTCCGCATCTGATCCTTACCATAACGTTTCTCCATAACCATGAGGGCCGAGTATTGCGCCAGGGCTTCCGACATCAACGTTGCCCCTTGTACATCGCCACCAATAACCTGGTGCGCCCACCACTGGTGGGCAATTTCGTGGGCGGTGACGTAGTATACATAATCAATGTCGTCCTCGTTCTTAAGGTTTGCAATAAAACCTATACTCTCCGAGTATGGAATTGTTGTGGGAAATGATTGAGCAAACGAAGCGTACCGGGGAAACTCAATGATCCGCAACTCCTTATGCTGGAATGGGCTAAAGTTTACTGTAAAGTAATCAAGCGAAGTCTTCATGGCCTCGATCATCTTATGAATATTGTACTCGTGACCCCTATGGTAGTAAACCTTTAAGTCAACATCGTTCCACCTATCAGCAAGTACCTCGTAATCAGCTGAAAGAAATGAGTAAAAGTTGAGAATTGGTCGATCCATCTTGTAGTGAAAATACCGGCGACCATCCTCAAACCACTCTTTTTCAAGATACCCAGGAACAATTGCTATCTGACTGGGAATTGTACTTACAATTGCCTCAAAGTCAATCCAATCGCCAATTTCACCCAAGTATGTGCGCATTAGCGCAATAGAATCATTGATGGGTGCCATTCGTTGCTTTTCGGGAAGTTTGTACTTCTTCCTTTTCTCTCTGTTAACCAACTCATTTCCTGGCTGGTAACCAATTACAGGGAGAAATTGAGCATTATTTATGAACGTACCATTGTAAACAATTTGCCTGTTGGATTTACTATTTTTAAAACCCTTAGAAATAAATTCCACCTTAAAGTCGAATTCTAAAGAATCGCCAACACTCAGGGGATTTTCGAGCTTTGCAATGTAGTAACCCTGTTTGGTATCGCTGAATACAAGTTCAGAGTTAACTCCAATATTGCATTCAACCAACCTGATATCGGGTGCAATAAGAAAGTGAACCGAATCGATTGTCGTATGAGTTTCGTTTTTAAGGGTAAATGTTCCATTGGCTATAAGATTACGCTCGTTGGGGTAAATATCAACATTAACCCTTGCTTTTTTTACTTTGGGTTGGGGAATGCCCTCGTACTTCTTGTACGATTTTTCGTATTCAACCTGTAATTTTTCCTCATCCTTAGAGTTAACATGCTGGTTCAAAAATGTTGTATTGTAAATAATTACTGCCGAAACGGCAAAAAATCCGAGCAGTGAACAGATCATAAGTATCCGGTAAAAACCATTGAACTGGTTTCGTGCAACTTTGAAACGGTTTAATAATGTGAGTTGAAAACCTCTGTTCCAAAATAGTACAGTAATACTAATCAATGAAATAATTAACAGAAGCCATGCAAACTGGTACCAGCGAACAGCCACTAAAAAGTGGCCGAATCCATTCATGTCAGAGTATGGTGATGTTGGAACCTGAGGAAACTTAAATAAATTATGTTCAACCCCCAAAACACCCATCGCGATGTAAAAAGTAATGTAATAAAAAAGAACCACTACATGCCCCACAAACTTATTGCTGGAGAATGTTTGAATGAGCATGGCCAGAACTGCAATACCAAAGTAAACAGGTAGCTGTATTGTGTAAAGTTCAACGAAGTATAATGGCAGGTTAAAATCGTAAAAACCATGAAATATCTGGGTAAAAATATTCACTATGAAAAGCACTGTTTGTAGTAGTATGAGGATCAGCAACATTGTCCAAAGTTTGGAGCCTGCAAAGAACCAGTTAGGTAAGGAAAGAGCATCAATTATCTGGTTCATACCATACCCTCTCTCCCGCCAAACAATTTCACCCGAATAGAAAGTGATGATTATAAAGGTGATAAGCATAAAGTTTGCGCTGGTAAAGTCGAGAAGGTTGTATGTAACAGGGTAAGTATTGGTTCCAAACATTTCACCTATTGTAAAAGCGTTTGATACCAACAGCAAAATTCCTGCTACGACAATACCAATAAATGGTACCTCTTTTATGGTACCTTTAAACTCGAGCCATCCCTGCGAGAACATCTCCTTAAAGTGCAGCCATTTTGAGTAACTAACATTCACTCTTGGAAAATCACCAGCAATAGTAACCTCATCTTTCTCCTGAACATTAAGTTTTCCTTTGGATTCCTTTTCGAAAACAGTAGCAAATTTGAACCTAACAAAAGTTAAAGTGAAGAGCAATGCACCAACAGCTGTCCAAATAACCCTATTAATTAGCAGTTTGCTTGAAAGCGGAACTAATAAAGTATTTATTTCAGCAGGAGTCCAATACTCTGTATCGATAAAGAAGGATGCCAGGCCAAATGGATCGACAAGTGCAGCTAAAAATTTTGAATCGAGTTTTCCCAGTTGGGATGCTCCCCATGAGTAGAATACGACCAACAATACACTTCCCAGATATGAGTAAATCATTTTACGCTTGAGTGAACTCAGAGCAAAGAAAATGGTTCCTGAAAGTAAAGCGTTGGGAATAACAATCATCAGGAATGGAGATAGGTAGGCCATAAGCCTAAACGAATCGAATTTAGATGGTTCGATCCACCCTGCTGCAGGTGCAATAAACGAACCCACCATAATCCCCAAGGGGATTGACAGGAAAACAAAAATTGCAAAAACGAACGATCCTAGAAATCTACCAGCCAAATACTTGAACTTGTTAATTGGATAAGAGTATAGCATCTGGTTTATACCATGATCATAGTCGCGAAGGATTGGTGTACTCATTATGGCTGAAACAATAATAACCCCAAATGCACTCATAATTGCCATGATTCGGAAGATTGCTGCAGGTGAGTTCCTTAGCATATTTCCAGCTTGTTCGCCAATAGTAACGTTGTTTGATGCTGTGGCACCAAAAACTAAGAGGAAGAATATCAGGAAGTATAAATAGGTTGCAGGACGTTTTGCCCTGTACCTCAACTCAAAAAGAAAAATATCTTTAAACATGACTTCTAATTCTTTGAGTTATTAAGAATACTGGAGAAGTAAACATCCTCAAGAGTTGGATCAATTCGTTCAAAGTCATTATCGGGTTTTGAATCAGCATACACATGAAGATCGATCTTCCCTCCCACCAACTTGTGAGAAACAATGTTAAGGTTGGCATATTCCACCATTTGTTCCTTTCTGATGACATTTCTCCATATTCTATTCTCAATATTACGGATAGCTTCACTAGGAGTAGCTGCGATTAGCACCTGCCCCTTATTGATAATCGCCATTTGACTACAAAGACTTTCGATGTCGTCCACAATATGCGACGAAAGAATTACCACAATGTTTTCGCTAATCTCGCTAAGTAGATTATGAAAACGGTTACGCTCTGCGGGATCAAGTCCTGCGGTTGGTTCATCCACGATGATCAGCTTTGGCTCACCAATCAGCGCCTGCGCTATTCCAAATCGCTGCTTCATACCACCCGAGTAGCCCCCAAGGTTCTTATGGCGGTGCTCGTACAGGTTTGTTTTTTGAAGTAAGGTGCTTACCGTTTCTTTGCGCTCCCTGGTATTGGTAATTCCTTTTAACTGAGCCAAATGGTTTAAAAGGGTTTCTGCTGTTATCTTAGGATACAAACCAAACTCCTGTGGCAGGTAACCTAACAGCTGGCGAACCTTATCCCTTTCTTTTAGAACATCAATTCCATTAAGGGTTATTGTTCCACAATCAGCCTCCTGAAGAGTTGCAATAATGCGCATAAGTGTTGATTTTCCTGCTCCATTAGCCCCAAGAAGTCCAAACATACCGCTCGATATATTGAGGTTTACATTATTGAGAGCAACTATCCCATTGGGATAGGTTTTTGAAAGGTTATTGATTTTTAATTCCATAATACTTAGGTTGACTTTATTTAATTTTTATTTTGATAAGACGGTAGTATGTTAACTTTAGTTACAAGACATTTCATTTAATAAAACTATGCATCATCTTCATTATCTACCAGAGGTTCATCTCTGAATTCAAGTATATCACCAGGTTGGCATTCTAATTCTTTGCATATTGCCTCAAGGGTCGAGAATCGAATTGCCTTGGCTTTTCCCTTCTTTAGGATTGATAGGTTTGCCATGGTTATATCAACTCGCTGAGATAGCTCAGTGAGCATCATCTTGCGCTTGGCAAGCATTACATCGAGGTTTATAATTATGGCCATAGTTCTATACTGTTAACTTGTTTTCCTCTGCTATCTCCACACCTTTTTGGAAAATATGCGATAACACCCAAATGAAAAGCGAAAGTGCAAGTAGTTTTAACATCGAACCTGATGTAAAAACAAACTCCAACCCATCGAAAACAATCTTTGGAACAACAAACGAATTAAAAAGAACAATAACCACCTTTAAGTATACCCAAATACCAAAAAGAATGTAGGCAATCCTCTTTAAGTGTCTAATGTTTGCAATCTCGAAAACATCTCCCATCTTCACATTATAGGTAAAAGTTTTTAATATCCAGAGGGAATAAGCTATAACCAAGATCAAAGGAATTAAGCCCAAAAAGATTGCAAGGGATATACTTCGAGGTGGATTATGGAAAACAATTGTTCCCGATGCTCTATAGATTGAAATATCTGTAGAGGAATCGGAAAAAGTGAGCAACCCCTTGCCCTGAACATTAAAGCTGGTTGGAATTTCGGCACTAAGCGTGTAGCCTTCTGCAGGAATAACAAATAGGTGTAAAATTAGTGCCGTAACAACGATGATTGTTGACATTACTGCAAAGATCCAAAACAGAACCCTTGATAGATTGTAGATCAATCTAATGCTAAAATGCGCTTTTCTATTTTTCATGATAGTATTTATTTGTTTTCGTGACAAACGTACAATAAATTTTAATACAAAACAATATTTTTTTATTGTTTTTCGATAATTTTTAATTATATAACAATAATTAATTGATTTAAAACTCTATGTAAGGAATGAAATTGGAGAAGTCAGGATTATAAAAACAAATAGATAATTAGTAAGGTAACTTTTTTATATTTCTCGAAATTATTGAAAAGAGGTATTATTCTGCTGAATGGATTTTGCACCTTCAACGACTACTACTATTTCACCTTTAATGCCATTAACTTGAAAGTGATTGATCAAATCAGGAAGAGTTCCCCTTATGGTTTCCTCATGAATTTTCGAAAGTTCTCTGGAAACACTTGCCTTACGACTTTCACCCAAAATTTCGGCAAGTTGCTGTAGGAGTTTGATTAACCTGAATGGTGATTCATAGAATACAATGGTTCGTTCTTCACCCTTAAGCGCTTCAATTCGTTTGTTACGGCCTTTCTTCTGAGGAAGGAATCCTTCGAAAATAAATCTATCACAGGCTAGTCCACTTGCGACTAAAGCAGGAATTAAAGCTGTGGCCCCTGGGAGACATTCAACATCAATGCCCTTATCAATACATGTGCGGACAAGCAAGAAGCCGGGGTCAGAAATGGCAGGTGTACCGGCATCGGATATTAATGAAACAATTTGCCCTGATGCAATACGATCGGCAATCTGCTCAACCGTACGATGCTCATTAAATTTATGATGCGACCATAGAGGAGCCTTTATATCGTAATATTTTAGCAAAAAGTTGCTGGTACGAGTATCTTCACAAAGAATAACTGAAGACTCCTTTAATACACGTATAGCCCTAAAGGTAATATCCTCGAGGTTACCTATGGGAGTTGGAACAAGATAAAGCTTGCTCATTTATAACACAATTTGATTTTAAGACAAACCAAAAAAAGTTTACTCCTCTACTGAAAAGCTTAAAAAATATTTTCTACGCCTGTCCAGTACTACCTCCAAAGTTCATGGGAAATGGTGGCATACCTGGGGTTGATTCACCAACTTTAATCTGCCCATGAGCAGTTTCAAACTTTGTAACATTATCCTTTAAAGCCATTAACAAGCGTTTAGCATGGTCGGGGGTTAGAATTACCCGCGATTGAACCTTTGCCTTTGGCATTCCGGGCATTACCCTAACAAAGTCAATGATAAATTCCGATGCGGAATGGGTTATAATGGCCAAATTGGCGTAGTTTCCCTGTGCGATATCATCGCTAAGTTCAATATTCAGTTGGTTTTTCTTCTCATTCATGGCTGTAAATTTTTATGAGCATAAAGATAAAAAAAGCGAGGAAAAAAAACCCTCGCTTCAGTAAAAACTACGATTATCTAATCTTTTTCTATCAAATCGGTTTCTTCAATTCCCTTTTCTGCTCGAGTTAAAATATCTTGCTCCTCTTTCGAGTAAACTATAAGGTTATTGAATTCTCTTAGTCCTGTTCCGGCTGGGATAAGGTGTCCGCATATCACATTCTCTTTCAATCCTTCAAGGTTATCCAATTTTCCGTAAATTGCTGCCTCGTTCAACACCTTCGTGGTTTCCTGGAATGATGCTGCCGACATGAAACTCTTTGTTTGAAGAGCTGCTCGGGTAATACCCTGTAAAACCTGATTCGATGTGGCAGGCACAGCATCACGGGCAGTGATAAGCTTAAGATCCCTACGTTTTAGCAACGAGTTCTCATCACGTAACTTGCGAGCAGTTATAATCTGTCCTGGACGAGCTTCTGGTGAATCTCCTCCATCCACAACAACTTTCTTATCGAAAATCCAATCGTTTTCATCCATAAATTCCCACTTGTCCACAATCTGCTTTTCAAGGAATCTGGTGTCGCCTGGATCATCAATCTCAACCTTACGCATCATTTGTCGAACAATAATCTCAAAATGCTTATCGTTGATCTTCACACCCTGCATACGGTAAACTTCCTGTACCTCATTAACAATATATTCCTGTACCTTTGTGGGCCCTTTAATTGCAAGAATATCAGAAGGTGTAATTGCCCCATCAGACAATGGTATTCCTGCTCTAACAAAGTCGTTTTCCTGAACCAGAATTTGCTTTGAAAGAGGAACCAAATACTTCTTAACTTCTCCAGTTTTGGAAGTAATCATGATCTCGCGATTACCTCTTTTAACCTTACCAAATGTTACTTCTCCATCGATCTCAGATACAACGGCAGGATTCGATGGGTTTCGTGCCTCAAATAGTTCAGTTACCCTTGGAAGACCTCCGGTGATATCACCCGATTTTCCAATGGCTCGTGGAATTTTAACAAGTATATCTCCGGCCTTTATCTCTTTCCCTTCTTCGACAACAATATGGGAAGATACAGGAAGGTTGTATGACTTGATAACCTCTTTTCCATTCATGATCTTAATGATCGGGTTCTTGGTCCTATCTCTTGACTCAATGATTACCTTTTCGCGATAACCAGTTTGTTCATCGGACTCGTCCCTGTATGTTACCTCTTTTAAAACAGACTCGAATGCAATTTTTCCATCTGACTCAGAAATAATTACAGCATTCCATGGATCCCACTCACAAACCAGAAGGCCCTTGGTGACATCGTCTCCGTTCTTAATGTATAATTTTGAACCGTAAGGTATTGTATGGGTCGATAAAGTAATTCCTGTATTCTTATCAATAATTCTCATTTCGGCCAACCTACCAATAACTATGTAGTAGGTATTTCCAAGATCATCAATCTTCTCAATGAACTTAAGCTCTTCGATATCAACCCTACCATCGAATTTTGAGATAATCTTTGAGTCGGCGATAATGTTCGACGCAGTTCCTCCAACGTGAAAAGTACGAAGGGTAAGCTGTGTTCCAGGTTCCCCAATGGACTGTGCGGCAATAACTCCTACCGCTTCACCTTTCTGAACCATTCTACCGGTAGCCAGATTTCGTCCATAACATTTAGTACATACACCCTTCTTCGACTCACAAGTGAGTACCGAACGTATTTCGATCTGCTCAATTGGTGATTCAGTGATTTTAAGGCAAATATCTTCAGTGAGCTCTTCCCCTGCTGCTATTATTAATTCGCCAGTGAGAGGATGGTAAACATTGTGAACTGTTGTGCGACCTAAAATTCTCTCGTAAAGGGTTTCAACAACTTCCTCATTCTTCTTAATGGCTGTTGCCACCAAACCACGGAGTGTTCCACAATCGTGCTCTGTTATTATTACATCTTGCGAAACATCAACCAAACGACGAGTTAAGTAACCAGCGTCAGCTGTTTTAAGAGCAGTATCGGCAAGACCTTTACGAGCACCGTGAGTTGAAATAAAGTATTCGAGTACCGAAAGTCCTTCCTTAAAGTTCGATAGAATTGGGTTTTCAATGATCTCGCTACCTGTTGCACCCGATTTTTGAGGTTTTGCCATTAGACCACGCATTCCACAAAGCTGACGGATCTGCTCCTTAGAACCCCTTGCACCAGAGTCGAGCATCATATAAACAGAGTTAAAACCCTGATTATCTTCAGAAAGTTTTTTAAGCAATGTAAGCGTAAGCTTAGCGTTGGTATGTGTCCAAATGTCGATGATAGCATTGTAGCGTTCGTTGTTGGTAATAAGACCAATGTTATAGTTGCCAATTACCTCCTCAACCTGCTCATATCCTTCTTCAACAAGTACTTCTTTTTCCACTGGAATCATAACATCATCGAGGTTGAATGAAAGACCTCCTTTGAATGCCATAAAATATCCTAAATCCTTGATATCATCGAGGAATTGTGCTGTTCTTGCTATGCCCGAAGTTTTTAGCACTTTACCGATAATGTCCCTAAGAGATTTTTTGGTGAGTAGCTCATTAATAAAGCCCATCTCTTTAGGTACAAACTGGTTGAAAATAATCCTTCCAATAGTTGTTTCAATCAATTCATTGGTAACTGTACCATCTTCCTTTTCGTTGGATATATTAACCTTCACAATGCTATGGAGATCGGTTTTTCTCTCATTGTATGCAATAATTGCTTCTTCGAATGAATAGAAACGTAAACCCTCCCCTTTTGCACCTCTTCTATGTTTTGTGATGTAGTACAATCCGAGAACCATGTCCTGTGAAGGAACAGTAATGGGTGCACCGTTTGCTGGATTCAAAATATTATGCGATCCCAGCATTAGCATCTGTGCTTCGAGGATTGCCTCATTCCCAAGGGGTAGGTGAACGGCCATTTGGTCTCCATCGAAGTCAGCGTTAAATGCAGTACATGATAAAGGATGAAGCTGAATTGCTTTTCCCTCAATCAACTTTGGCTGGAATGCTTGAATACCAAGTCTATGTAGGGTTGGGGCTCGGTTTAGAAGAACTGGATGTCCCTTTAACACGTTCTCGAGGATATCCCATACAACCGGATCCTTCCTGTCAACGATCTTCTTAGCCGATTTTACAGTTTTTACAATTCCCCTTTCAATGAGCTTGCGAATAATAAATGGCTTATAGAGTTCGGCAGCCATATCCTTTGGCAATCCACATTCATGCATTTTAAGTTCTGGACCCACAACAATAACCGATCGTGCAGAGTAGTCAACACGTTTACCCAATAGGTTCTGACGGAAACGACCTTGTTTTCCTTTTAAGCTATCGCTCAACGATTTGAGTGGTCTGTTAGCATCTGTTTTTACAGCGTTACTCTTACGTGAGTTGTCAAAAAGTGAGTCAACTGATTCCTGGAGCATCCTCTTCTCGTTGCGAAGAATTACTTCAGGTGCTTTAATCTCAATCAGCCTTTTTAATCGGTTATTTCTGATTATCACCCTACGGTAAAGATCATTTAAATCGGAGGTGGCAAAACGTCCTCCATCGAGAGGAACTAATGGACGAAGTTCAGGTGGGATTACTGGGATCACCTTTAAGATCATCCATTCAGGATTGTTAATTTCCTTCGACTCGCGAAAAGCTTCAACAACCTGTAAGCGTTTTAAAGCCTCATTTTTTCTTTGTTGTGAAGTTTCGTTGCTTGCTTTATGGCGAAGATCGTAACTTAATTCATCAAGTTTTAGCCTTGATAATAGAGTATAAATAGCCTCTGCACCCATTCCGGCGATGAATTTATTGGGATCATCATCGTCAAGATGTTGATTTTCCTTTGGAAGGCTATCGAGAATATCCAGATACTCTTCCTCAGTCAAGAAATCCAGATAATTAATTCCGTCGACACTCTTAACGCCTGGGTTGATAACCACATAGCGTTCATAGTAGATTATGGAATCAAGTTTTTTTGAAGGCAATCCAAGAAGGTAACCTATTTTATTGGGAAGCGACCGGAAGTACCAAATATGAGCTACTGGTACCACAAGGTTGATATGCCCCATTCGCTCGCGACGAACTTTCTTTTCGGTTACTTCAACACCACATCTATCGCATACTATGCCCTTGTAGCGTATTCTTTTGTACTTTCCGCAGTGACATTCGTAATCCTTCACTGGACCGAATATTCTTTCGCAAAATAAACCGTCGCGCTCAGGTTTATAGGTTCTGTAGTTAATGGTTTCTGGTTTAAGCACTTCACCGCTGGAACGTTCCAGTACTTCCTCTGGAGAGGAAAGACCAATAGTGATCTTAGTAAAGTTGCTTTTAACCTTGCTGTCCCTTCTGAACGACATATTCTGATTGTTATAATGTTAATTCTAAATTATTGTATTGGGTAAAACCCAGTGCCAAAAAATAATCGTAAACTAATCGAGGTTTACACTTAAACCTAAACCACGTAGTTCGTGCAACAATACGTTTAGCGACTCAGGTATGCCAGGTTGTGGCATTGACTCACCTTTCACAATTGATTCGTAAGCTTTAGCTCGCCCAACAACATCATCAGATTTGATGGTGAGAATTTCCTGAAGTATATGGGATGCTCCAAAAGCTTCGAGAGCCCAAACTTCCATCTCTCCAAAACGCTGCCCACCAAATTGAGCTTTACCACCAAGAGGTTGCTGAGTAATAAGAGAATAAGGACCAATAGAGCGGGCGTGCATTTTATCGTCAACCATATGCCCAAGTTTAAGCATATAAATTACTCCAACTGTAGCCGGTTGATCGAATCTTTCGCCTGTACCTCCATCATAAAGGTAGGTTTTACCAAAGCGTGGAACTCCTGCTTCATCAGTGTACTTATTGATCTCTTCAATCTTAGCACCATCAAAAATAGGAGTGCTGAAGGTTAATCCTAAATTCATTCCAGCCCATCCAAGGACAGTTTCGTAGATCTGCCCCAAGTTCATACGCGAGGGTACACCCAATGGGTTTAGTACGATGTCCACAGGAGTTCCATCCTCAAGGAATGGCATATCCTCCTCACGAACAATTTTTGCAACAATACCCTTGTTACCGTGCCTACCTGCCATTTTATCTCCAACCTTTATTTTACGCTTCTTTGCAACGTAAACCTTGGCAAGCTGAACTATTCCTGCAGGCATTTCATCACCAACGGTTGCATTAAACTTCTTGCGTTTATGGTCGGCATCATAATCCTTATAGATAAGGATATAATTATGAATAATAGTTTTAACGGTATCATTCTTCTTCTTGTCAGTGGTCCACTTGCCTGGATTAATGTTCAGGAAGTCAATCTCCTTAAGCATTGTTTGGGTGAACTTAACACCTCTTGGTATGATTACCTGTCCGAATAAGTCCGCAACTCCTTGAGATGTTTTTCCGTTGACAAGATTGAAAAGTTTATCGATAAGCCTATCCTTTAGATCATTAGTTTTTCTGTTAAACTCTTCATCGATCTTTGTAACCAAGTTTTTCTCAACATTCTTGCCTTTCTTAACCTCTTTAACTGATCTTGTAAAGAGTTTTTTATCAATTACAACACCATATAACGAAGGGGGTGCCTTCAGTGAAGCATCCTTAACGTCGCCTGCTTTATCCCCAAAAATTGCTCTAAGTAATTTCTCTTCTGGTGTTGGATCTGATTCGCCTTTTGGGGTGATCTTTCCAATGAGAATATCGCCTGGAACTACATTTGCTCCAATCCGAATCATTCCGTGCTCATCCAAATCCTTTGTTGCCTCTTCACTCACGTTTGGGATATCGGCAGTAAGCTCTTCAATTCCACGTTTGGTATCCCTAACTTCAAGGATAAACTCATCAACATGAATGGATGTGAAAACATCCTCCTTAACAAGCTTCTCACTGACAACAATGGCATCCTCAAAATTATAACCCTTCCATGGCATAAATGCCACCTTTAGGTTTCGTCCAAGGGCCAGTTCACCATTACGCGTTGCATAACCCTCAGTTAAAATCTGACCTTTCTTAACCTCCTCTTTTTTCTCAACTATAGGGCGAAGGGTAATACAAGTATTTTGGTTTGTCTTTTTAAATTTGGGTAGTTTATACCGCTTAGTATCCGGGTCAAAACGAACAAATTGCTGCTCTTCGTCATAGTAATACTTAACCACTATTTCATCGGAGTCAACATATTCAATAATACCATCTTCCTCTGCAACAATTTGAATTCGACTGTCACGAACCACAAAACTTTCTAGTCCGGTTCCAACAATGGGTACTTCAGGATCCATAATTGGAACAGCTTGACGCATCATATTGGATCCCATTAATGCCCTGTTGGCATCATCATGCTCCAAGAATGGAATCAGTGATGCAGCAATGGAGGCAATTTGATTGGGGGCAACATCCATCATGTCAACCTTCTCCTTTTCGCAGAAGGGATAATCTGCTTCGTATCTCGATTTAACCCTTGGATTTTTAAAGGTTCCATCTTCATTAAGGGGAGCATTTGCCTGAGCAATCATCTTGAATTCCTCCTCCTCTGCACTCATATACACAACTCCATCGTTGGTAAGATCAACCTTAGTATCTAGTACTTTACGGTAAGGAGTTTCAATAAAGCCTAAATCATTGATCTTTGCATAAATACAAAGAGAAGAGATTAGTCCAATGTTTGGACCCTCAGGTGTTTCAATAGGGCACAATCTTCCATAATGAGTGTAGTGCACATCTCGAACCTCAAAGCCTGCCCTCTCACGCGATAACCCACCAGGGCCTAAAGCAGATAAACGACGCTTGTGTGTCATTTCGGCCAAAGGATTGGTCTGATCCATGAACTGTGAAAGCTGGTTGGTCCCAAAGAATGAATTAATAACGGATGACAAAGTTTTGGCATTGATTAAGTCAATGGGAGTAAAAACCTCATTATCCCTTACGTTCATCCTTTCTCTTATTGTTCGAGCCATACGGGCCAAACCAACGCTAAACTGATTGGCCAATTGCTCACCAACAGTTCTTACCCTTCTATTGCTAAGGTGATCAATATCATCAACATCGGCTTTTGAATTTATTAACTCGATGAGATATTTAATGATTTCAATGATATCTTCTCTTGTCAGAACCTTAACCTCAGAGCTTGTATTTAAACTCAGTTTATTATTAATCCTATAACGACCAACTTCACCTAAATCGTAACGTTTATCAGAGAAGAAAAGCTTATCAATAACATCACGGGCTGTAGCCTCATCGGGTGGTTCGGAATTACGAAGTTGCCTGTAAATATGTACAACTGCTTCCTTTTCCGAGTTTGTTGGATCCTTTTGTAGGGTATTATATATTATGGCAAAATCGGAAATACTCTGATTCTCCTTATGAAGGAGTATGGTTTTAGCACCAGAATCTACGATCTCGTCAACATGTTCGTTCTCAATAATTGTTTCGCGATCAAGAATGATCTCATTTCGTTCAATGGAAACCACTTCACCAGTATCTTCATCAACAAAGTCTTCAACCCACGATTTTAACACACGAGCTGCAAGCCTTCTTCCTACGAATTTTTTAATGTTTGCCTTCGAAACCTTTATCTCATCAGCTAAACCAAAAATCTCGAGGATATCCTTATCGCTTTCGTAACCAATTGCACGAAGCAATGTAGATACGGGAAGTTTCTTCTTACGATCGATGTATGCATACATCACGTTGTTGATATCTGTTGCAAACTCAATCCAAGAACCTTTAAAAGGGATAATTCTTGCCGAGTACAACTTTGTACCGTTTGCATGTATGCTCTGCCCAAAGAAAACTCCTGGAGATCGATGCAATTGCGAAACGACAACCCTTTCCGCACCATTTATCACAAAAGTACCGCGGGGAGTCATATAGGGTATAGTTCCCAGATAAACATCCTGCACTACGGTGTCAAAATCTTCATGCTCTGGATCAGTACAATAAAGTTTCAACTTTGCTTTAAGAGGTACCGAAAAAGTTAAACCGCGCTCAATGCACTCTTCTATAGAGTACCTTGGAGGGTCAATATAATAATCGATAAATTCCAGAACAAAGTTGTTCCGGGTGTCGGTAATGGGAAAGTTTTCCGCAAAAACCTTGTAAAGTCCTTCCTTTTTTCGATCTTCACTGGAAGAGCCAAAATTAAAGAACTCACTGAACGATTTTAGCTGAATATCCAGAAAATCTGGATACTCAAATTGATTTTTTGTTTTGGAGAAATCTATTCTCCCTGTTTTTATTTCTGAGGACATTGGGATTGGATTTGCTGAACCGTTAATAATAACAATAAAAAGGCTTAGAGTCTATTCGTTAGACTCTAAACCTCTAATACCTAATGCATCAGGTTTTCTTTATTTAAGTTCAACTTCTGCTCCTACCTCTTCAAGTTGCGTTTTAATCGATTCTG
>Ga0334885_1001563_pt1 | contig 27400 bp, 25 predicted proteins | sample GraSluR1_MG_8_FD_207233 | JGI IMG/M metagenome (GOLD analysis project Ga0334885, IMG submission 207233) | Sludge microbial communities from methane-producing bioreactor in Wageningen University, Netherlands - Granular Sludge_31_05-R1 | ecosystem: Engineered > Bioreactor > Anaerobic >...
CAGGGCAAGCAACCCGATCAAAGGAAGCAGACGTTGTTTCATTACACCCCTTCCTCTAAAGGAACATCATGGGAAAGTTGCTGCTCACCAGTTCTTCCCGAAGGCCCTCGGTGTGGAATGCGAATGTCCTGCGGTTGTGGCCCGGAGGGGTGAAACCGATGAGCACCCTTTCCGAACGGAGCAGTGTTCGAAGGGCGGTCCAGGCGTCTCCCGCATAGATGGCGCTTCGGCCGCTGGTGGATATGGTCCAGTTCGACGTGGAGGGTTCGCCGGCATCGAAACGCCAGGTTACGGGAATGGTGGTTTCCCCCAGGTGCATCGATGTGGAAAGATACAGGCTGAGTTCGCCGGGGGTGAGCCGCACGCAAAGCCCGGGCCCGGATACACCGGCGTTCTCACCGATCACGATGACCATGGTCTGGTCTGTAAGAGGGTCTGCTACCACTGATGAGTACCAGTATGTTTGTGTCGGAACCGCAATCAGCAGAATCGCAAAAGGCATCATTCTCCCTTCATCCACATCCATGGGTTGAGAGGAGCGGGGTTCCCGTCTATCGCCTCCACGCTATCGGGAACTCCACCGCCAGAACCCTGTACCGAAGGTCGGGGCCCTCGAAGCCGGGAATCATGGCGTTGAACACCACCAGCAGAGTTCGCTCATCGATTTTTATCACCCTGGATATTCGATACGCGAAACAGAGCAGGTAGGGGTCCGGTGCGCTGCTCTCCCTGAAAAGAAGGGCCCGTGACCTGCCGTCGGAGATGGTGAGCCTTATCAGAACAGGTTCGGGAAACCATGGGGCATCGCGGTTCTCAAGCCCTGAAGGAACCTGCTCCAGTACCATGGTGTAGGTTATCCCGGGGTACCATGTGTAATGGGTTTCCGTGGCGAAGACCACCGTGTCCGGTGAAACCCCGGCGTCGGTAAGCTTGTGTTCCAGAAGCACCCGGCCACCGTGTTCGATGCTGATTCCCATATCCTCGAGGGAGGCCGCCGCCAGCGCGAGAGCGCTGTCCGGCCCTTGGTTCCGATGAGTGTCTTCGCTGGTTATCAGCACGGAATGCCTCTCAAGAACCCTGTGGGGATTCGTGGAGAGAATTTCCACCATGGCCCATGGGAAGCCGGTGCCATCCTGAACGCCATACATCATCCAGGCCGCGTGGGATCCGGAAGCGTCGGCGCCAAGATATCTGAATGTGGCGGAATCCGTCGCTTGAACAGACACTGCGAACACTGCCGCGATCAACATGGCCTTCATTAGTCCCTCCCTGTTGTCCAACCCGAACAATATGCTATGATAATGAAACATCGTAGTGACATGGAAAGGGGTGCACATGAGCATGATCCCCGCCGTCAGGGAACCGGCGAGCATAGCGCCTTTCTTCAAGGCGCTGGCCCAGACCACCGTTCCGGCCAAGGTTGATGCCAACTTCATGGCAGGCATCGGTTTCAGAAGGCAGTCCGATGTGAGGCTTCTGGAGCTTCTTCACTTCCTGGGTTTCATCGACAACATGTTTCAGCCCACCACGGTCTGGAAAAACTACTTCGCCGCTCCCGACGAGGACAGTCAGCACGCCATCCTGGGCGAGGCCGTTGCGATCAAATACGCCGACGCCCTGCGAATCGGGGGAAGCGACGGCTCCACCAGGCTGAACGGGAAATCGGTGATGGCCTATTTCAAGAGTGAAACCGGAGCAAGCGAAACCGAAACCGCCTATATGGCCCTCACTCTACAGATTCTCATCGACCTGGCGGAACTGCCGGGAAATCTGCCATCCCCTTCACAGAACAAAACCTGCCCCCTTCCCGGGCTCAAGCCCGGGGAATCATCCCGGAGCTCCGACGCCGCCGAGAACACCACCGTAACGCTGAACATCACACTTAACCCCGGGGAGAACCCGGAACTGGCAGTCCTGCTGAAAAAGGTTCTGGAGAAAAACCTGAACCTCTGAGGCCCGCTTCAGGGAAACACCCGACAGAGGAGCTCTCGAAGGCTTTCCAGAGTGAAGGGTTTTTGAAGAAAGCCGGCAAGCCCCTTTCCCTTGAAGCCCGGGTCGACATCCTCGTTGCTGAAACCGCTGAAAAGCACCACCTTCACAGAGGAGTTCAGCCGCCTCAGCTCATCAAAGGCCTCAAGGCCGTCCATTCGGGGCATGGTCAGGTCAAGCAGAACACCCCGAATCTCCCCTTCCCTTTCCCTGTAGAGCTTCACGGCATCCAGACCGTCCGCCGCTGTCACCACATCGAATCCCAGCTTCTCCAGCATCCTGGTACCCACAGTGCGGATGTTCTCCTCGTCATCCGCCAGAAGCAGGGTGCCTTTGCCCCTCCACTTCTGTTCGGGGTATGGCTGCCCGGCCTCGGAGTCAGCCTCCGGCACTGTACCGCCCACCGGGAAAATCACCTTAACCACCGTTCCCCTGCCCGGTGAGCTGTCAAACCTTATGCCTCCCCCGTGAGACCGGATAATGCCAAGCACCGCCACAAGGCCAAGGCCCCGGCCAGTGAACTTGGTGGAGAAGAAGGGTTCGAACACCCGTGATCTGGACTCTTCATCCATGCCGCAGCCGTCGTCGGCCACTTCAAGAGTTACATACAGGCCCGGGGAAGCCGCTTCGATGAACTGGAAACCCTCGAAGGCGTCGGCCTCCACCCGCTCGGCGCCCACAGTGAGGGCAACGGTGCCGGGACGGTTTTCAAGGCTTTCCGAAGCGTTGATTATCAGGTTCATCACCACCTGCCGCAGTTGGGCGGGGTCACCGGTCACCAGCGGCAGAACCGGGCTGCTTTCCAGCTGAAATCGGGCTTTCTTGGAGATGGCGGTTTTCAGAAGGTGAACCATTTCCCGAACAAGGCTGCCAAGGTCGACGCTCTCCCTGACGAAAGTGGCCCGGCCGGAGTATGAAAGCATCTGGCGGCAAAGCTCTGAAGCCCTTTGAGCCGCCACCTCGATGTCCGCCAGGTTCTCACGAACCCGGGAACCCGAAGAAAGGGAGGATAAGGCCAGCTGGGCGTTCCCAAGGATCACCATCAGTATGTTGTTGAAGTCGTGGGCGATTCCTCCGGCCAGAACCCCCAGGCTCTCCAGCTTCTGGGTCTGATGAACCTGCCTCTCCAGCTTCCGTTTCTCCCGCTCCGCGGCCTTGCGCTCCGATATGTCACGCACGGTGACAATGAAACGGGGCTTTCCTGCGATCTCGGCGAATCGGGCGTTCACTTCGACCCAGAAGGTTTCTCCCGCCTTGTTTCTGGCTTGCCACTCGAACACCTGGGGGCCCTCCAGCCTTGCTTTTTCCAGGTGCTTCACCGCGTGTTCCATGTCGTATGGGGGTTCACAGGAACTCATGCCCGCAATGCGCCTCTGAACAACCTCTTCCCGGGTGTACCCGTACATCCGGGTTACAGTGTCGTTCAGGTCGATGATCTCCATGGTATCCGCGTCGTCAACGAAAACCCCGTCGTTGATGGATTGGAACACCGCCTTCTGGTATTCCTCGCTCTCCCTCAGGGCTTCCGCCGCCCGCCTGGTTTCGGTTATGTCCAGCGCGGTGAATGTGAGATGCCCGGAAGGGTCATCGGGGTCCAGCGGGGTGGAGCTGAGAAGAACATCCATCACATCGCCGTTCCTCCTTGTGAACCGGGTTTCAGTGGTTTCCGCCCGGTTGAAGAGTTCTTCGGCGGAGTTCAGACACCGGGCGCTGTTTCCAACCAGTTCTTCCCGGGAGTAGCCGGTCATGTCGCACAGTTTGGGGTTCACATCCTGAAAAATGCCGTCCCTCACGATACCAATCCCGATGGGCGTCGAGAGAAAGATGCTTCTGAGGTGTTTTTCGCTTCTCTTCAGCTCCTCCTCCACCATCCTGCGGCGGGTGATGTCTATGTTGAATTCCGCCACCAGTGGTCTGCCCAGGGAATCCTTGATGGGAATGGTGTGAACCTCGACCTGGCGGTTGCCGTCCAGCAGAAGGGTATGCTCGGCGATCCGGGTTTCACCGGTTTGGAGAGCCTGGGGAATGGCGCAGCTCTCGCAGGGGGTGTCGCGATCCATGAAATAGCTGTAACACCGCCTTCCCTCAGGGTCGCCAAGAATACGCATCCAGCCCGGATCCACATGGACCAGGTTGAAGTCCCCGTCAATGATGTCCAACCGGGTGTTGGTTATCTCCATTACTGTCTGAAGACTTGCGTGGGCTTCCATCAGATCGGTGTGCGCCTTCCTCCTGTCGGTGACATCCAGCAATGTCACCAGAACCATGCGCTCACCACTGATACCGAGTGGGGTGGTGGACAGCAGCAGCGTCAGTTCAGTTTCGGCGCCCTGATACCGGAAGGGCAGTTTTATCTCAACCTGCCGATGGGCTTTGCCGGTGGTCAGAGTGTCGAGCAGGGTACTGCTGACCGGACACTCCGGGCAGAAAGGCCCGTTGCCGCATCCCCGGGGATCGTCAGTGGATCTCAGGCACCCGATGGCTTCGCCCACGGGCAGACCGGTCATCTCCGACGCGGATCTTCCGGCGAAATCACAGGCACACCCGTTGACCTGGAAAACAGATCCATTCCGGTCCACAATGAGCATCAGGGCAGGAGCGTTCTGAAATACGGCGGCCAGCAGGGTTTCCGTTTCCCGGTGTCTTTCACGGTTCCTGCATCTCTCCACCGCGAAGGCAAGATCGGAGGCGAGGCCTGCAATAACCTCACCCACACCGGGAGCCGCTTCGACGCACTTCACGAAAAGCCCGCCCAGCACCACACCCCGGGCTTCCAGCCGGCAACCCATCCAACCCCCGCCGAAGACCACGCCCGGTTCTTCCAGTGCCCTGGCGGCATGGTCCGGGTAGTCACCCTTCTGAAGCTTTCTGAGAAGCCGCCGGTTCATGGGATGAACCGAAGCGATTCCGGATTCGCCGTTTTCGCCGATGAGAAAAGAGAATGCCGATTCAAACCCTCTGTTCCCAATCAGAGCGGCGCAGCATTCCTCAAGCATCCCAAGGGTATCGGCACTCCGCAGAAACGATTTCTCAGCCGCTACCGCCGCCTCGAGAACCCGCTCCATGGCGCGACCTTTCCTAATGTAAAAGACGCAGGTACAAAGTTACAGCATTATATAGGAATGAAAGCCGGTGAAGTCATCCCGGAGGCTGGTCTTCGCCGGCCGCCTCAACAGCAACCGACCACTGACCGGATTCACGCCAATGAATGCTTTCGGCCCGGGTGACCGCGATGAGGTCGGTCTCGAAGGGCTTCAGGGCCATGATGTCATCCGCCGGGGCGGACACCGTGACTGCGCCCAGGGGGCTGGCCATTGACAGGTTGTTCACGCTTTTGCTGCGGCGGGCTTCCTCGATGATCTTCAGGGCCATCTCACCGTACTTGAGGGCGTTTTGGTCCGGAGTTCCGGGCTCGGGCCAGGGGGCGACATGAATGCTGGGGTGCTTCTCCCGTTCCCGGAACACAAGGTTGTAAAGTTCTTCGGTAATGTGGACCATTACCGGGGCGAAAAGCCTCAGAACACCATACAACACCGTGTACAGGGCATATCGGGCCGCTGCTCCCGCTTCGTTGTCGTCGCCGTAAAGCCTGGATTTGACTATTTCGAGGTAATTGTCGCACAGGGCTTTCCAGAAAAAGCTCTCGGCTTCGGAGGTGCAGACCGAGTATTCGAACTCCTCCATCCCGGAGGTTGCTTTTCTGGCGGTTTCGCTGAACCTCGCCAGAATCCAGCGGTCAAAGGGATGCAGGGCAGGCGGGGCTTCCGGCACGAAATTCTCGAGGTGCCCCGCGGCAAACCTGGCGGCGTTCCAAAGCTTTGTCACCAGGCGCCTCCCCTCGCCAAGTACGTCCTGGCTGAACACCACATCTGTACCCAGACGGCTGGAGCACGCCCAGTAGCGAAGCTCGTCGGCGCTGTACACCTCCAGGGCCGCCAGGGGGTCGCCGGCCACATTCCCCTTGCTCTTGGACATCTTCTCCCGGCTGGGGTTCAGGGCGTGCCCGGATATCATCACGGTGTTCCAGGGAATATCGTCATGATGAAGGTGGGCCTTCACTATGGTGTAAAACGCCCAGGTGCGGATGATGTCGTGGGCCTGGGGTCTGAGGCTCATGGGAAGTGTTATGTCTCTCTGGTCTTCCTCGCCCCATTTCCGGTTGATCTGTGGGGTGAGGCTGCTGGTGGCCCAGGTGTCCATCACATCGGTTTCCGGCAGGAAGCTGGTGCAGCCGCACGCGGGGCAGGGCTCTTCCGGGGAATCCACCAGGGGGTCCACAGGAAGCTGACGCGGCGTGGCGAAAACCGGCGTCTCACACCCGGCGCAATACCATACCGGGAAAGGCACACCGTAATAGCGCTGCCGGGAGATGCACCAGTCCCACTTCAGATTCTCCACCCAGTGATCGTACCTTACCCGGAAGTGGGCGGGACGCCAGTTGATGGAGGCGGCCCTGTCCAGAAGCTGTTCCTTGAGGTCGAGGATGCGGATGAACCACTGCATGTTCACCAGGTATTCCAGTGGGGTTCCGCAACGCTCGTGGACATTCACCGCGTGGGTTATCTCCCTGCCGCCCTTCTCGAAGCCCTGATCTCTGAGCCGTTCGACCAGAACCTTTCGCGCCTTCTTCCAGAACATGCCCTCGAGAAAGCCTGCGTTTTGGTTCATGTGGCCCTTTTTGTCCAGCACTATTCGAAGCTCGAGGTTGCAGTCCTGCCACCACTGAATGTCGGTGGTGTCGCCGAAGGTGCAGCACATGACGGCGCCGGAGCCCTTCTCCATGTTCACCCCGGTGTCGGTGCGGATTTCCACCAGATGATGGAACATGGGTACGATGGCCTTCTTTCCCGCCAGGTGACTCCATCGGCGGTCGTCGGGATGGACGAAGACCGCCACACAGGCCGGAAGCAGCTCGGGCCTGGTGGTGGCTATGGGAATGGTGCCTGACCCGTCCTCCAGAGGAAACTCAAGGTCGTGGAAAAAGCCGGGCAGCTCCCTGTCTTCCGTTTCCGCCTGGGCCACGGCGGTGGCGCACTCCGGGCACCACAGCGTGGGGGATTCTTTCCTGTACACCCTGTTCCTGCCTGCCAGGTCCAGAAACGAGCGCTGACTGAGCCTCTGAACCCAGGGGTCGATGGTTGTGTAAAGCAGGCTCCAGTCACAGGAGAAGCCGAAGCGGGTCCAGAGGTCGCGGAACTGCTTTTCGGCGTCGGCGGTAACCTCGAGACACAGGTTCACGAACTCTCCCCGGGTCATCTCGGTGGCCTTGACCCCCTTGACCTGCTCGGTGAAACGCTCGCTGGGCAGGCCATTGTCGTCGAAGCAGAAAGGGTAGAAAACCGAGTCGCCCAACATTCTCCGATAGCGGGTCATCACCTCGGCCTGAACGTAGCTGAAAACATGGCCCATGTGAATCATGCCGCTCACCGTCGGGGGCGGTGTGTCCACGGAAAAAATTCTCCGGCCCCCGCCGGGGGTGTACCTGTATATGCCCGTGTCGGTCCAGTGTTTCTGAAGCCTGGGTTCGGCTTCCCGGGGGTCGTACCGCTTGGGTAGTGACACGGCGGGGTTCCTCCTATCCCTCGTAGCCCCTGCTCATGAGCCGGGTCATGACTTCCACCAAATTATCGATCTCCACCCTTATCTGGCCCAGGGAATCCCGGTCCCTGACGGTTACCTTTCCATCCTCAAGACTGTCGAAGTCAAAGGTGACGCAGAAGGGGGTTCCTATTTCGTCGTTTCTTCTGTAACGCTTGCCTATCGATCCGGTGACATCCAGCAGTACAGGCCAGTGGGGACGGAGCATCTCCTCCACCTTCACCGCCCCTTCAGTCAGCTTTCTGGACAGGGGAAGCACCGCCGCCTTTACCGGGGCAAGCTTCCTGTCAAGGGAGAGCACCACCCTTTCCCTGCCCTCCACCTCCTCGGTGCGGTACGCGTCAAGCAGAACCGCAAGGAAGGTTCTTCCCACACCGCCTGATGTCTCCACCACATGGGGAACGAATTTCTCGCCGCTTTGGGTGTCATGGAAGCGAAGATCCTTTCCGGACGCGGTCATGTGGGCTTTGAGGTCGAAATCCGCCCGGTTGGCGATTCCCTCAAGCTCGCCGAATCCGTCGCCCCCAGAGAAGGGGAACCTGTACTCGATGTCGGTGCAGCCCGCGGCGTAGTGTGCCAGTTCACTTTTTTCGTGGGGTCTCAGCCTGAGGTTCCCGCTTCTTACGCCGAGCATGTCGGTGTACCACTTCATCCGCTTTTCGATCCAGTATTCGTACCATTTCCCGGTTTCATCCGGGCGGCAGAAGAACTCCATCTCCATCTGCTCGAACTCGCGGCTGCGAAAGATGAAGTTCCGCACCGTTATCTCGTTCCTGAACGCCTTTCCTGTCTGGGCGACTCCGAAGGGCACGGTCTGCCTGGTGGAGGTGACGATGTTCTGGAAGTGGGTGAAGATGGACTGGCATGTCTCGGGACGCATGTAAACCACCGCAGTGTCATCTTCCAGAGGCCCCATGAAGGTTTTGAACATCAGGCCGAAATCCCTGGGCTCGGTAAGATCGCCGCCGCACTCGGGGCAGGACTCGCCCTGAATCTGGTCGGCCCGGAACCTTCCCCGGCACTTCCTGCAGTCCACCAGGGGATCGTGGAAGTTCCTGAGATGTCCGGATGCCTCCCACACGCCGGGGTGGGTGATAATGGCGGAATCGAGCCCCACCACATCGTTTCTTGTGCGAACCATCTCGTTCCACCAAAGGTCTATGATGTTCCGCTTCAGCTCCACGCCCAGGGGACCGTAGTCCCACGCGGACTGCAGACCGCCGTAAATCTCCCCGGACTGGTAGACGAACCCAAGCCTCTTGCAGAGACTGATGATATCCCTCATGAAATCTCGGTTGGTTTCCGGCGTATCAGGTTGCATCGAGCATGTCCTCCATGATTCGAAGGGCCTTCAGGGGAAGCCTCTTCTCAAGGTGTGTCTCTGTGTAATCCCTAAGAAGGTTCAGGCACTGCAGGTAGCCTCCGGGCCACAGCCTTACCTTCACCAGTTTCTCCAGCGGCGTTCCGGCGGACCTGGCCAGAAAACCCATCAGCCCCGGCGCCACCGTTTCCTGACCGGGACCGCATTCAACGCATACCATACCCCCGGCCCGGGGGTTCCACCTGGGATTGTCGGGCCGGGCCTTTCCGCACAGGGCGCAGACTTCCGCCTGCAAGCCGTGGCCGGAAAGGGCCAGAAGCCTCTGAATCCCCCCGCACAGTACAGGCATGGGGTAAGCCCCGGTTTCAAGCAGGCTGAACACCGTATCCAGCAGGTGATAAACCGGCTCGGAGGGCTCGTTCCCATGGCTGACCACCGACAGCAGCCACTCCGTGAACACCCCTGCGGCGGCAAAGGCCCTGGGGTTTTCCCGAAGCCCCTCCCTGTGCCTGAGCACCGTAACATCCATGGCGGTGTCGATCTCGCGCCCCTCCCGGCGGGAGAGGGTAAATTCACCTTCCGAAAAGAGCTCGACCCGGCCCTGAAAACTTCCCCTGGGCCGGAGGGAGCCCTTTGCCATGACACTGGTTCGCCCAAGGTCGAGGGAGTAGAGGGTGATTATAAGCGATGATTCGCTCCAGCGTACCCTCCTGAGCACAAACCCGGGGGTGGTGAGCCTCAATCGGCCCTTTCCAGGGGGGAGACCTTGATAAGAATAATCCGCTGTCCCCGCACCTTTTCCACGGTGAACAGATGGCCTTCCACTTCCACCGTCTCCCCCGGACGGGGAATGTGCCCGAGCCTCCGGTAGACCAGACCCGCAACGGTTTCGTAGTCGTCATCCTCTTCAAAGGATGTGTCGAGAAGATCGTTCAGATCGTCAACCGGAAGCCTTCCGTCCACCCGGAAAGCCCCCCGCCCCAGGGAAAAGGAGAGGGGGGACTCGGTATCGTACTCATCCCTTATCTCCCCGAACACCTCTTCCACAAGATCTTCAAGGGTGACGATTCCCGCGGTTCCCCCGTACTCGTCCACCACGATTGCCATGTGAATCCTGTGGGTTTGAAACTCACGGAACAGCTCATCTATCCGCTTGTACTCCGGTACGAAATAGGCTTCTCTAAGGATTTCTTTCATCTGGAAGGACTGCTTGTTCTCCGCCAGCACATCCAGCAGATCCTTTGTGTAAAGCAGGCCGGCGATGTCGTCAATCTTTTCGCGGTAGACCGGTATTCTGGAATGACCCGCCTTCCGGACCCTGGCCACCACATCCGCGAGATCGTCCGAAAGCGGTAGGCAGACCATGTCTATCCGGGGGACCATCACTTCCCTTACAATCCTGTCCGAAAAGTTCAGGACCGAGTCGACCATTTCCTGTTCCTTCTCGAGGTCGCCTGCGTCGCCTTTTTCCCGTCTCTGTTCCAGCCACATTATGTCCGGAGGAGTGAAGGCCCACTCTTCCGGCATGGCTTCCTCAGGTTTGATCCTTCCCAGAAACAGGCCGGCGGGAACCGTGAAAACAATTCTTGTGAGCAGCATGGGCAGTTTCAGCACCGGCGCCGCCGCGTCGGGATGATTATGGGCCAGCCAGGCCGGAAGAACCTCGCCGAGCAGGATGGACGCCGTCAGAAAGAGAACCCACTTAAGGGGAGAGAAGCCCTGGGAGCCGGCGCCGGCCAGCAGCGCGCACCCCGAACCCATGAGGGCATGCCCGACAACCCTGGCAAGCCAGAGCACCCTGAGCCTGGCCCCGGCCTCCCGGCGCCTTTGGGCCGGATCCCTGCCCTCTTGCTCAACGAGGGCCGGCAAAGCCGCCCGAGCCGCGGACGAAGTTGCGGTTACCAGAAAACCGGCAAGAAGAGCCCCCATCCCGAAAGGGTTCACTTCATGACCCCGGCCAGGAACCCGGCGGTAAGGCCCTCCATCAGTTCAGCCTTCTTCGGTGTGTGGTGGCTGTAACCCCGGAGATGAAGCCAGCCGTGTATGATCCGTTCCACAAGGTTTTCAAGGGGGGGCGCCAGGCGGCCATCCACGAAGATGGTTCCCTCCGGGGGGGCACCGTGATCCGAAAGATCGAAAGTAAGAACATCGGTGGGCCTGTCCAGCATTCGGAACCGCAGGTTCAGCATTCGCATCATGCCCGGATCGCAGACCACCACCTCGATACGGCCCTCCCCCTCCAATAGCGGCGCAAGCCTTGAATGCAGCCCCTGAAGCACAGGGGACGGATTCTCGAGAATGGTTTCTATGATCAGGTTGGAGGACCGGTCAGGAACCAACGGGATAGTCCTTGACTCTTTCATAGTCCGTCCTGTTCAGAATGTCCATGAAGACATGCCAGACATCCTCCTGTTTGGATCTGTTCAGGCCGCATTGGTCAAATTGACCTTCGGCGTCTTTTTCCTGAATCGTGCGCTTCACGGCCTGGGCTATCTCATCCTTGTCGTTCAGCATTCGGGCGGCGCTGGAAGCGGCGTCGGCGGTCATCACCAGGGCCGCCTCGATGGACCTGGGGGGCGGCCCGGGATACTCGAAGGCTCGTTCATCGACAACCTCACCCGGCCGGGCATTTTTGCGGGCCTTCACCAGAAAGCTCATGGCCCTTCCTGTTCCGTGGTGCTCACGGATGATGTCGCCGACTTCCTGGGGAAGGTGGTGTTTCCTGGCCAGTTTCAGACCGCTGGCCACATGGTCGATGATAACAGCGGCGCTTTCGTAGGGGTCCATGTGGTCATGGGGGTTGTAGAAGGCCTGGTCGGTCATGTTTTCAATGAACATTCCGGGCTGTTTCAACTTGCCGATGTCGTGGTAGTAGCCCCCCATCCTGGCAAGGTCCTGGTCTGCGCCCAGCTGCCTCGCCGCGGCGGAGGCCAGTTCCGCCACCTGCATGGAGTGCTGGTAGGTTCCCATGGCCTCGCTTCTCATTCTTACCCGGAGAGGATGGCTGTCGCTGAGAAGCCCGGCATATGTGAGGGGGGTGGTGACCCTGAAGAGGAGTTCCACCGGATGGATCAGAACCCTGGCAATGGCAATGGAGATGAAGGGAACACCGGCGAGACGGGCCACGATCCCCAGGTTGAAGGCGTAGCCCGGCCCTATCCACATGGTGTGAAGCGCCCAGTAAACCAGCACGCTGAAAGCGATGGAACTCAGCAGTGCGAGGGAGATGCCCCGCTCTGAAACCTGGCGAAATACACCCGAAGTGGAAATCGCCGGCAGGGCCGATACGATGAACAGCGTAAAGGGGCTTTCGCTTCCCAGAGCGGCAAGGGCGCTGAAGAGCAGGGCGAGAAACCAGGAATGGTACACCCCGGAGGAATCGAAGAACACCGCGGTCATGCATGCTCCGAAAACGCTGAACGCGATCACCCTGGATCCGGGGTCAGCCTTCCAGAGCAGCCCGGTGCATACCAGGGCCAGCATCCATATGCTTCCGAGAAGAAGCACCCTGAACGGAGAAGTCAGAACCTTGCCCATGCACTTCGCTCCGTAGGCGATTCCCATTACAACGATGAATACCGGGGGGATCAGCCTTGCCGCGGCCCGGAGCGGCCCGGGGTAGGATGCGGCGCTGTTCATGGCGTTGAAAACCCGGAGGAACTCATGATCGGCGATACCCCCCATGCGCAGCAGCGTATCTCCCTGCAGGTATACCCTTTCCACTCTGTCCACCCGGTTCGCCGCCTGATTCGCGGCGCTGTCCGTGGCGGATGGTACCGGAATAAGATCCGCCCTGAGGAAGTCCGCGAGGCTTTCCGCAAACTCGGGGAAAGCGGGTTGAAGAACCCTGCGCAGCGAGGCTCGGGCTTCGCGGATATCGGTGTATGACTGCATGACAGCATGGGTTCTGGTGTTGTCGCCGTGGACAACCACCACTGAGTCGCTGCTGGTAAAGGCCCGCAGCGCTTCCATGTCTATGATGCCGTTTCCGTAATAATCGTTTCGTTCGATTCCCGCGGTGTAACTGGAATCAGCGCCGAGGTTTTCAAGGGCAACCCGGAGTTCCGCAAGTGAGCGCCGGCGCAAAGAGCTGTCAAGCTGTAGAACAACCGGAGCCGCGACTCTGGCCAGGTTCCTGAGGGAATCCAGGGCTTCCCGGGAGTATTCCAGTTCAAACCTCACCGGAGTGATGATGTCGGTGGAGACCGGTTCGCCCAGGGTGGGATTCCAATCGGAAAAAACCGCCTTGCCCCCGAACAGCGCTACCCATATCGCGAGAATACCGCCGGCGACCACAACGGCCATGGTCTTCCTGCCCATGCTACTCCTCATGTTCGTCGGCGCTTCCAAAAGCTTCAATGATTTTCTGAACCAGGGGGTGTCTCACCACATCTTCCTTTTCCAGGTAGACAAAAGCAACTTCATTCACTCCCCGGAGTATTTTCTGTATTCTGACAAGCCCGGAGCTTGACTGTGGTTTAATATCAATCTGCGTCACATCGCCTGTGACCACAAGCCGGGATCCGTAACCCATTCGGGTGAGAAACATTTTGAGCTGGGTAAGGGTTGTGTTCTGGGCTTCATCGAGTATAACGAATGAATTGTTCAGGGTTCGGCCCCGCATGTACGCCAGGGGCGCCACCTCTATGATTCCGGCTTCCATGTTCCTTGCCACTCCCGCCGGCGTCAGTGTGTCGTCGAGTGAATCGTAAATGGGCCTGAGATAAGGGTCGATCTTCTGTTGAAGATCGCCGGGAAGAAAACCCAGGTTTTCGCCGGCCTCCACCGCGGGCCGGGTTAGAATAATCCTCTCGACCCTTCCGTCCCGCAGGGCGCTCACCGCGGCGGCCACCGCCAGAAAGGTCTTGCCGGTTCCGGCGGGGCCTATGCTGAACACAAGCTCATGGTTGAGCATGGATTTCAGATAGTACTCCTGACCGGGTGTTCTGGGAACGATTCTGCCCGCCCGCCCCGGCACTTCGAGAACGATGCCGGAAGCCTTCATTTCCGGAAACTCAAGGGCTTTGACCAGCGCTCCGGCGCTTACCTTTCCGCAGGAACGATACTCGGCCAGCAGCCTTTCAACCGCTGCCTGGGCCCGATCCAGAGACCTCGGGGTGCCGGAAAAGATCAGTGTGGAATCACGGTAGACCGCAGACACCCCGAGAGCCCTGCATATCTCCCGAAGGTTGGCATCACCCGAACCGAGCAGATGCCTGGCGTCGTCGGGTGGAACCGGAATGCGTCTTCTTGAGGGCGCTTTCATTTTCAGCTGATGTGAACAGGCTCCCCGTTCGATTGGAACGGGGAGCCTGAAACTTGGTCCACTATCCGTTGTTAGCGGGAAGTACCGCGGGTTGTGCCGCGGGGGATAGTGAGAACCTGCCCCGGGAAGATCAGGTTGGGGTTGCTGATCTTGTCACGGTTGGCTTCGTAAAGCTGGGGCCACATTCCGCGATCGCCGTAGACGATGCCGTATCCGGCGATTTTGCCCAGGAAGTCACCCTCGATGACGGTGTAGCTGGTGGCGTAGGGAACCGGAACGATGATGGTGTCGCCGGCGTAGATCAGGTTGGGATTGCTGATCTTGTCGCGGTTGCGGTCGTAGATCTTGGGCCACTGGGTGCCATCGTTGAAGTAGTAATGGTAGCTGGCAATGCGCCAGAGGCTCTCGCCCTCGACGATGCGGTGGGGAACGCCGGAGCCCCGAAGGCGGGTGATTTCGCCGCGAAGCCAGGAAATGTCCTGGTTGAGCTGGTTGACGATGCCCTGAAGTTCGTCTCTCTGGGCGCGGAGAGGAAGCACTCTGGCCTCCCACTCGGCAACCAGGGCGTCGGCCTCGGCCTTGCGCCACTCCCAGTAGGCAATCTGCTTGGCGATGTTCTTGTTGCCCCAGGACTCGACTTCAGTCTGGGTGAGCTGAGACAGTTCCTCTGCGGACCAGGTGCGGGCGAAGCCCACGGCCGCGACGAGGATCAGAGCCAACACGAATAAGTTACGCATTTCTCTCGTCCTTTCTAGCGGCCGGTCCCGCCGAGACCTTCGTACTCGGCCTGGAGTTCTGCCTTTTCCTGCTGGAGCTGCGGAATCTGCTGCTCGAGCTGAGGAATCTGCTGGTTCAGCTGCTCGTACTCGTTCTGCAGGCTAACCACCCTGGCTTCAGCGGCAAGAGCCGCGGAACGGGCGTTATCCCGAGCGCGAATCTGCTCTTGGCTTGGGCCGCAGGCAGTGAGCAGCAGGGATACGGCAAGGATTACAAGACAGATGCTCTTTGTCCTGTGCATCCCCATACCTCCTTCCAATTGCTTCTGTTGGTGTGCACTTCTTCCCCACGAATCCCTGGATGGGTTTACCCCTTTATCAAGGAACACGAAAACCCCGCTTGGGAACTGTACCCTAAGGCAGACAGGGTCAACTGTCAAGCGGTGGGCAAGTTGTTCCCCCATGATTTTTCCGTTTCCCTCCATGCAAAGATAAATAACGCAGAACCGCAAGGGAGGTCAACAGCCCTGCGATATCGGCGAGAACATCCGCAAGGTCGCACTGTCTTCCGGGTACGAAATGCTGGTGAACCTCGTCCAGGACCGCCCAGACGCCACCGGAAACCGCGTTGTACAGGAAGGCCCGCCGGGGCCACATGTCACGATTCACATGCAGTGCCAGGCCCAGCCCGGCGAACTGCAGAAAGTGAAAAGCCTTGTCCTGATGGGGAAACAGCTCGAAGGGCGGCTTCAGGGACGGCTGATGACTCAGCCAGGCGATCAGCAGCGCCACCGCCACCAGGAAAAACCTCCGGGGAATCAGCACGGCGTCTTCCCGAACTGGTCCACCGAAAGCACCAGGGGGGCCGCGCCCTTGCTGTGGGCCTTCTTCAGGGCTTCTTCAGCGTAGGCGGACAACCTGAGAACCATGCGGTCCACCCTGGAGGCGGCCCCGCCGGCTGCAACAGCAACCGGTACATCTCTTCCGTCCAACTCGAAGGGCCTGATGCTGAAAGCTTCCATTATCTTCACCGCGTAGGCCTGTGCCGCGGCCCGGTCCGCCCCGGGAATGGATACCAGAAATCTGCCGGGAGAACAGCGGGTCATCATGAAGGGCTGGCCAAGGGCGGCGGCTATTCTTTCCGAAGCCCCGGCCAGTATCGCGTCGCAGGTACGGATACCGTACTCGCGGTTCAAAGCCCGGAATCCCACTATGTCCACCGCCAGCACCGCAACGGACATTCCCTTTCTCACTTCGGTCACCAGGCCGTGAAGGTCGTCCTGAAAGTCTGCGTAGAGGGGAAGACCGGTAATGCTGTCCTGCCTGGAGAGGGCCTGAAGCCTCTGGATGGCCACCATTCGGGCGGAAAACAGCCCGAAAACAGAGCTCAGCGCTTCGAACTGCCTTGCGTGTTCCGGAGTGATTCCGCTTTCGCGGGGGCTTTCCACTACCAGAACGCCAAACACCGACCTCTCGGAATAGAGGGGGACCGCACAGCACGAACCCACCTGCCGGTCGGGGTCTTCGTCGGGGGTGAAGGGCCTGATGCTCATGTCACCCCTGGCCATGCTTTTTCTATGGGCAACCTTGCGGTTGGAAACCGCCCAGCCCGCCATTCCCCGATCCGCCGGGAAAAGCCTGCCCCTCCTTCGGGAACCGTGGTAGCCCAGGGTTTCGTAGACCTGCAGATTCCTCGCGTCGGGAGTGAGGACCGCCACCGTCACCGTGACCCCGGGCAGATGCCTCGACAGGCCCACCACCATAGCGTGGACCGCGGCCTTCAAATCCCTCACGGAGCCGAGTTCAAGACATGTCTCGGCCAGCATGCCGGGGGTCGGCCCGGTATTCACCTCCCACGCGGAGCCCAGAGCGCCCGCGGCGTCCAGAAGGATGTCCCCCGCCTCGACCGGGGCGGGACTGCTGAAAAAATCGCAGATGACGAAACCCCCGGGAACCCCTCCCCTGGTCAGGGAGGTCATAACCACGCTGGCGGTGCCGGGGTCACTGATGTACCACGGCAGCCGCCGCTTTGATGTTATGTCGAGGGTAACGATGCCTTCGGCGCCCAGGGCGGAGGTGAGGAACGGGTCGGAGGAGTCCGGCATGAAGTGAGAGGCAACGGTTCCCGCGGAAACCAGGTAATCCGACAGCCGGTAACATTCTCCGTCCCTGACCACAAGAAAAACGCCGTTGGCGCCGGTTGCCCGTTGAAGAAGGGGAAGCAGGCTTCTGGCCACATCTTCGGGAAACGCCGGGCTCTCCCCACCGGGAGGAAGCCTTTCGGGCTTCTCCGGCGCAGGAAAACCCCGGGACTCCAGAAGCAGGTCCGCGCCGAGCATGCTCAGGAAGGGGGCCGCAAAGGCGGCCAAAGCCCCGGGCAGCAGGTTGAGCACCGCCACGGAACTGCCCCATCCCGGGGCGAGGTGGCCAAGCAGTTCGGAGATGGAGACAATGATACCGGTGTAATAAAGGGGGCCCGAGATGGAAGGCATTTTCATCCAGGCGAACAGCAGGGGGTAAACCACCACAGCGGGTGAAAAGGAGCCTCCCAGAAGCCTTATGGACACCGCCGCCAAAGCCGCGGTGAAAATCGTGACTCCTGAGGCCGGCGTGCTGTCTCTCAGAAGAAGATGCGCGGCGAAAAGCACCGTTACCGCCAGAAGCGCCAGACCTGCCACGGAAATCTCCAGTGTGCCCGGGTGTGGAAATCCCAGGGCGAGAGCGGCGAAGAGGACATGGGAAATGATTTTCAGCAGGGCTTTCATAGCCTGGAATGTAACGAAATCCGAAGTGGGGTGTGGAGGGGTTGACGCCGGATCAAAATGGCTAGATTATTCCATTGTCATTTTGTCGCAGGCAATTTCATAAGAATACACATTCTCCTCGAGGCAAAAAGCCAAAGTCATAAACCTGTGCTCCGCTATCATTGCGGTAGAATCTCAACACAATTGTACAGAAGTAACAGACCAAAAAGAAAAGACCCCAAAGATTCAACCGACCCCAGAGACTCCCGGGAATACCGGGATCAGGAAAGGTATTCGCGGCCCAGGGGCAACTATCCGGCGTTTACCGGCCCCACTTCCAGCGACCTGGAAAACAAAACCATGGCCGAGCTTCAGGTTCTTGCCAAGGAAAGCGGCATAAAGCGGGTATCCGGTGTTCGAAAAGGCGAACTGATTCAGAGCCTGCTCGAGGCATCAGCGGAAAAGAACGGGTTCGATTACGCCCGGGGAGTGCTTGAGGTACTGGGTGAGGGCTACGGGTTTCTTCGCTCGCCTGAATGCAATTACCTCCCGGGTGTCGAGGATGTTTACGTATCGCCTTCACAGATCAAGAAGTTCTCGCTTCTCACCGGCGACACCATCACGGGCCAGGCCCGGAAACCCAGAGACGGCGAGAAGTATTTCGCCCTGGTCAGGGTGGAGAACATCAACGGGATCAATCCTGAGGCCGCGAGAACCCGAAGAAGATTCGATGACCTGACCCCGTTCTACCCCGAAGAGAAATTCTCCCTGGAAACCTCTCCAGATGAGTACTGCGGGCGAATCATGGACCTTCTGTCCCCGATAGGAAAAGGACAGAGAGCCCTGATAGTGTCGCCTCCCAGGGCGGGAAAAACGATTCTCCTTCAACACATCGCCAATTCCATCACGGCCAACAGCCCGGAAACCCATCTGATCATCCTGCTCATCGACGAAAGGCCGGAGGAAGTCACGGACATGAAACGGAATGTGAAGGGGGAGGTTATCAGTTCAACCTTCGACGAGGCGCCCAAGCGCCATGTTCACATCGCCGACCTTGTTCTGGAAAAGGCCAAACGGATGGTGGAGTGCGGCAGGGATGTGGTCATTCTTCTGGACAGCATCACCAGGCTGGCCCGGGCCAACAACCAGGTGGTTCCCCACTCAGGCAAAATCCTTTCCGGCGGTGTGGATTCAAACGCGCTTCAAAGGCCCAAAAGGTTCTTCGGCGCCGCGCGGAACATAGTTGAAGGCGGCAGCCTCACAATCGTGGGTACCGCCCTGGTTGATACCGGCAGCCGGATGGACGAGGTCATCTTCGAAGAATTCAAAGGCACCGGAAACTGCGAAATCGTCCTGGACAGGCGGCTGGCGGATCGCAGGATATTCCCCGCCATAGATATCACCCGTTCCGGTACACGCAGGGAAGACCTTCTGTTCTCGGAAGACGACCTCAGCCGGGTATGGGTCATCAGAAGAATACTTGTGGAAATGAACCCGGTGGAAGCCATGGAAACCCTTAAGAAGCAGCTTTCCAAACAAAACTCCAACAAGCGCTTCCTTGACAACCTGGTGGCCACGGAATAGATTCGTTGCGTCTTTTCCCATGGAGGATATAACGTGAAAAAGGGAATTCATCCCAAATACAAAGACGCCGTGTTTTCCTGCGCCTGCGGCAACACGGTGAAAACCCGCTCAACGGTGGGTGATGTGAAGTACGATATCTGTTCGGCCTGCCACCCCTTTTACACGGGCAAACAGAAGCTGATCGACTCCGCCGGCCGAGTTGACAAGTACCTTCGCAAGTACGGTATGAACAGGGAAGCCGGCGAAAAGTAACCCTGCACTGAAGAACTGAAGCGGGGGGCGTGCGCGCCCCCCGCTTGGTCTCATGGACGGGAGGCCCGTTTGCCAGGCTCAAGCTTCCTGGGCGGCCAGGCTCTGGTGGAGGGGGTTTTCATGCGCTCCCCCTCGGGTTCCGCGGCGGCGGTACGAATGCCCGACGGAACCATTCTGGCCCGACGATTCACCATTCCTCTCCTGGCTTCCAGTGGCAGCGTATGGAAAAAGCCCATCTTCAGAGGAGCCGCCTCGATCATCGATTCGATGAGGCTGGGCTTCACCGCGCTGAACTGGTCCGCGGAAGCTCTGGACGGAAAGCAGTCATCAAAGGCAAGCGGCTGGCTTACCATGGCCCTGGCCATGGTTCTGGCGGTGGCGCTGTTCTCATGGCTTCCCCTGAGGCTTTCCCAGTGGGTTTTCCCCGGCGCGGGATCAACGGGGCAGTTCATCGTTCATCTGGCCGCGGGGCTGCTGAGAATGGTTTTCTTTCTTCTGTACATCTTCGGCATTTCCCTGATGCCGGATGTGAAGCGCCTCTTCGCCTACCACGGCGCTGAGCACCAGGTTATCCACGCCTGGGAGGACGGCGAGGCCGATCTGAAGTCGGGAGGCGACGGGAAGAACCCCGTTCATGCCAGGTGCGGCACAAGCTTTCTTCTTTACGCCATGATCATCACGATTCTGTTCTACACCGTGGTTGACTCTGCGGTGGTGGCTTTTCTCGGAATATCTCCCGGCCCCCTGGTCAGGGTGCTTTACCACCTTCCGCTCATACCTCTGGTGATGGGGTTCTCCTATGAAGTGCTTAAGGTCGCGGACCGCCATCTGGAAACCTCCCGGCTGGCCAGGGCGTTTTCCGCCCCGGGGCTTCTGCTTCAGAAGCTCACCACCAGAAAGGCGGACTCATCAATGCTGGAAGTGGCGGCGGTGGCCGCCGGGCTGGCTCTGGGAAGGGATCCCGGCGATAACCCGGGATTCGAGATGGCCGAATCGTGAAGAATGACGAAGCCATCCGAATCAGAGACAGGATCAGTGAGATAGACCAGGCGCTGTGCGAGTCGGAAACCCTCAGAAGCCCGCGGCTTCTAAGGGAACTCAGCACAGAGCGCACGGGGCTGGCGAAGATTCTGGCCACACTGGTTTCCATCGACGAGGCGGAAAACCTGCTGTCCGAACTGAGGGAAGCCCAGGCCGGCGAGGACGATGAACTCAGGGAGATGGCCCGGGAGGAAACCCCGGAGGTCGAAGCCCGTCTGGCACGGCTCGAGGCGAATCTCAGAGTTCTGCTCATTCCGCCGGACCCCAACGATTCCCGTAATGTGCTGATGGAAATCCGGGCCGGAACCGGCGGCGAGGAGGCAGCGCTGTTCGCAGGCAGCGTATATGGAATGTACTCGGCGTACGCCCAGGCCAGGGGCTGGAAACTGGAACCGGTCAGCTCCAGGGAGAGTGAAAAGGGTGGTTTCAGGGAGATTGTTTTCGCCCTCTCCGGCGACTCGGTATACAGCCGCATGAAGTACGAGGCCGGTGTACACAGGGTTCAAAGGGTGCCGGAAACCGAAAGCTCCGGACGCATCCACACTTCCGCGTGCACCGTGGCGGTGCTTCCCGAGGCTGAGGATGTGGAGGTCGAAATCGACCCCGACGACCTGAGAATAGATGTGTTCCGTTCCTCCGGCCCCGGAGGTCAGAGCGTGAACACCACTGACAGCGCTGTTCGAATCACCCACATTCCCACCGGCATCGTGGTGAGCTGCCAGGACGAAAAAAGCCAGCACAAGAACCGGGCCCAGGCCATGAAGGTGCTTCGCGCGCGGCTCCTGGCCGCCCGTCAGGAGGAGGAGCAGGCAAAAAGGTCCGAGGCCCGGAAAACCATGGTGGGCACCGGCGACCGAAGCGCCAAGATCAGAACCTACAACTTTCCCCAGGGCAGGGTGACGGACCACAGGATTCATCTCACGCTGCACAATCTTCAGGGTGTGCTTCAGGGGGAACTCGACACCCTTATCGATGCCCTCGCCGGCGCCGACCAGGAAAAAATGCTTTCGGAACGCTCGGCGAAATGAAACTTCAAAGGCTTGTCGCGGAGCTGTCGAAAGCAGTTGCCCAGGTGGAGGAGCCCATGACGGAAGCACGGCTGTTGGCCGCGGGTCTCTTCGGGGGGGACATGGCGAAGTTGTACCGGCAGTACCCCGCGGAGGTCTCCCCGGAGGATGAAAGCCGGCTGAGGCTTGCCGCTGGAAGAAGAGCGGGGGGAGAACCCCTTCAGCACATTCTGGGAGAGGCCTGGTTCTTCGGCAGAAGGTTTCTCTGCGACCACCGGGCCCTGGTTCCAAGGCCGGAAACCGAAACCCTGATCAGCGCATTTCTTTCCGAAGCCCTCCCGAAAAACCCCCGTATCCTTGATGTTGGAACAGGCAGCGGAGTGATCGGAATAACACTCGCCCTGGAAATCGCCGGCAGCGCCGTTACCGGAACGGAAAACTACCCTCCCGCCGCCTCTCTTGCCCGGGAGAACGCCGCCCTGCACCAGGCCCTGAACTTCACCATTGCAGAGACCGACATGGTAAGCGGGCTCTTCGGTACTTTTCACGGAGTGGCGGCGAACCTCCCCTACATTCCAACCAAAGACATCCCCGGCCTTGCCCGGGAAGTGTCATTCGACCCTGTTTCCGCCCTGGACGGAGGCCCAACCGGGCTTGAATGCGTGGAAAGACTGCTGAGGTGTGTCGGCCCGGTCACGGCACCGGGCGGGTTGCTTGTGCTGGAAACAGGCTTTGACCAGACGGACCGGGTCTGCTTCCTTCTATCCGGCTGGCGGGATGTTCGGGTTGTTCCCGACCTTGCGGGAAGGCCCCGGGTGGTCACCGCAAGAAGGGCGGCCTGACTTGTCCAGCGCCATGCAGGTCAACGCGGGGGGGCTTCTGATCGGAGGCGGCGCCCCGGTTTCCGTTCAATCCATGACCAACACCCGTACATCGGATGTTCCGGCAACCCTGGCTCAGATCAGGGAACTGGCCAGGGCGGGAGCGGCACTGGTCAGGGTCGCGGTGCCGGATCGGGAAGCGGCTTTAGCGCTTCCCGCCATCATTGAAGCTTCTCCGGTCCCCCTGGCGGCGGACATTCATTTCCATGCCGAGCTTGCCATGAAAGCCCTGGAAGCCGGAATCCACAAACTCAGGCTCAACCCCGGAAACATCCGGCGGAAAAGGGATGTTCTCCGCATCGCGGAACTTGCCGGCAAACTTGCTGTTCCGATTCGAATCGGGGTCAACTCCGGCAGCATACCCGGTGACCTGAGGGCCCGGTTCGGCATGGGCGCCGACGCCATGTGGGCAGCGGCGGAAAGACATCTCGAGCTTCTTCGCGAAGCGGATTTCTCCGCGGTGGTGCTGTCACTGAAGGCATCGGACCCCATGCTTGCCGTGAAGGCAAACCGGAAGGCCGGGGCACTGTGCGACCACCCGATTCACCTCGGAGTCACCGAAGCCGGCCCGCCCTCCACCGCCGGGATAAGAAGCGCTGTGGCCATGGCGCTGCTTCTCTCCCAGGGCATCGGAGACACTCTGAGAGTTTCAATATCGGGCTCGCCGGTGCTGGAACCCGCGGCGGGGCTTGAAATCCTGTCTTCCCTTGGTATGTTGCGCAGGGCAAGAGTGGTGAGCTGCCCCACCTGCGCCAGGTCACGCCTGGATGTAGCGGCCCTGGCCGGGGAGGTCGGCGCCGCTCTTGCCGGGTGCGAGACACCGATCACGGTGGCTGTCATGGGTTGCGAGGTCAATGGCCCGGGCGAGGCCCGGGAGGCGGATATCGCTTTGATAGGAACTCCGGGGGGCATTTCTCTCTGGCGCAGCGGCGCGGTTGTTCAAGAGGTGGCCCCGGGGGAAGCACTTGAAACCCTGTTGAGGGAAATCGCGCGGTTCTCCGCGCAGGGAGGGTGTTGTGAACGAGAACGCAATTGAAGCCGTTAGAAAAAAGCTTGTGGAACGGAATATCGAGGAAATCGACATTCGCTTCTGCGATCTTCTGGGTTTCTGGAGGCATGTCACCCTTCCGGTTTCCCTGGGCGACCAGGAGCTCTTCAAGCGGGGCGTTGGCTTCGACGGTTCAACCCTTGACGGCATGACCGCCACGGAAGCCGGGGATTTGAGCCTGGTTCCCGACCCCCGCAGGGTGTTCTTCGACCCGTTCATGAAAAAGCCCACCGCCGCCTTCATCGGCGACATTATCCACCCGGACACAGGCAGACCCTTCTCCCGGGATCCAAGAGGGGTGGCCCGGAAGGCGACGGAACTGGCCAGATTCGAAGGGGCCGCCACGGAAACCTTCTGGGCTCCTGAATTCGAGTTCTATCTGTTCGACAAGGCTTCGTTCTGGTTCCGCCCCGGCTCATCGGGATACTCCTTCGAGCATATAGAAATGCCGTTCTCCGCCGAAGAACCCCAGAACATGGGACTGGTCCACGCCACCCATTCCGCCTACCACATGATGCCTCCGGTGGACAGCATGCACGACATCCGGGCGGAGATGACGGCGCACATGATGACCGCGGGAATCCCGGTGAAGTACCATCACCACGAGGTGGGAAGATTCGGGCAGTGCGAGATAGAAACCCGCTTCATGAACCTGCTCACCGCCGCGGACGCAATCATGATCACGAAGCACATCGTCCGGAATGTGGCCATGCGGGCGAACATGGCGTCCACTTTCATGGCGAAGCCCCTTCCGGGGCAGCCGGGCAGCGGCATGCACTTCCACATGTACTTCGAGAAGAACGGGGAGCGCACCTTCTACGACCGTGAGGGTTACTGCTGTCTGAGTTCAACGGCCAGAAACGCCATCGCCGGCATCCTTCATCACGCCCCGGCAATCAGCGCCTTCGCAAACCCCAGCGTGAACAGCTACCATCGTCTTGTGCCGGCCCAGGAAGCACCGGTCTACCGCTTCTTCAGCGGAGCCAACCGAAGCAGCGCCATAAGGGTTCCCGCCTACGCCCGCACCCCCCAGAAAATGCGTTTCGAGTACCGGGTGCCGGACGGCACCGCGAATCCCTACCTCTGCACCGCCGCTATTCTCATGGCGGCCCTGGACGGGATCCGCAACAACATGGAACCGGAGAAGATGGGCTTCGGCCCCATCGATGACAATGTGTTCGCCCCGGGCTACGACACATCGAACCTGGCCAGGCTGCCGGAAAACCTGTCCCAGGCCCTGGACGCCCTTGGGCGGGACCGCCAGTTCCTTGAGGAGAACGGGGTTTTCGAGACGGACCTTATAGATGAATACATCAGGGTGAAGCGGGCTGAGCTGCTGGGTTTCGTGGGGAACCCCCATCCCATGGAGCACATGCTTTATTTCTCCCTTTAACTGAGAAGAGGCTTGCGGTGAAAAAACTTTATGCTTTGTTTGTGGTAGCGCTTCTCGCACTGGCCTGCGGCCGTGAAGACGGCCCCGTGCAGGCGGGAGAGGCCGGCTCACGGGTGCCCCTGCCGGATGTGGATGTATGGCTCTCCATAACCGATTCCATCGGGATAGAGATGGGCGACAGCACCCTGATGCTGGGAATGCCCGCGGCGGCTTTCTGGATGCCGGAGAACCGGGTGGTTGTGCTGGACATGCAAAAGTTCAGGGCTTCCATCTTCACGCCGGAGGGGGAACTCATTGCCTCTCTGGGCCGGCAGGGAAGCGGCCCCGGAGAGTTTCTGCTGCCGTCGTATCTTTCCGTGACCCCTTCGGGGGGTATAGCGGTCTGCGACGCCATGGCGGGCCATCTGAGCTTCTTCAGCCCCGACCTGGAGTACACCGGCAGTGTCTCAGGGTTTTTCCCGTCACCGCCGGTTATGACGGTGTTCATCGCCGACTCGGTGTTCATTGGAATGAAACCCGAGTTCGAACAGAACGAAAACGGCTTGTTCATGGGCTACACCGTCGCCAGATGGAACATCTCGTCCCCGGAACCCGAGCAGGTCTTCTACAGCAAGTTGAACCCCTTTGACATATCCGACTTGTCCAACATCAACTTCACCGAGGGCATGGTGCTGTTCGCCGCCACTTCCGAAGGGGTGGTCTACACCACCGTTCTCTCCACCGAGGCCTACGAGTTCAATGCCATGAACCCGGACGGTTCGGAGCTGTTCTCGGTAACAGAACCCTTCACAAGGGTCCGGAAAACCCAGGAGGACATCGACTCGGAAAGGGAGTTCGTCCGGAACCGGATGCGTCAGGGGGGCGCCCCGGAGTTCATGGTGAACTCCTACCAGCCTGACCCCTTCCTGTTCGCGATAGGTTCAATGGGTATCGCTCCCGACGGAAACCTCTGGGTAGCCCAGGGAGTCTACGGCTCCCCGGTGTTCAGGGTGTACAACCCCGCCACGGGAGAATTCCTGTTCACCGCGGCGCTGGAGGTCGGGGATGAAGAGAGGGACATCACCGTCATGATGAACCGGTGGGGATTCACCGGCATCGACCAGATGTCCGGAGACTGGCCCAGGGTCTATATCATCGATCGCTGAGGAGTACGGCCCTGACCGGCGAGCCGTCGCCGCCCACGATTCGCAGCGGCAGGCAGACCAGGGTGTAACGCCCGGGTTCCACTCCGTCCAGCATCAGGTTTTCCACCACCGGAATTCCAGCCCCCAGCAGAATCAGATGGGCGGTGTCGGCATCGCCGTGGTCTATGGACATGCGGGAGGTGCCCACCAGCTCGGCGCCGCCTTTCACAAGCTCCAGTGCTTCTTCTCCGCTGACGCTTCGGCCCAGCAGCACCGCCCGGCCCTGAAAGTCTTCGGGAACACCCATACAGACCTTGGCCGGAAGCACCGCCTTGTGCAGGGGAATCATGTCGATGGGCATTCCGCCGGGAATCCGGTGAAGCGGGGCGTCCATGTGGGTGCCGGAGTGGGCGCTCATTCGCAGCCGGGAAAAGGTCCATTCACCCTGGGTGGCCTCGGTTCTCTTGAACGGAATGTCACCGGGCCAGGGCTCGGTATCCGGAGAGAGGGGGCGGGTGATGTCAATCATTCCGCGGGGTTGACTCAGCATGGGCGCAAACTCCCTTCAGGGGGCAGGAAGGGCAGCGGGGCCTCACGGGAAGGCAAACCCGTTGACCGAACCTTACAAAAACATGGTTCAGCCCGGTCCATTCGTCCCGGGGAAACAGCTTCATCAAAGAGGCTTCCGTGGTTTCGGGGGAGCGGGTCTTCACGATTCCAATCCGGTTTGACACCCGGTGCACATGGACATCCACGCAGACCGCGGGAATGCCGAATGCCATTCCCATCACGAAGGCCGCGGTTTTCCCCCCTACTCCCGGAAGGCCTGTCAGGGCTTCTCTGCTTCGGGGTACCCGACCCTGATGGCTTTCGAGGATGATTCTGGCGGTCTCCAGCAGTTGGCGGGCCTTTACCCTGTAGAACCCCGCGGGGCGAAGAAGGGTTTCCAGTTCCTCCCGGGAGAGGGCGAGGAGCTCCCCCGGAGTCGCCGCCCGGCTGAGGACATTCCGGGTTACCTCCCGGGTGACCGCGTCCCGGGTTCTGAGGCTCACCACCGTGCCCACGAGAATGGAGAAAGGGCTCTCCCCCGCGACAAGCGGCGCGGGGACTCCCGTGTCACCCAGATGAACCCGCATCTCGAGCAGGATGTCCGAAGGATTTTTCAACGAAGCCGAACCAGCCGGATACCCCTGCTTTTACTGAGCACAAGCCCGAGCCTGCCGTTGAACAGGTCCACCAGTTCCTCTCCAAGGGCATCCTTGCGCCAGGCGGGAATGCCGGGCCGGGCCTGCAGGTCTTCTATGGATTCCGGGGGGTTGTCCAGCAGAACATCGAAGGTGTCTCCCGGGAGGAGAACCGTGGGGGAAATCTTGAGCTCCGCGGATTTCTTCTTGAGAAAGATGCGGAGGATGTCCTTCCTGGCGGAACGGCCCCAG
>Ga0334885_1001569_pt1 | contig 27317 bp, 16 predicted proteins | sample GraSluR1_MG_8_FD_207233 | JGI IMG/M metagenome (GOLD analysis project Ga0334885, IMG submission 207233) | Sludge microbial communities from methane-producing bioreactor in Wageningen University, Netherlands - Granular Sludge_31_05-R1 | ecosystem: Engineered > Bioreactor > Anaerobic >...
AGCGGGGTGGCCCATCAGTTCCGGACCACGTGGGTCAGGGCTCTGCTGTCGGCGGAGGACATCGCGACCATCAGGGGAATACTGCCCGCGGGGTCCGACTACCGGGTCCAGGAGTTCCGGGCCCGCGATGCCCTGGATCCGGCGCTGCGCGAGATTGGCTAGGATGGCGGCGAGTGCATCGTTCAACCGGCGTAAGCCGGTCTCCATGGAGAAGGAGCCTCTGATGATCATCATCGGCGAGTTGATCAACGGGACCCGCAAGAACCCCAAGCAGGCCATCGCGGACAAGGACGCCGGCTACATCGCCGATCTTGCCAGACGCCAGGACGAGGCGGGAGCGACCTTCGTGGACGTCAACCCGGGCACCACGGGGGATGCCGAGGTCAGCGACATGCAGTGGCTGGTCCAGACGGCGCAGGGCGTCACGGAGAAGCCCCTCAGCTTCGATTCGCCAAATGTCCGCGCGATCGAGGCGGCCTTCGAGGCCTACCAAGGTGACGCTACGCCGATGGTCAACTCCATCACCCTGGAAAAGGAGAAGATGGACAGCCTCCTGGGCCTGGTGGTGGACACCGGCGCCAACGTGGTGGCCCTGGCCATGAGCGATGGTGGAATGCCCTGCGCGGCCGGAGATCGCGAGGAAACGGCCAAGCAGCTCATCGACAAGCTCGTCGAGGCCGGGGTCAAGCCCGAGCGCATCTACCTGGACCCGATCATCATGCCGCTGAGCACCGACGCCAATGTTGGCAAGTACATCTTTCAGGCGATCGCGGCGGTGAAGGCGTACTGCCCGCAGTGCCACATCACCTGCGGGCTGAGCAATATCTCCTACGGCCTGCCGAGCCGCAAGCTGATCAACCGGGTGTTTCTGAGCCTGTGCATGATGGCCGGGCTCGATTCGGCGATCATGGACCCGCTGGATGAGCAGATCATGGCCCAGCTCGTGGCCGCCGACGCGCTCCTGGGCAATGACGAATGGTGCATGAACTACATCACGGCAGGACGGGCGGGGAAGCTGGAAGGATAGGGAGGCGGGGGCGACGACCGGTTCGCCGGTTGCGCCCGGCCAGACGAGAAGGCGAGGGCCGGGGCCGCAAGGCGAGCCGGGACCTGCGGCCGTCGCGCGTCTCTGGACCGGCCGGGGCGCGTCCTTGCGCCCCGGCCGCCCCTGCCCTTCAGTACACATACACGTGCCGCCCGTACCCCTCGAACCGGTCCTTCAGTCTCCCCTCGGTGATCTGCGCCTCGCGGTCCTCGAACATCACCTGCACCGCCCCTCCCTCCAGCCCGCTGAACTCACACTCCACCGGCTCGCTCTCGGCATTCACCGCCAGCAGGTAGTGCTTGCCTCCGTGCTCCCAGACACAGCAGTGGATAGCCTCCGTGCTCGTCTTGGCAGAACCCCGGTCATTGCCTGTGAGCACGACCTCCGACAGCGCCTGGACCTCAGCGTTCAGCACCGGGAAGTAGTCCCACAGGTGGCTTTCCGGCAGGAACCAGTGGCCGCGGTCGTTCTTGTTGTCGCTGTACTTCTCCGAGGTGTAGTAGGCGTACCAAAACAGCGCCTTGGCCCCATGGATCAGGCCCAGGTACGCCTGGCAGCACAACTCATCGTTGGTGGGCTCGGACCAGTGGCTGTCGATGGTGAAGGCCTGGGGCACCAGCCAGATGGGCGTCCTGCCTCCGGCGGCGGCCTTGCCCCGCTCGATCCAGCCCGCCACGCCCGAGAGCGGAGCGTGGCGGATCAGATACGGATCCATCATCAGCACATCGTAGGCCTGCAGGTTCTCGGAGAACAGCGATGGGTTGCAGCAGGCCGCCATCACGGGCCTATGGGGGTCGAGGCGGCGGTACCTCTCGTAGGCGGCTTTCGCCCGCTGCAGGTTCTCTCCATGGGCCTCGTCGATGCCGTACCAGTGCAGTAGATTGCCGTGCCGGTTGGCGGTCTCCACCAGCCCCGTCAGCGTCGCCTCATCTGGGCCGCCCACCTCGGGCACGACCATGAGCCCAAGGCCTGCGGCCATGGTGATGTAGTCTTCGCCGGGCATGGCCCAACTGTTGTGGATGCAGTTGAAGCCCCTGTCTCGCAGGCTCTCCATCGCTTCCCGCATGCTGATCTCGGGCAGGCCCAGCTCCCTGGCCCGCGAGTTGATGATCGCCACGGACCGCTCGCCCACATGGTACAGGCCGATGGGGAAGAAGGGCCTGCCGTTCACGTAGCAGGCCTGCTTGGCGTCGAAGGTCACCTCGAAGGGCGCCGGAGCGGCCACGGACAGCTTCTCCGTGAGGCAGGAAAGCAGCCTGCCCTCGACGTCGATGAGGTCCAGTCGGACGGTGTAGTCGCCGACGGGGAGCTTGTCCAGGGGCTCGGAGAACTCGAAGTCGGACCGGGGCTGTACGGGCACGGCCGTCTGCCATTGCGGGGTCCACTTGCCCTGCGCGAACAGGCTGGCGCGCACCTTGAGGCCGGGCGCATCCGTGTCACCCACGGAGCCCTCCAGGCGCAGCTCCTTCATCGGGTCCCGGGACTGGATGAGATTGCGGTACGGCGGGGAGACCATGGCGATGTCCATGAGCGGTGCCGTCGTGATGTGCAGCACGGGACCGGAGGCCAGTACGCGCGTGGGCGTGTTGGCATCGAAGGCCACCGTCTGCCGCAGGTGCTTGCCGTCGGTGGCCACCGGGACGCCGAGCGTCACCTGGGCCGTCCCATTGCCGGGCACGGTCACGGACTGCCGTCGGCCGCCCTCCTCACCGGTCACCAGGTCGATGCAGGCCACCTGCACCTCCGCCGACCTGTCTGTGATCGCGGCCGCTTCCGCGGTGACGGTGTTGTCCCCTACGTACCACCGCTCCGGCGCGCTCACGGCGATCTGCGGGTTGCAGGTGTAGGTGGCGGCATCCACCTGGATGCCGGTGAGGGTTCCGAACCTGTCCATATTGTGGAAGCTGCCCATGGTGGGCGACCAGCAGGACAGCTCCTGGCCGATCCCGCTGCGGCCCTGGTACTCGCGACAGAAGTTGGCGGCCCAGAGTTCGGCCGCCGGGCTCGCCGCGCTGATGTCGACCGACGAAAAGGGGATGCAGATCTCGGCACACCAGGCTCCGGGCTTCTCGCTGACGGCGGCCGTCCAGTACCGATCGCCGTCGAGCGAGCCGTTCAGCTCATCGGCCATGGCCCCGCCGGCCGTCACGGTGAAATGCCAGAAGCTCTCACGACTGCCGGTGGGGTCGAGGAACACCTCCACACAGTCGTCGGACCAAACACCCCCATCGCGCTCGGTGACATTGCGCACTACGTTGCCAAGATCGCTGTCGGAGCACTCGAAGGCGACGTAGAGCGCGTCGGCGCCGTGGGCGACGAAGCAGCGCGTGCGCTGGGTCAGTCCGGGCTCGCCGCGCCAGTCTAGAAACTCCGCGGTCTGGGAGGCCTGGTCCCACTCGCCGTCGCTCAGCTCGCCGTCGACCGTGGGGAGCCTGTCAAGCAGCGGGACGGCGAGTCGGGGCAGCTCGGCGGAGGCCCTCGTCTCGTCGCGTCGCGCCACCTTCGCCCGCCGCTCCTCGTCCCGCGACCAGGTCAGCAGGTTCCGCAGGAACGCGGCGTTGGGCCACTTGTTCTGCCGGTAGGTGGACGAGATGACCACGATGCCTGCGCCGATCTCGCCATATGCCACGACGGGGCGCCGTTCGGGATCGACGGCCAGGGCGGTGAGGCTCTGAGACCAGGCCAGGGGATAAGTCCAGGGGATAGAGGGGGCCGGGACGTCGCGCAGCAGCGGGTGGTCGGCAAGGACGATGGACGCTGAGCCGTCGTACTGCCCTTCGAAACCGCTGGGACGCCACCTGAGCTCCGGGTCGACGGAGGGCAGCCAGTTGGCCTGCTGTGGGTAATTGACATCGGTGAGCAGGAGGCAGCCGCCGGCGGTCAGATACTGCCGCCATTGCTCCGCATACCGGGCCAGGTCCTGCTGATTATCGTAGTTGAAGACACTGCAGCCGATCACCAGCTCGTAGTCGGCGAGCCTGGGGACGAGTGCTGCTATGTCTGTGTTCTCGTACTGGTCTTCTTGCCAGCCCAGCTCGGCGAGCAGCGGTGTGAAGTCGTCTTTGTAGGTCTTCTTGCCCTCGCGGAACGAGCTATGGATGGTGGCGACGCGCACCGTGTCCTGTGCCAGACAGCAGGTACCCACCGTGATGCCCAGTAGTGTCGTCAGCAGCCTTGTCATAGGGTCCTCCAGTGAATGCGGTGCAGCCGGTCGGGCGATCTGCTACCCGCCGCTATCCTGTCCGTCCTGTCCGCCGTTGTCGTTGCCGTCATCCTGTCTATCCGTCGTTATCCTGTCCATCCTGTCCGCCGTTGACGTTGCCGTCATCCTGTCCATCCTGTCCGCCGTTGTCGTGCGTCGTTGACGTTGCCGTCATCCTGTCCATCCGCCGTCATCCTGTCCATCCTGTCCGCCGTTGTCGTGCGTCGTTGACGTTGCCGTCATCCTGTCCATCCGCCGTCATCCTGTCCATCCTGTCCGCCGTTGTCGTGCGTCGTTGACGTTGCCGTCATCCTGCCCATCCGCCGTTATCCTGTCCATCCTGTCCGCCGTTGCCGTTGCCGTCATCCTGTCCGCCGTTGACGTGCGCCGTTGACGTTGCCGTCATCCTGCCCATCCGCCGTTATCCTGTCCATCCTGTCCGCCGTTGTCGTTGCCGTCATCCTGTCCGCCGTTGACGTGCGCCGTTGACGTTGCCGTCATCCTGCCCATCCGCCGTTATCCTGTCCATCCTGTCCGCCGTTGTCGTGCGCCGTTGACGTTGCCGTCATCCTGTCCATCCGTCGTTATCCTGTCCATCCTGTCCGCCGTTGACGTGCGCCGTTGACGTTGCCGTTGCCGCTATCCGCCGCTATCTCGCGGCCTCCATGGCCAGGATCAGCTCGAGGGTCTTGTCCACCAGCAGCTTCTGGGCCCCGGGCTTGAGGCCCAATGGCCTGGGTTCCGGGGTCCGGGAGTACAGGAAGCTGTCGCGCACTTCGTAGCCGCCCTCGGGGTGCGAGCGGTCGGAGGCCACATAGCAGCGGAGGAGGTTGCTGTAGCCCAGGGTGCAGACCTGGAGGTGGTTGAGGCGGTCCTTGATCTCCAGCCCGATCTCGCAGCTCACCTCGCCGCCCATGCCCACGATGTACAGCCCGCCGATGCACAGGACCTGCACCTCGACGGGGATGGCCCCGGCCAGCGCGCCCTGTTCGGCGATGGTCCTCCGCGCCGCCTCGGCCCACATCCTCTCCCACTGATTGCCCTGCTCCAGGGTCTGGAGCTCCTCCTCGGAAGGGGTGTCGCGGGTGGGGAGGTCCACCAGCGCGCCGGCTGTGCCGAGGCGGTCGTCCAGCTCCGTCGCCTGTCCGCAGAGGCCGGCCAGGACCGCCCGGCCCAGCTCGCGGCCAATGTCGTAGACCATCTCTACCGGGCCCGAGGCGAACGTGCCCTCCCCCGTGAGATTGCGGGGCTTCACGTCTCCTCCGCAGCCCTGCCAGAAGATGGGGATGCAGCCCTCGAGCTTCTCGGTGACCAGGTCGCGTGCCGGACCGGGATAGTCGGTGCCGACAAGCTGGCCGCCCATGGTAGTGGGATGGCAGGCGTAGGAGAAGGCGATGGCGCGCACGTCGCCCCTCGGTGTGAGGACACTGAGGGTAGGCACATCGATGTCCACCGGCTTTTCCGCGTTGGGGCGCATGGTGCAGGAGCCGTCGGAGCCTATCTTGCGCCGGTTGATCCCGAGGGTGCAAAAGCCCGAGGCGTACTGCAGTGTGCCGGGCTGCAGGTCTGCGAGGGCGTCGTCCAGCAGTCGGCAGAGCTTGCCCTGGAGTGCGGCGAGGTACTCGTCATCGAAGTTGCGGCACGAGCCCCGGATCACTCTGCAGGCCGGGGCGCAGTGGGTGTGGCTGCAATTGAGCAGGACGCTTTGCGGCGGGATGCCCAGTGTCGCGGCGTGCTCCCTGACCGGCTGGAGGAGAAACTCGTCCACACCCACGAGGTCGGCGGCGAGGATCGCCAGCTTCTCCGCGCCGTTGTCCAGCACGATGGCCGCGGCCTCGATGTCATGGTAGACCCCTGCGGAGGGTGCGGTACGCGAGGCGAAGCCGGTCATCCACGTGGGGCGGTCGGGAGTGATGGTCGTGCGGGATACGCCGACTTGCATGGGGTGCGGTCTCCTTGGCGACAGGTGTTGTGGAGGTTGCAGGAAACGGCCTCACAGGCTGCTTCCCCGCGCCGAGCCGGTGGGCCTCCTCCGGAGCGCTACTCGCCGTGCACATCTCTGGTGGGGACGGCCGACGGTCGGTTGCTGTGGGGGCGTGCCCCTGCCCCCCGACGATCCCGGCGAGCGCCGTCGGGCCTGGAGCCGGCACGCAGTGGCGCCGTCGGGGCCTCAGCGGCGCGCGCCGTGCTTGCGTCGGGTGCGCTCCGAGGCGCAGGATGGGTCCTGGGGGATGGGCCCGGCACGCGAGATGCACGGGCCGAAGGTGACGGGCCGCGGAGGCACGAATACCCCGCCTCTGTGCATCGCCCCAGGTTGCACCACTCGCGCCTACGCCTTCGATCCCGGAGCCAACTGACATCGCACCGCCACAGGATACCAGGCCGGGAGACGCCGGCGCCGTCTTTCCCGGGACCTATCGCCGCCTGACTACCGGTGCCTGCCTGGCGATGGTTGGTTTCGCCACGGCGATCGCCGTGCCGTCGGTCTGCCTGGAGAGGCTGGGGGAGGAGTTCGAGCTCGACCTGACGGCTCGCGGCCTGCTGGGTAGCCTCAGGATGGCGGCGCTGGTCGCCGGCCTGCTGTGCTCCGGATACTTCGCCGATCGCTTCGGCAAGCGCCCGTTCCTGGCCGCCGGGATGATCTGCGTCGCCGCGGGTATGGCGGCCACGGCCGGGGCGGGAGGCTATGTCGCGCTGCTCTTGGCCCAGGCTCTGGTGGGCGTGGGCTGTGGGGCTCTGGAGGCGTTGCTCAACCCGCTGATTGCCGAGCTGAACCCGCGCACGGCCGCCAGAGACCTGAATGTGGTCAATGCTCTATTCGCCGTGGGGCTCCTGGTGGCGGCGGTGCTGACCGGCGAGCTTCTGCAGGCCGGGGTATCGTGGCGGGTGGCGTTCCTGATCTGGCCTCCGTTGTCCGTGGCGGCGGCGGTGCTCCTCGCCGGCCGCGGGTACCCGGCCGCGGGGCAGGCGCAACTCCCTCCGGCGGATACGGCCGAAGCCCTGGCGCGCTACGGGTTCCTGCGCAGTCCCATCTTCTGGACACTGATGGTGGCCATGTTCCTGGGCGGCGGGACGGAGTTTGGCATGACGGGGTGGAGCGCGAACTACGTGGAGGAGGTCCTGCAGGTCTCGACTCGCAGCGGGGGATGGACCATCGCCTTCTACGGTCTATTCATGGCTTTGGGCCGCCTGGCCACGGGTGCTCTGGTCACGAGGATGCCCGCAACGAGGCTGATGCTGTTTTCCGCGCTGGGTTGTGCCGTGGCCACGGGCGTGCTCTGCGGGGTGCAGGACCTGTACACAGCGTGGACGATGCTGGCTTTCGGGGGCCTGTTCATCGCCTGCTTCTGGCCGACGCTGCTGGCGGTGGCCTCCGAGCACCTGGAGCACTCCTCGGCGCTGTTCGCGCTTCTGGCGGCCTCGGGGATCGCGGGTTGCACGGTGTTCTCCTGGCTGATCGGCGCGGTGGGCGACTGGGCCGGCCTGCGTGTCGGCATGGGCCTGCTCCCGGTGGCCATGGTCGTCCAGGTTGGGGTGATGTGGTGGCTGGGGAGGGAGGTGACCGGGGCGCAGCGAAGGGCCGGTCACTAACCCGGCAGCAGCGTGCGCGGCTTGTCTCAGCCGACCGGCGCCGGACAGCACCGAGGTGATCCATACCGATGCCGCATGCTCTGGCCCCCCTCCTTGTTCTTTGCGCCCTCCCCGCGTTCTCCCAACCTCAGGCTCATGAGGTCTACGAGCCCTCCGACCCGGTGGCCGAGATTGGAGGAACGAACTTGTTTCTCAAGGTCCCCGTGGTGGCCTCGCCCCACTGGGCCGACCGGGTGCCCCAGTTCGCCGTGGACGGTGCCCGCCACTCCGCCGGGGCCCACTGGGCCGCCGAGAACATCCCCGTGTTTCTCACCGTCGATCTGGGAGAGCCCAAAGAGCTCAACTGCATCCGCCTGTGGACATTCTGGGACAATCGTCGCATCTATCAGTACGTGATCGAGGGCTCGGTGGATGGCGAGGCCTGGACGGTCCTTTGCGACCGGCGAGACAATGCTGTCCCGGCTACCGAGGCGGGCGAGACCTTCCTCTTTCCGCAGACCTCGGCCCGCTACGTGCGCGCCACCTTCACCCACAACTCGGCGAGCAACGTCGCCGGCGGGCACATCGTGGAGATCGAGGGCTACCTGGTGGACGAGGACGCCGCGCGGCGCGCGGTGGAGAGAGAACAGGCGTGGGCGGCGGTCCCCGCCGGCCTGCAGGCGGCCTTCGGCTCCGTGGACGTGCGGTATCCGAAGGCCCAGGTGCCCACCGACACTGCGGACAACTGGTCCGCGACGGCCTGGCGCGGCGAGAGGGTGCATTGCCAGGCGCTGGCGTGGTCGTCCGAGGGTGCGGAGCAACTGCGGGTGCAGGCCTCGCCGCTCACGATGGGGGAGAGGGCCCTCCCGGCCGAGGCGGTGCAGGTGCGCTTCGTCCGCTACGTGCTGGCCGACGGGAACCTGGTGCCCGATATCCTGGACGACGCCGAGCGGCTGAACCTGCAGCCGCGCACGGTGCGCCCCGTGTGGGTGTCGGTGGACGTGCCCGCCGACGCGGCGCCGGGCGTGTACTCGGGGAGTCTGAGCTTCACCGCCGCCGGCGGGCTACAGGCCACGTTGCCGCTGGAGGTCGAAGTGCTCGCCGCCACGCTGCCCCCGCCCGCCGAATGGTCGTTCCATCTGGACCTGTGGCAGAACCCCTATGCCCTGGCTCGGTACCATCGGGTGAAGCCGTGGTCGGAAGAGCATCTGGCGCTCCTGCGACCCCACCTCAAGTTGCTGGCCTCGGCGGGGCAAAAGTGCATCACCACCACCCTCGTGCACCGGCCCTGGGGCACCCAGACCTATGACCCGTACGATTCGATGGTGCAGTGGACCCGTCGCGCCGACGGCGGCCTGGCCTTCGACTACACCGACTTCGACACTTACGTTCGCCTCTGCGATGAGTGTGGAATAGGCCCCAATATCAACTGCTACTCCATGGTCTCGTGGACCAATGCCATCCGGATGCGGGACGAGGAGACGGGAGACTACGTCTCGGTCTCGGCGCCGCCGGGAACCGAGGGATATGCCGAGCACTGGAAGCCCTTCTTGCGCAGCTTCGTCGCCCATCTGCGGGAGCGAGGCTGGCTGGGGCGCACCGCCATCGCCATGGACGAGCGGCCCCCGGAGCTGCTGCGGGGCCTGTTTGCGTTGCTGAAGGAGGTCGCGCCGGAGCTGAAGATCGCGCTGGCCGGCGCCAATGAGCCCGAGCTGAAGGACGAGATCGACGACTGGTGCGTGTTCATCGCCCCGCCGCTGGACCCGGCCATCGCTCAGGAACGCGCGGAAGACGGCCGGCCGACGACCTTCTACGTCTGCTGCGGGCCCGGCAGGCCGAACACCTTCACCTTCTCTCCGCCCGCGGAGGCCGCCTGGATGGGCTGGTACGCCGCGGCCCAGGGCTACTCGGGCTTCCTGCGCTGGGCCCACGATAGCTGGGTACAGGACCCGCTGTGGGACACGAGCTTCGTCACCTGGCCTGCCGGCGACTGCTTCCTCACCTATCCGGGCCCCCGCAGCTCGATACGCTTCGAGCGTCTGAAAGAGGGCATCCAGGCCTACGAGAAGGTGCGCCTGTTGCGGGAGCGCGTGGGGGCGGAGAGGCTGGGGGAGCTGGACGCGGCGTTGGCGGGGTTCTCGTACGAGGATGCGCTCAGAACCCCTGCGGCGGAGACGGTGGCCAGGGCGCAGGAGGTCCTCAACCGGCTGAGCAAGGAGGCGTGGGCGGGGGAGTAGAGCCAGTTGTGCCCGCGGGCGCCCCTCCAAGGCGCCCATAGCCGCACAGCATATGGGGCCTGCCGCCCCAGCGGAGGCGGCAGGCCTGAGGGGAGTGAGTGGGGCCGGCTGCGGCCCTCCGGGCGCTCCGACTGCCGCCGCCGGGGCTCCTCGCTAATCCGGGAAGCCCGTTCCCGGTGCGGCGTGCCCGGGGCTGTCCAGTTCCTGAGGGTGAAGACCGGCGGCGAACTCCGCCGCCCTCAGAAGCCGTTTCCTGCGCTCCTCGTGGACTTCCTCTGCCGCCGCCGCGCGAAGGCGCGCCGCGGCTGCGGCTGCGCCATCGATGCCCACCAGCACCTGCGTTCCCAGCCAGGCGGCGTCTTCGTCTCCGGCCATGAGCTTGACAAGGGCCGGCGCCGCCGCGCCGCCGATTCTGGCAAGAGCCACCGCGCACGGGAAGTCTCGAAGAGCGGGGCCGCGCATCGAGCGGGGCCACTCGAAGTAGACGTGCTCGAGCAGGATCGGCACCGCCTCCTCGGCCCGAAGTCTACCCAGAAGCTCCACGGCGTGAGCGGCCTGTTCCGGGTTCACCGCGAAGAGTTCTTCGTTGTCGACGAGCGCCACCACCGCCGCGATGGCCTCGGCGCGTGCCCGCACCGCCGTCTCCGCCTCAGCGATGGCCTCCTCCGCGGTGGCCGCCGGGCAGGTGCCCGCCAGAGGGCCGGTCAGCAGTGTGACCCCGACCACTATGGCCCATCTCCGGTTCATCATCTGGCTCGGCCCCCTTCGCCGCGGATCCCTGGTCACTGCATATTCCAGTTGAGGTTGACCCATCCCGTGCCGGCAGAGTTGTCGCCCAAGCCATCATAGGTGTGCACAACCTGCCACGAAGTCCCGTCCCACGTAACAGATGACGCGCAGTGCGTGTCGAGATGATCGGACACGACGCTGGCATCGTACTGAGCCCATTCGCGGAAGTTTGCGCGGACGCGACAAACCCCATCGGTCTTCACCGAGTAGCCGGGAGGATCGACATCGTAGACAACTCCGTCGGACTTGTTCTCTCCTCCCCAGTAGTACGTGGCGGACTGCGGGTCCTCATCCAGCCAGATCGGATCGCTGGTGTCGTCGCCCACGGCGGAGTCACGCACGATGTCTCCACCGGGGCCTCCATAGTGATGCCCGGAGACGTCTCGCTTCATGCTCACAGTTCGATCCCACTGCCGCGGGGTACAGACCCCGCTGTACTGCATGCCCGTCTGCACGCCCTTGAACGTCGTCTGCAGTCCGAGTGCCCTGGTCTGGGGGTTGCGCGTTGCTTGGTACCAGGTGACCCCTCCCTGGTTGTCCAGGGCGACCTCCGTACCGGCGGACCCCACGCTCAGTTGGACCCAGAGGACCCAGAAACACCCTGAAGCCATGGCGACCTGGTTCTCTCGCGTCATGTCAAACACTATGACCCAGAACTCATGGGCGCCCGGCATCTGACAGGCTCGGGTCACTGTCGTTAGGTTCTTCCCTTCGTAGTGCCAGTCAGGCCCGTCATCCCAGAACCTCCACACGACGAAGTAGTCATCATCGCCGCCGTCGGTGATAGTGCACTTGAAGGTCACCTCAGCACCTTTGGGGTACTTGCCCGGCAGCGGGTCGGGTTGGCTGATGCTGACGTTCACCGCCCAGGAAGCCGACGCCAGCGCCAGTCCGCACGCAGACACCAAGGGCACAAACCACGTCGTGGCTCTCACGGTTTCATCCCTCCTCGCTGTAGTCACGGCTGCGGTGCGTTCTCCCCCTGTGTCGATCGCAAGATGGTTTCGGCCGCCGCCCCCGATCGTCCTTCAGGCAACTGGGAGAGCGCATACTCGGCCCACTTCCTCGCGCGCGTCACCTCCTTCTCCCGCCAGAACGCCAATGCCAGCGAAAGGGCGGCTTCATGCTTGATGTGCGCCGCCGCCTCCATCGCGGCCAGAACCTGCATCTCCGTCTCGGCCTCATCAAGCCTGCCCTCTGCAGTGGATAGTAGCACCAGATCGCTCTGAAGGTGGGCTCGGGGCACGGGCAGGGGTTCGTCTCGCCCCAACAGCCCGCGCAGCACCTGGATGCGTAGCGCCCGCAGGGGCGCGTCCGAGAGGCACTTGGCGTACTGATAGGTATCGCCTGCCTCGAGTCTCTGCACATCGCCGTCGGGGGCCGCAAGCTCGAAACAGCGGCGCGCCAGGGCGTGCTGATCCTGTCTCCAGTACCTACGTCCGAGCGCAATGAGGTCCTCGGGGGCAACCAGAGAGCGGGGCGTCCCGACCAGCTCGGCGTACTGCTCGAGCCGGGGCAGCGCGACTGCCTGCCACACCGGCAGGAGGCGTACCTCAGGCTGCTGCGCGGCGCCCTCCTGGAAGGTCGGGGCGCCATCGTAGTAGGGAATCCTGCGGCCGTAGGCCTCCACCGACCGCAGGAGGGCGTCGGCGTACCGGCGTGGGCTCTGACCGGCCATGAGGGCGAGTGCGCGGTCCTGCAGGACGCACGACTTCCCTACGAACCCCAGGTCAAGCAGGTGTCCTGCGACGGCCTCGATTGCCCTGCCTGCCCGGTACCCGCCCAGCACAGGAGTCAGGGTCGCGGCGAAGCCCTCCAGAGCGCGACGTTCCTCCAGCGCCCCTCCACCTTCAGCCCAGAGCTCTCGATACGCGGACCACGCGGCCTCCGGGTCCGACCAGTGCTCTACCGCGGCGCCCCCGACGGCTCCATCGGACAACGGCCCTGCACGAAGCCCGGACCAGTTCGGCATCTTGGACAGGTCGTCCAGGAAGACGCCGGCAAGCAGCGTGTTGAGGCTGAGGTTGCGCCAGATGCGGACGCACAGGTTTCGGGGGCCGCTAACCCTGAAGTGGGCGTAGACCCCCGAGACGAAGTCGCGCAGAGGCGCGGCGGCGAGGACGGCGCCCGACTCCGCATCGGTCACATAGATGGTGTAGCGGCGGCTGGGCTCGTAGTAGTTGCGGTCGTTGACGAAGTAGAGGCTCAGTCTAGACGCCCCCTGAGGCACGGGGATGGTAACGAGCAGGTCCGGGCCCGTGGCCGGAGTGTACTTCTCGCCTCCGTCGTCCCAGTTCCGCGGCCCCCGGGGGGTGTGCTGAGGGTCATAGATCATGCTGGGGTCGGCGTCCTGCCCGCCGTGCCACCAGTGTGCCCGCCGCTCGGGGTCCGTGGTGCCCACCCCGTAGCTCACGGGCGCCAGAGAGCCGCCCGAGATGTCGCTGGAACCGTGGCAGGCGCAGAGCACGAACAGGTCGCGCCCCTTCAGGAGCCAGTCGCCCTGGGTGATTCGGTCCTGCCCCAGATACACAGCCCCTGTCTCGTTCGCCGAACCCCGCAGAGGCGCCAGAGCGCCCCGGGACTGGGACAACCGCCGGGCCGCGTATCGTGCGGTCCGGCGTGCCGGGACCGGCGCCTCGTTGTCGGCATCAAGCGCCTCGTTGGCCGCCAGTGCCTCAGCCACGAGCCCCCGGAACTCCAGGCACTCGGCCCGACGCAGCCCGGCCTCGGCCGCAAGCGGCTTGTCCACTTCCGGTTGGCACTGCGCAAAGAGCGTACACGCATCGGCAAAGCGCCCCTGAGCCGCCGCCAGTTCGCCCATTTCGAAGGAGAGCCAATCGCTGAGCCCCGGAAGCACGTGCTCAGTCTCTCTGGCCTTGCCGTACAGCTCCTGAGCCTCGGCATATAGCCCGCGATAGTGGAGCCATTGCCCCAGCGCAAACTGCGCCTGAGGCTCGAGAGCGCTGCCGTGGCAACTCTGTATCAGTGCCTGCCATCTCGGTAGAGGGGGCCGCGAATTGGGCACCCAACCATCGCCGGGAGCCGGGTACCTCGCGGCCGCCAGGGCCCGCGCTTCGGCCTCGTCTCTCGCCGCCCATTCCTCGACCCACAAGACGCCATAGGCGGCACTCTCGGCCTCGGCCCACTGCGCCGCCAGTTCGGCGATGCGTTCCGCCCCGGCGGGGTCCGCAGTGCCCAGCGCTGCACAGGCCCGGTCCATGAGCCCCAGTACCTCGCGCAGCGTCGCTTCGCTGTTCGGGGTCGAGATCGCGTTCAGGTACGCCTGATTGTCTGTGAGCCTGGTGGTGGTGTTCCGTGTGCGGTCGCCGCCGTAGTCGACGACCCGCCGGCAGAAGGCCAACGTGCCGGCCCAGTCTTCAGACCGGGCACACCGCGAGGCGAGCCGCAGCGCCGTCTCCCGCATCTGGGGAATCCCCGGGTAGGCTCTGAAGACGCGCAGGAGCGCCGCATAGGACCGGTCGGCGTCGTCGCCCGCCGCGTGGGCCATCTCGCGGGCCAGCCTGTCATACTCGCTTCCCTGATCCAGCACGCTGCGGTTGGCCGCGTAGCCTGTGGGGTTCTGGTCCAGGTAGTGGTCCATCGCGGAGGGGTAGGAGTCGAGGACGAACTCGTAGGCTTCCAGCGCGGCTTCGGGGTCCTGCCCCTCGGCGCAGGCCGCCGCAAGGCGCGCGAGGTCTTCGATGCGCGGCACTGTGGGACCATGTTCCGCGATGAGCCTGCGGACCGTTGCCGCTGCCTTACCGGGGGCTCCGGATCCCTCGTGGGCGCGTGCGAGGAGCGGCAGGACCGCCGGAGACGCCTCGGGGTCGCGGTCCAGGAGTTCCTCACACGCGCGGATCGCCTTCTCGAAGTCCTGCTCGACCAGCAGTTTCTCTACCGCGTCCAGGGGCTGCGCCGGTTCCACAGGTCCGGGCCGCGCCTCCTGTGCGAACGCCGTTGAGGCCGTAAGCAGGCCGATGGCAAGGACGGCCGCTGCTCTGAGCACGTCTCCTCCCCCTCTGCCCAAGGTTATATCGCGCCGCCGGCGCTTATCCTGATCCTGGTAATGGTCTCGCACAACGCCAAACTCTATTCAGACATCAATATACCCCCCCCCAATCATTCTGTCAATAGCGCTGCAAATTCATGTGGATTCATTGTGATAGGGGCGCGTGCGCAGGGCTTGCGAGGAGCGCTGTCAGGGTCACCGGGGGGCCTGCCTCGGGGCCCTCGGTGCCCGCGGGCGTCTGTCCAGGGCGCCCATGGCCGCACAGTAGACGGAGTCTGGGGCCTGCGGCCCTCAACGATCCACAGGACCGTCGGGGTGCAGGGGCGGAGCCCTGCGAGGTTGGCCCTGTCCCTTGTGGTGTGTGCAGCAGACCGGAGAAGGGCCGTCTTCTACATCCTCCGGAACTTCACCGCATAGTCCGCCTCTGCCTGCGGCGCCTCCCAAACAACGCCGGGCGACTGCACCGTCACCTCGTGCTCCTCCCCGCTGCCCAGGTCCAGCACCGTGAACCGGTATGTCCCCGGCGGCAGGTGTGCCTGCAGGGAGAAGGGCCGAGGCTCGGTCTGGCGCAGGTGGTAGCGACCGAAGGTCAGCGGCTCGTAGTTGCGTGCATACAGCAGGCCCGCGCCGCCGTCGGCGGACAGCACGTAGCGGCCCTGGTAGCCGGGGGACAGGCGGAAGGTTGGCTTCACACGCGAGAAGGCGGCTTCATCCAGCACGGCGCCATCGGCCATCGCCGGACCGAGGGTGAAGGCCAGGGGTATGCAGTCATCGAGCGACCTGCGCTCGTACTGCCGCAGAGCATCGAGAAGCGAGCTTTCCAGCTTCTCCTGGCGGCTGGTGGATGCGCCGAAGAACGCGCAGTTGGCGGTGATGTCGACGGTCAGCGGCGCCGGGGCCGCTTCACCAGCCAGCCAGTCCTCGCCGCTCAGGAAGTCCCGAGCTTTGCGGTACTCGGTCAGGTGCGCCACCGGCTGACGCTCCATGGGCCACTGCATGTAGCCCGCGCCGCCGCCGGCCAGCGTCAGCCAGAGGCAGTCACGCAGCGCGAGCCTGCGCGCCTCGTCGGGCACGGCCGGGTCGAGCACCCCCGACTCGCCGGGGAAGCCGGGCAGCACCGCGGCGGCGTAGTCGTGCACCAGGGCGGCTGAGGCGCCGTAGTCGAGCGACTCGTCCTCCCCGCTGATGGACGGGTAGAAGTGCGAGCTGAAGAAGTCGACGGGGATTGCCTTTGCCCAGCGCACCGGGTCGATGCCCGTCATGCCGTGTCCGGCCAGGCTGAAGCAGACCGGCAGATCGGGAGCGATACCGCTGACGACCGAGACCATCTCCCGTGCCCAGGCGGTCTCGACATCCTGAGTCTCCCACATGAAGTCGCCGTTCCAGGCCATCTCGTTGTACAACTCCACGGTGAAGACGTTGGGCACCTCCGCCAGCTTCGTAAGCAGCTCGGCCAGGTACTGCTTCTGCAGTGCCACCGCCTCGGGGTCTGTGAAATACTCCGCCTGGCTGTCGAGCAGTCGCCTTTGACCCACCTGTGGCCCGACGAACCGGTGGAACGGCCAGCCGTGTTTGAGGTACTGGGGCTGGGCGAAGACGACGGGAGCCCAATGGACGTAGATGGAGCCCCGTGGTTCGGAAAGTAGCGTCATCTGGAAGCGGAGACCATGCCCGGCGCCGCAGGCGAAGTACCGCTCGAAGGTCGCCCACAGCTCCGGGTCCACGTGGCCGCCGGCGTCCAGGGTCTGCTCGGTCTTGTGGCCTTGCCACTCGCGGTGCGCGCGGCAGAAGACCCTTACGGCCGTGCAGCCATGGTCCGCAAGCAGCGACAACCAGCGGTCCCATTCACTCTCGTCCAGATCCTGGAAGTTGCGCCCGGGACCAAGGACGCCGCCTTCCATCGTCGGCACCCAATTGCCGTAGAAGCCCCCGAGGGGGATGAACAACTCGCCGCCGGGAGTGCGGAAGTGGGCATTGACCAGTTGCACATCACCGGCAAGGGCGCAGGAGGCGGCGAGAAGGCAGAAAAGCAGCAGTTTCATGTCGGGCCTCCTTGTCCTCCGCGGCCGGTCTGGCCGGGGCAACCCCCTCGCCCATACCGTGCCGCGACCGGCGCCTCACCCTGCGTACACCCGCCCCCCGTATTCCACGAACTCCTGGGCCATGGCGTCGATCTTCTCCTGACTGTGCTGCACCGCCGCCGGGGAGGCGTACCACTGGGCGATGAAGCCGCCGTTGAAGCGGCCGAAAGCGTCGATGAGCTTGCGGGCGTAGGCGCGCACATCCTGCACGCTGCCGTGCACCATGGTCTGCTGGATATCCACCGGGCACCAGAAGCACAGGCGGCCGCCAAAGCGCCGGGCCAGCTCGTCCACGCCCATGTTCTCCTGCTGGTCCTGCTGAATCACATCCAGCTCGGCCTCGACGAAATGCTCCAGCAGGTCGGTGATGTGCCCGCAACTGTGGAGAAAGGTGAGCAGGCCCCGCTCGTGGGCGTGGTGATACACGCGCCTGTACACCGGCTTGAAAAACTCGGCGAAGGTGGAAGGCGAGAGCATCGGCCGATCCTGCAGGCCCCAGTCGTCGCAGGACATGATGCCGTGAGCACCGGCATCGGCAAGGCGGTCGATGGCCTCGATGGCGATGTCCCCCAGCTTGTTGAGCAGCCTGCGTAGCTCATCGGGGTGCTCGTAAGGGTCGGTCCATGCCTCCACGTGCCCACGCAGGTATTCCAGCCGGTGGATGAGGCTCATCGGGATGCCTCCCAGCAGGAACTTGTCCTCCGGGTTGTCGGCGCAGGCCTTCCTCGCGCCCTCGTACCGCTCGGGGACGGTGTAGTCCGGCCACTGGAAGTCGTCGAGCATGGCGTAGTCCGGCAGCGGGTGTCCCACCACTTGGCCCATGGTCTTGTCGCCGGGCAGCTTGCGCCAGATGCTGTGGAACTCGTCTTCCCACTCGGTATCGGTCTTGATGCAGGGCTGCCAGTTGGGGTCCGCTCCGGCCCCGCAGCCCCGGATGTCGCTACCCCACGGCTCGGGGAGGTTGTAGGGGATGCGGTCAGGGCCCTGGAAGGTCACGGCGCGGGTGACGAGTTCTTTCGAGGTCATGGCATATCTCCTGGGTCTGATGGGGCGACGGCCGCCTGCAAGAGCATGTGGCGCCCGCTGGAAACTCCGGCTGTGCTCCGGCGGCTTGTTTCCCGCAACGATCTCGGAACACCTGCTTATGGTACGGCTGTGGGGGCCGGCGAGCCGTTGGCCGGTGCCGTTTGCTGTGGTAGGGCGGGGGCCTGTACCCCGCCGGCCTTCGCGGCCTGCCCTGGCGCGGCACAGGTCCGCGCCCAGGTGGGTCTCGGTCACCGCCCCCTTGCGGCCATTCGCCGGGGAGGGTACACTTCTGGCACTCGTCTGGCCCGGTGACGGGCCTTTCCCGGGTCTGTAGGGAGCGGTTGCATGAAGCGGTTGTTTCTGATCATCTTCATCGTGCTTTGTTTGCTGTCTATCGCCGCCGTGGCCACCAAGCCCAAGCGCGAGTACGGTGGGCGCCTACGGCTGATTCTGACCACGGACGACAACCCCGCCCGGCAGGAGCAGATCGCCATCTTCGACAGGATGTTCCCCAGTCTGAAGCTCACCATCGACCCGACCAACAACGATCAGAGCAAGATCATCGTGCAGACGATGGCCGGCATCGGCCCGGACATCATCGACTGCTACACCCGCCAGCAGCTCCATACCTACTATCAGGCGGGGATCCTCGCCGACGTGACCGAAATGGCCGAGGAGGCCGGGGTGACGCCGGAGATCTCCTGGCCCGCGGCCAAAGAGAACATGTTCATCGAGGGGCGGCAATACGGCTTCGTCACCAATCCCGGCCCCTGGGTGGTCTTCTACAACAAGGACATCTTCGACAAGTGCGGGGTGCCCTACCCGGACGGCGACTGGGATTGGGAGGAGTTTGTGGATGTCGCCAAGCGGCTCACGATCAAGGCGCCCGGCAGCAAGCGCAATGAGACCTACGGGGTCATGGGCTACGACCTGATGGAGGCGATCTGGCAAAACGGCGGAAGTCTCTTCTCGAAGGACGGCACCCGCTGCACGCTGGATTCGCCCGAGGCCATCGGTGCGGCCCAGTGGCTGATGGACCTGGAGTTCAAGCACAAGTGCGCCCCCAGTCCCAGCGAGGAGCAGGCCATGGCCGCCGCCGGCGGCTGGGGACAGGGGATCATCACCCTGTTCTCCGCCAACCGCCTGGGGATGATCCGCTACGGCCGCTGGGGCCTGATCGTGTGGCGCAAGGACCCCAAGCTTCGTATCGGCGCCTGCGCGCTGCCACGGGGCAAGCAGAAGGCCACCACCTTCGTCACCCGTATCAGCGTGCTGAATAAGAAGAGCCCCTACGTCAAGGAGGCCTTCAACTATCTGAAGTTCCTGGCCAGCGAGGACTACTGCAACCAGATAAACGACAGCGCCGACAACATGGCGCCCGTCACCAAGTACTGCTATACCGACCGTTTCCTCCACAACCCCCAGCATCCCGAGGAAGACTACAACGACGTGTTCCGCAGCGAGATGGCCTGCGCCCGCAGCGTGGAGCTATCCAAGTTCGTCAACCCGTATGTGGCCAACCGCATCTACCAAAGGTACCTCGATCTGATGCGCAATCGGGAGCTGGAGCCGGCCGAAGCCATGACGGCGGCGGCCAAAGAGATCAACGCGGCCATCAAGGAGCATATCAGCAAGTTCCCCGAGCTGCAGGTGGAGTATGGCAGGCTCACCTCCGGCACGCAGTCGCAGGCAGGAGGCTAAAGCAGCATGGCTGCACAGATCACTCGGCGCGCGGACAACTGGCCGGTCGCCCTACTGTTCCTGGCCCCCAACTTCCTGGGCTTCCTGGCCTTCATGGCCCTGCCCGTCATCTTCAGCTTCATCATGGCGTTCACCAACTGGCAGATGACCGAGAGCATCCCCCTGGAGTGGGTGGGCTTCGACAACTTCAAGGACCTCCTCACGGACCCACGGTTCTGGCAGTTCTTCGGCAACACGGCGTACCTGATGCTGGGTATCCCGGTGGGCATTGCCGGGTCACTGTTCCTGGCCATCATCCTGAGCCAGAAGCTGCGCGGCCTGGTGATGTTCCGGACCATGTTCTACCTGCCGACAATCACCAGCGGGGTAGCGCTCTTCATCCTGTGGAAAGCCATCTACAATCCGGAGTTCGGGCCGCTGAACACCGGCCTGGAGAGCCTGTTCGAGGCCCTCGGCTCCCTGGGGAACGCCCCGGCGTGGCTGCTGAGCCGGTCCTGGGCTGCGCCGCTCGTGCAGACCATGCAGGGCTGGAATGCCTTCTGGACCTCCCTGGAAACACCCGACTGGCTGCTCTCCATCGCCTGGGCCAAGCCGGCGATCATGTTCATGGGAATCTGGACAGCCATCGGTGGCACCAACATGCTCCTGTACCTGGCGGGCCTGAGCAATGTGCCGCCGGAGCTGTACGAGGCCGCCGAGATCGACGGCGCCGGGCGCTGGGCCATGTTCCGTCACGTCACCTGGCCTCAGCTCGCCCCCACGACGTTCTTCATCGTCGTCATGAGCGCCATCGGTGGGCTCCAGGGCGGCTTCGAGCAGGCCCGAGTCATGACGGCCGGCGGCCCGGCCGAGTCCACCGTGACTTTGGGCTACTATATCTACATGAAGGGCTTCGAGGAGTACCAGCTCGGGTATGCCTCCACCATCGCCTGGGTCATGTTCGTGCTCATTTTCGCCATGACGCTGGTCAACTGGAAGTTCGGCAAGTCGGCGTTCGACGTGGAAGTGTGAGGACGGCTGAGAACGGCAAACACCCAACGCCAGACCACGGAGACACGGAGAGCACGGAGTTCCACAGAGAACGGCTTGATGGGCGGGGAACGGCGAAAACAGAGGCGTAGAGACAGGGAGAACGGCGGAGAACGGCCGGACTGAGGAACGGCCGAGGACGGCACAGGCGAAGAGCATCCAGGTACTGAGACACGAAGCACAACCCGACCGGGAGAACACGCATGCAGGACTTCAGCGACGACACCACCGCCGGCCCACCCGGGTCACGGTTCCGCAGGCGCACTCCGGGCCAGGTGGTCCTGCGCATCCTGGGCTACATCGTCCTGACCGCCACCGCCCTCACGATGATGGTCCCCTTCCTGTGGCAGGTGGCCACCAGCCTCAAGCCGCTCTCCGAGGTGCAGTCGGGCTACTTCCTGCCCCAGGAATGGAAGTTTGGCAACTACCGCGAGGTCATCGAAACCATCGCCTTCGGGCGCTACTACTTCAACAGCCTGTTCGTCGCCGCCTGGGTCACCTTCGGCCAGGTGCTCACCAGCGCGGCCGCCGCATATGCTTTCTCCCGTATCCGCTGGCGCCTGCGGGACAAGGTCTTCATGCTCTATCTGGCCACCCTCATGGTCCCGGGCCTGGTCACGCTCATCCCCAACTACTGGGTGATGACCCAGCTCAAGCTCATCAATACCTACACGGTGCTGATCCTGCCCGCCTGCTTCAGCGCCTATGGCACCTTCTTGCTGCGGCAGTTCATGCTGACGATCCCTGCCAGTCTGGACGAGGCCGCCGAGATGGACGGTGCCAACCACTGGCAGATCTTCTGGGATGTCGTGATGCCCCTGGCCCGGCCCGGTCTCATCGTCCTGGCCATTTTCACCTTCATGGGCAACTACCAGTCCTTCTTCTGGCCCCTGGTGATGATCAAGGACGACCATCTGCGCACCCTGCCCATCGGCCTGCTGTTCTTCGACAGCTCCTATGGCCGGGAGACCACGCTGCTGATGGCGGCGTCAGTGATGGCGATGGTCCCGCTGATCGTGCTGTTCGTCGTGGGCCAGAAGTTCTTTGTCAAGGGCATCCAGCTCGGTGCCGTGAAGGGGTAATGATACACAGGGGCCGGGGCGAAGACGCCGTTGGCTGTGTCACCTCTCCCCCAAGAGGCCCGACGGGCCCGCGAGAGATGAACGCCGTTCGCCGTTGGCTTGAGACCTGCGACTTTGGACTTGTGACTCTCCCTACTGAGGCCTAGTGGAAATGCCAGCCGACACACTGATGGAGATCGATGCCGCAACCAATGGCCTGATCCGTCGCCCGGCCCTACGTCCCGAGATCCGCGCTCTGCGCGACGCCGCCCTGGCCGTCACCGGCTGGCCCTCGCTGCCGACGGCCCCCATCCTCGATGCGGAGGCCTGGCAGGCGCACACCGAGGATGAAGACTGGCTCATCTGGCGGGCTCGCCGTACCGCCAACCGTCTGCTGAACATGCCTTTGGAGCTCTCCTCAGGCGAGCGCATTGTGGGCCGTCCGGCGCTGCGCCCGGCCACCGAGGCCGAGCAGGCCCGCATCGCCGAACTGCGGCCCGTACTGGAGAGCATCCCGCCCTACCCCGGAGGCGACGCAGGGCACTTCCACCCGGACTTCGAGAAGGTCTTCGCTCTGGGCTTCGGAGGCATCCTCGACGAGGTCCTGAGGCGGCAGGCGGCGGCCGGTCACGGGGACAAGCGCACGTTCTATGAGGCCTGCGCCATCGCTGTGCGCGGTGTGCAGGACTACATCGGGCGCGTGGCCGAGCTTTGTGACGCGGGGGCCGATGACACGCCGGAATGGGCGGAGCTGGGTGCGATGTGCCGACGGCTGGTGAGCTCGCCCCCCGCGAGCTTCCATGAAGCCATCCAGCTCATGTTCCTGACGGAGATCGCCCTGTGGTTCGGTGAGGACCACGGTCTGACCACTCCCGGACGCATGGACCAGACGCTGTGGCGCTTCTACGAGGCCGACCTGGCGGCCGGCCGCATTACCCGCGAGGAGGCCCTCGAGCTCATCTGCTCTCTGTTTATCCAGCTCAACATGATCCTGGGCTCCGGCTCGGCAATCTCCGTAATGGTGGGCGGCCGCAACGGACAGGGGCAGGATGTCACCAACGAGCTGACCTACCTCGTGCTGGAGGCCCGGCTGGCCACCCAGCTCGTCTACCCGACCATCGGTCTGGCCTGGCACGAGGGCACCCCGGACGAGCTCATGGATTTCTGCTGCCGGATGATCAGCACCGGCGTGGGTGATCCGGCGCTGTTCAACGACGAGCTGATCGTGGAGGCGCTCCGCGAGCACGGGGTATCGGAAGCCGATTCGTACAACTACATGAACTCCACGTGCGTGGAGATCAAGGTCGTCGGCGCCTCCAACATGTGGGTGACGGCCCCGTACTTCAACTGCCCGCAGGCGCTCCTGCAGGTGATGCAGGGCGTGGCGGAGGGCACTGTTCCGGCCCCGGTGAGCTTCGAGGAGCTCAACGCCCAGGTGCGCGGCCGGCTGGCCGAGACCGTCCGGGACGCGGCCGAGCATCTGCACCGGGTGTGGCAGGCGCGCGCTGAGACGGGCTGCTTCCCGCTGGCGAGCTGCGTCATCAGCGATTGCCTGGAGAAGGGCCTGGACTTTGACCGCGGCGGCGCGCGGTACAACTGGGTCGAGAACTCCTTTGTCGGCCTGGCCAATCTGGCCGATGGGCTGATGGCCGTGCGGCATCTTGTGTTCGAGACGGGGGAGTACAGCCTGGAGCAGTTGCACGAGATCCTCCAGGCCGACTTCGCGGGCCACGAGGCCCTCCGACAGCGGATCCTCAACTCCATCCCCAGCTATGGCAACGCTCTGGAGCAGCCCGATGCTCTGGCGGCCGAATGGGCCGAGTTTCTGGCCGAGACGACCGCCGCCAATACGGTGGGGCTGCACCCGTACGTGCCCGGGTACTTCTGCTGGATCATGCACGAGCGCTTCGGCTCGGAGACGGGAGCCACCCCGGACGGCCGCAAGGCCGGCCGGGCGCTGGCCGACGGCGCCGGGGCCGCGCAGGGGAGGGAGAAGTCGGGCCCGACCGCTTCGGTGCTCTCAACCACCAGGTGGAGCCACCGCGCCGCGCTGGGGGGGCTGGTGCACAACCTCAAGCTCTCCCGCAAGGCGCTCAGCACAGAGGCCGACATGGCCGCCCTCCGGGCCGTGATGGAGACTTATCTGCGCCGCGGAGGTTTCGAGATCCAGGTGAACGTGGTGGGGGCAGAGATGCTCAAGCACGCCCGGGAGAACCCCGAGCTGTACCCGGACCTTCTCGTGCGCGTGGCGGGCTACTCGGACTACTTCGTGCGGCTGAACCCCAACATGCAGGAGGAGGTCATCGCCCGCAGCGAGCATGAGGGGCTCTAGCGGGGGCCTTCGGAGGCGTCCCGGACGGCGGGCCCTCTCCACAGGTCTGTCGCCCGCTATCGCTTCTTCCTCTGAGCCAGGGCTCGATCCAGTCGTGCCTGCAGGTCCCGGGCCCTCGGGCTTCCGCTCTCCTGCCGTAGGAACCGGCGTGCGTACATGACGGCCGCCTGCGTTTGCCCCTCTTTCTCGAACGAGAGAGCGGCCATGCCCCAGAGGGCATCGGCGCACCGGGGGTCTCGCTGCAGCGCCTGGCGGAAACGTCTCCTGGCTTCGGCTCCATCCCCGGACCTGCGGGCGATCTCCCCGGCCAGCGCCAGCGCTTCGGGCTTGGCGGGAGCAGTACGCAGGGCCATGTCCACGTACAGCCTGGCCTCATTGAGCTGGTCGGTCTCCAGGGCCGTCGAGGAGAGCCCGGAATAGGCGGCCTCCAGGTAGCGGTCGGCGATGGCGACGGTGTTGTGGTACTGCTGCCGGGCCTCGGAGAAGTTGCGCTCCTTGCGGGCGATATCTCCCAGCCGCAGGTATGCGGTGGCCGACACCGGGCTCAGGGCCACCACGGCCTGGAGCGCCCGGCGCGCCTGGGGCCAGTCGCCGCGCCGCTCGTGGATCGTGCTCAGCAGAAGGTGCGGCGTGGTGCTGTCCGGGGCCTCAAGCGTCCAGGCCTCACACACCCTGGTGGCCTCCGCGAGCTGCCCCTGGGCGATGAGCGTCTCCACGTATTGGCGCTTCTCACTCTCCGCCCGTCCGGCGACGGCATGGCGGCCGGCAGGCACCACCAGGAGCGCGACAAGCAGCGCCGCCGTCGCCAGGACGCCGACGGAGGCCGCCAGGCGCGGCCCGTGCCGGCCTCCGCCGGCCCATCCGGCCCACCGTGTGTGCCCCGACCGCTCCCGGGCCGACGCCCCCACCTCAACGACCGCCGGGAGCATCTGCGGCTCCGGCTCCTCTTCTCCGCGCTGAGCGAGGGCCTCCAGGAACCGCTCATACCCATAGGGCTCGGGCTCGCCAACCTCCCAGGCGTCCAGCAGCGAGAACTGACTCACCAGTTCGTCGTACAGCCTCGAGCACTCCCGGCAGGTGTGCAGGTGGGCCGAGATCTCCTCGCTCTCCCACTGAGTCGGGATGTCGTAGACGTAGTCCGGCAGGGCCTCTTGTACTTCCTTGCAGCCTCTCACTTTGCGTCATCCTCTTCCACCAGATACCTGAGCTTCTCGCGCAGAGCCAGGACGGCGTAGTGCATCCGCGAGCGCACCGTCGCCTCCAGGGCGCCGCAGACCTGGGAGATCTCGGCATAGCTCAGGCCCTGATAGTGGCGGAGCAAGAACACCGTGCTTTGCTCCTCCGGCAGCGCGGCCACGATCCTGTGGACCTCCTCGGTGAGCAGGTCGTCGGAGGCGGCCGTCGAGACCGCCCCCGCCCGGGGTTCCGGGTCGCCGGGCATTGGGGCGCGACAGACCTTGCGGAGGTGGTCGTAGGCCAGGTTGGTGGCGATGCGGTAGAACCAGGCGCGGTAGGGACGGCGGGGATCGTAGCGGGACAGGTTGGTGTGCGCCCGCAAGAAGGCCTCCTGGAACAGGTCCGCGGCCTCCTCGCGGTCGCCGACCATCCGCGCGAGATAGCGCGTGACGGGACCCTCGTAGCGGTAGAACAACTCCTCGACCGCCGCCATGGAGCCTTTGGCGGCGGAGGCGGCGAGCTGCTCGTCGCTCTGCCTCGTCTTGAGGGGCACCTGGCGCACCGGTGGCGAAGTAATGGTCACCGCATTGCGTCCTCCACTGCCAGTACGTGCGAGGGCAGGCCTGTGTTTGAACCGGCTTCACGGAGATCTGTGCTAGGGAACAACGGAAGAGAGGCAAAGGTCCCGGGATATGCAGGGCCTGCGCGGCATTGGCAGGAAACGTCGCGAACGGGCCATCGTCGGGCGAGACCCGCGCGGCAGGTACCTTGGGCCACTTCTAGCCCGCACAACGGGCGGTAAGCTCACATTATGCATGAACGCACTGGGGCCACATTTCGCCATTCCCGCGTCCGGAACGGTCGAAATACTGCCGTTCTCCCCCCTCCTCCCGTCTCCGCCGGCCGTTTGGCGGAGTAAGGGAGAGGGGGGCTGGGGGGTGACGCGACGTGAATCGGCGCCTGTCAGTATCCTGCATAGTCTGAGGCTAAGGCCTGCCGCGGGCCTCCGGCCCCACACGGCCAGGCGCCTGGTGTTGCCCGTGTCGTCTCGGCCGCGGCGGACGAGACCTCCGGCCGCCGGCCCCCTCACACCTCCCCGGCCAGGCACTTCTCCTTGAGCTCCATGTAGTACAGGAAGTTGTCGTAGGGGATGTCCGGGGGAAAGGTGTGGTCCACCGTGGGGATGTAGCCGCCGTCCTGGACAAGCTCCGGCACCTTGCGCATGACCTCCTTCTCCACCGCCGCCCGGTCCTTGGTCAGCTCCCGCTTGTCGATGCCCCCCGACAGAGCCAGCCGGTGCCCATACTGTGCCCGAATCTTCTGCGGCTCCATGTCCGAGGCGATCTCACACGGCCAGTGCATGGTGATCCCACTGTCGATCAGCAGCGGAATGAGTGCCTCCGTGTTTCCGTCCGAGTCCAGCGAGATGATGCTCACCCCGTGCTCGTTGAAGAACCGGTTCATCCGCTGATAGTGGGGCAAGAAGAACTCCCGGAAGGTGGCGGGCGAGAGCAGCGGCCCGCTCTTGCACGCGAAGTCCTCGAAGTAGTTGAAGTAGTCGATCTGCACGTCGTGCAGGGCCTGGTGCAGCGTCTCCATGGTGAAGTCGGCGACAAACTGAACCATCTCGTGCACCAGGGCGGGCTGGTCGTAGAAGGCCATCGACAGGTTCTCGGTACCCATCCAGATGCGCAGGTTCGAGTACAGCCCCATGGCGCAGTTGACGCACAGGCACATGGGATGGTCGCGATGGGCCCACGAGACGCAGCGGCTATTCCAGAAGGTGGGGTAGCGCAGGGGGTGTTTGGGGTCGTAGCGCTTCCTCATCTGTGCGAAGTCTTCCGGGGTCTCGACGGCGAAGCGCAGGTACTGGTCCATCGAGGAGCGGGTACCGTGAACGGTGCCCTCCTTGAGGGCCTTGGTGACGATTCCCTGGCCATTGCGGGCGATGATGTAGCGGTCCGTCTCCTCGATCACCTCGTAGTCGAAACCGGGCATCATCCCCAGGCGGATGTCCAGGAACTCGCGGCGGTCCATGCCGAAGTACTCGATCCCCTCG
>Ga0334885_1001570_pt1 | contig 27305 bp, 20 predicted proteins | sample GraSluR1_MG_8_FD_207233 | JGI IMG/M metagenome (GOLD analysis project Ga0334885, IMG submission 207233) | Sludge microbial communities from methane-producing bioreactor in Wageningen University, Netherlands - Granular Sludge_31_05-R1 | ecosystem: Engineered > Bioreactor > Anaerobic >...
TCTGGTCAATGAGGTGTGAGGTCGGATGGTTGAGCATCCAGAGCCGACCGAGGGAGTTCTCGACGAGGTAGCGGACGATCCAGTGTGGCGTGAAGAGCTGGGTGGCTGCGGGGATCTCGTCGGCGCCAGCCTTCTTGTTCTTCTTGAAGCCGGCGAAGACCTCGTCTTTGCGCTCGGAGATATAGAACTGGTAGAGCCAGCCGATCACCTCGACATCCTGGCAGATATCTTTGGTCAGCACCTTGACTGCTCGGCTCGGGACCGAATCGTCGGCCAGCAGGTTGGCCGGGATGAGCAGCTCTGTGAAGTCGCCTTCGCGCTCGAACATGAACGGCATGGCGCGGTTCCAGTAGCGGCAGTAGTCCGCAAGCAGCAGGGCGTAGGCCTCGCCTTGGGCGTCGTCGCTACGGTGAGTGCCGTTGAGCAGTGCTGTCACGGTCTCGCGGGTCTTGCCCCCGACCACGTCGGTCTCGAAGTTGCCACGCTTGGCCTCAGCCAGGATCTCGGGCTGACCGGTCTCGACGCCGGCCTGCGGGGAGACGACGCCGACGCTGGTGTAGCCGCTCGCGTCCATGAAGCGCAGGGCGATGATCCGGTTGAACCAGGTGTAAGCGACCTTGTCAGCGACGGCAGCCTTGCCCTTATCGCCCCCACCGGCCGTCGTGACGGCCTTCTCGAGGGCTTCCACTGCCTTGGGCTGCTCGACCCGCTCGGGCGAGGCAGGGGCCAGCACAACGGCGATCCGGGCGGTCACTTCGCGGATGAGCGAGGTGCGTGCCCAGGTGGCGAACGACTTCAGTGGTGCGGTTTCCATCAGAGCGAGATTCGCTTTCCGTCGTTCAGGGTCTTCACCAGCGCCGAGCGCAGGGCGTCGAGGTAGCGGTCGACGTCCGCCTCCGTCTCCAGTACCCCGGAGACACCGGTGGCGGAGATGGTCTTGACCGACACGGTCTGCTTCGGTGGCGGTGTGTCACCGTCTCCATCATCGCCTCCCTGCTGCGCGGCGGCCAGCTGGTCGAGCAGGCTCGGGTAGACCGACTCCTCAAAACTCGAGCCGGTCTCGCGGATGAGGGCGACCTGGTTCTGAGAGCGGACGCGGGAGATCGTCTGATCAACTAGGCGCAGCACGCTCTCCTGGGCTTCCGAGGTTGCCTTGGCATAGAAGGCGCTCTGCTCGATCTCGGCCTTACGTCCCTCGATCGCCGCGACGACGTCGGTGCGGTTGGTTGCGACGACCTGATCGATCTGGGCACGCAGTTGGTCGGTGGCCTGCTTGAGCTGGGCCATCTTGTTGCCGCGGAAGGCGTTCAAGTCGTCCAGAGCAGCGCGCGCCGTGGCGTCGCTACCGGACGGTAGGTAGCCGAGGTTGCTGCTGTGGGTGGTCAGCAGAGCGGCGGCGTCGTCATAGATAGCCTTCTGGCCACCACTGAGGAATGCCTGGATTGGGTCGATCGTGGACTCCTTGGCATCGACCAGATCGTCGTCCAGGTTGAAGTTGGTCAGGTACCAGTCGTCGGGCTTACCGACCACCTGGTCGAGCAGGTCGATCGGCCCGGAGAGCTGGCTGACGAACGGATACTTCGAACCGGCGACGGTGGCCTTGAGCTCGTCGCGCTTGGCCTTCAGCTTGTCGGCACCGTGGCGGGCCAGCTCCAGCGGGTCCTTGGGCGTATTGCCGTCGTCGAAGAAGTCGGTGCAGAACTTGCGGAAGGCAGCGACCTTGCGCTCGTCGAACGTCTTCTGGGGCGACACCACAGCGTGGGCATGCTTCTGGGTGTTGCGCAGCGCCGTGGCGACCTCGGACCGTTTGAGCACATTGCCGTCGACGGTCAGCGTGACCTTGGAGGTGCCGATCAGGTAGGCGATCAGGACCTCGATGGAGGCCAGGTCCCAGCCGTAGGGCTTGGCGGTGAAACTGTCGACGATGGTCTTGACCGTGACCTGCTCCCCGAGCGCATCTTTGCGCAGGACGAACGACAGCACCTCCTCGGACGGCGCGAACAGCTTGCTGGCGTCCGCAGCGTCGAACAGCCCGCTGTCGGGGTTGGCTGCCCCGGCGACCTGCTGCTCGCTGTATGTCCGCCCGTCGAGCAGTTTGAGCTGGGTGTAGGTGCGGCTGATCAGGTCCTGGAAGCCGTCGGTCACCCGGACCGGGGCGTCCTGGGAGCTGGAGGTGATGTCGGCGGCGTTGATGACCAGGGTCGACTTGCCCACCGAGGCCTTGACCCGCTCGATCAGCTCCTTCTCGCGGTCGATGTTCTGCGCACCCTTGTTCTGCAGGATTTGGCCCTCGGTGGCCGAGATCGAGGTGCCCTGCTTGCGCTTGATGTACTTCTCGGTCTTGATCAGCAACCGCAGGTCTGCGAGCACCCGGGCATCCGGCTCGAGGATGACCCGTAGCTCGTCCTTGCCCGCGCTATGCATGCGGATCTCCTCGGGTGAGTACGGGTACTCCGGGGAGATGAAATGGACCGCCAGCTCCTTCTGCGAGCCGTGAGCCTGGTCGTCGAGCTTGAAACCGAACGGGAAGTCCTGCCCGTTCTTGGCGTAGCGGATCTTGCTGGTCTTGATCACGTCGCCGGACAGGATTTTGAACAGCCGGGTGGCGACCTCGGAGGAGTCGATATCGACGTTCTTGATCTCTTCCTCGATGATCTGCTCTTCGTTGGTCAGATACTCGTAGGTGTTGCCGCGTCTTTGTATGTAGGTCTGCGTTTCCAGCAGTATCAGCGCTTCCTTGACCCGCTCGGACAGCGCCGGGAGGTCGAGGCCGAAGCGGTCATAGACCAGCACCGTCAGGTTGCGCGGGGTGGCCTGGAAGCTCTCGACGTACTTCACCAGGAACAGTGCTTTGAGCAGGCGGATGGCCAAGTCGTTATCGAGGTTGCGCTCGGCGACATCGATCGAGCGTTGGGCTGCCGACTTCAGCGAGGCACGGATGCCGGCAAACATGCTGTCGAACGTCGCGAGCCGGCCGACTTGGACGTTGCCGATGTCCTTGGCGACCTGTTGCACCACGCCGAGCATTGAGCGCTCGCCGACCGAGCTGTTGCGCCCCTCGAACACGTTGTGGTCGGAGATGCCCTCGATCGCAGCCTGGAAAAGCGGAAACTGGTAGCTGACAAACGGGTAGGTTCCGATGAAGTGGGTCTCGTCGGTGTAGTTGCGGTAGGTCTTGGCGCCGTCGACGAAGTCGAACAGTGTCTTGAAGTTGGCGTGCTGTTCGGCGTAGATCACGCTCAGCGCGCCGATACCGGCGTCGTTCTTCTCCAGCAGACGCTTGCGGATGACCTCCTCGACATCGGCACTGGTCAGTTTGAGACGAGTGTTGAAGCGGGCCTGGATCTTGGAGAAGTCGTTGCCCTGCTGGCGGGTGCGGTCGCCGATGACCTTGTCCATGTCCTCCTGCGAGGTCACGAATACCCACGCTCGGCCGCCGCACTTGGTGTTGAGCGACTCGGCGATGGTCTGCAGGTTGAGCATCAGCTTGGTGTCGCTGCCGATGAACTGGCCCACCTCGTCCACGAAGAAGTTAAGTCGGAATGCCGGGTCCCCCTGCTTGTCCAGCCAGGCCTTCACCTCATCAGCGAAGTCCTCGATCGAGACCGCGTACGAGGCGCTGTACTGCCGGATGATGCCGTCGGCGGTGCCGCCGTTGACCTCGGCGAAGGCCCGGTCGATGCTCGGCCCCTCCAGTGCGCTCTGCTCGCGCCCCTGAGTCCACGGAATGCCCGCGATCCGCTCGAACGCCTCCTGGAAGGCCTTGTACTGACCGCGGTTATCCAGGTCGCGCTCGAAGCGAGCGACATGGCCCTGGTTGCCGTAGTAGCCGCGCGACTCGTCGAAGACTTTGACGAACACCTTGAGCAGCGCGTCGGTCTGATCCTTGGAGATCAGCGTGGCCTTCTGGTCGATGTTGAACAGCAGGCTCCTGGCAGGGATACGGTCGGCCTTGTTGAGCAGGCCAGGAAGGAACGCATCGGGGGACTTGGCGCGGAAACTGTCGGAGATGCTTTGGCGCGGGAAGTCCTGGCCTTCGACGTCGCCCAACAGGTGGGCCAGCATCTTGAGCAGGTGTGACTTGCCGGAGCCGAAAAAGCCGGAGATCCAGACGCCGTTGGCATTGGTGTAAGAGGTGTACTCCTCCAGCAGGATCTCCAGTCCCTTGGCGGCCTCGTTGGTCAGGACGTACTCGTCGACCTCGGTGCTGAGGTGCGCGGCGTCATCGGCCTTGATGACGCCCTCGATCGGACGCTGGATGTCCTTGGCGAAGATCTGGTCGAGCTGCATCGAGCTCACGCCTCCTGTTCCAGGATGTTCTTGGCTCGGTAGTACTGGTCGTCCTTGAGCCGACCGAACAGCACGAGCGATGAGCCCAGCGTGTTGGACTGCTCGTAGCGGCCCGGAAAGAACATGAGCATCGGCCTGCCTGTGACCACCGATTGCAGGTTGTTCAGCACATTGTGCGAGCGGATGTACGGAAAGATCTCGCCGATACCGGTGAGGAAGAAGATGTCGAACTGCTCCCTGGCGAGGCGATCGCGGATGGCTGGAGCAATGTGCAGCTGTGGATCGAGCATCCCTTGGAGCATCTCGCGAAAGTCGTCCTTATCCATGCTCGGTTCGATCGCCAGCACTCGGTCCCAGACATTGCGGTCCTTGAGTAGTTCGACCGATAGGTCGTAGAGGTTGATCTCAAAGACTGTGACCCCGGCGCCGGCCAGCCGGTTCTTGATCCGCCTTTTCGCTGCGGCAACAGTTAGCGCGTCCTCCGGCGGGTAGGGGTAGATAAAGAACGGCACCTCATTGCTCAGCCCCTCCATCTGCAGGAAACGCCGGCCGCTGAGCACCTTGAATAGGTGCTCTTCCTGCTCGGGCAAGGTCTTCGGGATCACGATGCAGCCCCCTGCTCGGTAGCGATCTTGGTCGGGAAGAAGCGCAGGTCGCTCGGCGTGCGGGCGCCCAGCCTCGCTGCCACACGCTCGGACAACACGGCAGGCATGATGTAGCCCGTCTCCGACAGGAGATCGGCTTCATGCAGCATCTTGAACACGTTTGACCTCAACTTCTGTAACGTCGACTTCTTGATCATCGCCAGTTCCTCGTGCCAGAGCGCCTTGGCTCGGATGAAGCTGTCGAACTCCGCATGCCCCAGCGATGACGCGAGGGTGAGATACCGCTCCCGCAGCACTTCTTCGGCGAACTCGCCGATGAGCTCGTAGCGACGGCAGACAGCCGACCACATCAGGTAGCCCCTCTCCGAGGCGGTTGCCTCGACCAATAGCTCAATCTCTTCATCGGTCAAAGCTGACAGGCGCGTCACTGTCTCGCGCACCAGCCGGGCCCCCGTCGATTCGGTCCGAGTCTGCAGGAGGTTGCCCCGGACCGCCTCCCTGCGGACTTGCTCCCAGTCCCGACGCTGGATGTAGACGAGAGCCAACAGCACACCTTCACGCACCAGGAGAGCACCTGCGGTGAACGACAGGGCGTAGCGCCGAGGCGACGTGACGAGTTCGTTCATAGGAGTCCTCCTCTCCGGATTTGGGCAAGTCGATCAGCACACCTGTGGGGGCGCCCCACAGTCGCGGATTGGTCAGCCGGAGCCATGGGCTGCTTCGCCCGAAGAGGCTGCACGGCCGCTTCGCACCCACTCGTCGACCTCGCGGGCCTGGAGCTTCCAGAGTCGGCCGACCTTGTGTGCGGGCATGCCCTTCTCAGCCATCCAAACGTATAGACCGTGTCCTTTGTGACACCAAGGTGCGCCGCAATGTCGTCGGCAGAAAGCCAGGGGTCAGACACGAGAATAACCTCTATGGCGAACGGGGTGATAGGCAGCTCGCTTCACCCTATCGAACGAGACCGGTCGCCACTGATTTGCCGGGTGCAACAGGCAGAGTGCATCCGGCTCCCAGCCAGGAGCCCCGCCTGTCTCCCGAAACTGTCGGTGCCCCACTGGAACCGGCTGGAGAAGGGCTCAACAGTCGCTGTCACCCTGGAGATCCTCGCCGCCCACTTCGCTGAAGCCATCGATCTGCCCACCCTGAAGCGTCACCACGACGGTATCCGCGACGGACTCGCCGACATCGAACACCGCTTCGCCCAGAACGACGAACCGCACACCCGCGGGCGAGCGTTCCTCCACGACAGCCTGCGCTTGCTCACCGACGCGCGCAACGCCTACATGCCTTCCGGTGACGGGGATCGCAGGATCGCCAACCATGCGCTCTACACTCGCCTTGAGTTCACCGACGACTGGGAACGGCGCCCGACCCTCGGCGATCCCTTGCCACGATCATCCGCGAGGCGACCGGAGGCAAGGAAACCAAACGGGAACACTCATATCTTCCGATGTCGCGTGTTCCCGTAAGACACTTTGGGTGGAGCATAGGGGGCTCGAACCCCTGACCTACGGCTTGCAAAGCCGTCGCTCTACCAGCTGAGCTAATGCCCCGACACCTGCGTGAACCCACGCGGGCTCGCTCATCCTACTAGCCGCTGCCGCCCGGCATCAACACGGCCGAACCGGCCTGGTTGACTTACCGGTTTAGGCTTGTGCGCATGGCTTCGCAGCGCTTCCGCACCCAGCGTGAGCAGGTGAGCCATGCCCTGCAACGGCGGGCGACCCTCGAAGCGATGCGTCATCCACAAGCCCTGCTGGCTGGCCTCGACCCGTGTGACGCGGACCCCCTCCTCGTCCGATCGGCGCTGCATCATGGCTCGTTGGCGGGACGCGACTGCCCGGTTTGCGTCTCCGACCGGCTGACGCTGCTCAACTACGTTTTCGGCGATCAACTCGGGCAGTTCTCGGGCCGCATCAAGTCGGACGAGGAGCTCGCGCAGATGCAGGACGAATTCGGTGAGTTCAAGGTGCGTGTCGTGGAGATTTGCCCTGATTGCGGCTGGAACCATCTAATAGAGACGTTCGTGTTGGGCGACGGCCAGCGTCGCCGTCCGCCTCGCAGACAGCAGACAGTTGAGGACATCTATGGCTGAGAAGGCAAAAAGCCCGAAGCGTGCGGCAAAGCCGGGTAAATCCGGCAACTCCGCGAAGAAGGACAAGGGCGGACCGCTTGGCCGTGTGGCCAAGATTGCGGGCATCGTCGTACTGGCGTTGCTCCTGATCGCCGCCGTCATCGGCATTGTCTTCTACGAGAGGACTGAGCTGCCCGATCCCAACGCCGACTTCACCACTCAGACGACCCGGCTCTACTTCCGGGATGGCACCTCTGAGCTCGGCTCGCTGGCCATCCAGAACCGCACGAACATCTCCTACGACGACATGCCGCAGTCGATCAAGGATGCAGTGGTTGCTGCCGAGGATCGCACCTTCTGGACGAACCAGGGCGTCGACCTCAAGGGCATGGGTCGCGCATTCTGGGGCATCCTGACCAATCGTGAGATCAGCGGCGGCGGCTCGACGATCACTCAGCAGTACATCAAGATCCGGTATCTCACCAGCGACCAGACCTTCTCGCGCAAGTTCACCGAACTGGCGTTGGCCATCAAGATGGACAACACCGCGTCGAAGGAAGAGGTGCTCGAGGGCTACCTCAACACCATCTACTTCGGACGCGGCGCGTACGGCATCGAAGCGGCAGCTCAGGCCTACTTCAACGTGAGCGCCGCAGACCTGACGATCGACCAGTCCGCAGCGCTGGCCGCGATGGTCAACACGCCGTCCACGCTCGATCCCGCCAGCGGCGACAACGCCAGGCAGGCGCTGCTACAGCGGTACAACTACGTGATCGACGGCATGCTCGACCCGATAGGATCCATCACCCAGGAACAACACGACCAGTACTACAACCAGCTTCCCGAGTTCCCGGACATCCCGGTCAGCGATGTCTACGGCGGCCCGAACGGGTTCCTGATCGACATGGCCACCAACGAGCTCGAGGCCCAGGGCTTCACGCCCGAACAGATCAACGGCGGCGGCCTGACGATCATCACCACAGTGGACGCCCGGATGCAGCAGGCCGCCATCGACGCCGCCGAGTCCACCGTGCAAAGGGCTGTTGACAACGCCTACTACATCACCGATGACGAAGGAAACCGGGTCAAGCCGTCCGCTGACGATCTGCACGTCGGCCTGGCTTCGATCGATGTCGGCACCGGCGGGATTCTGGCTTTGTACGGCGGTTCCGACTTCGTCTCGAACTCGCGCAACTGGGCGACCACACCGCGTTACGCCGCGTCCACCTTCAAGGTCTGGGGCGCTGTCGCGGGTCTGCGCAACGGCTTCGGGCTGAGTTCGACGCTGCGCGGGTCCACCTACACCCCGGAGGGCGATACCGAGCCCGTCCAGAATGACTCCGCCTACAACTACGGCACGGTCACACTTCAGAAGGCGATTCAGGACTCGATCAACACCTCGTTCGTCGACCTGGTCGCGCGCATCCCGAATGGCACCGAAGAACTCATCCGGGCCGCCAATGATGCGGGCATCCCTGAGGACGACAGCTGGGCACCCCAGGTGAACCGCATGGTGCTGGGCGAGGGCGAGGTCACCGCACTGGACAACGCGACCGGCTACGCCACACTGGCCGGCAACGGAGTGCGCAACGAAACCCACATCGTTGCCGAGGTGCGCGACGCGTCCGGAAACGTGGTCTACAGCGGCAATTCCGAGGGCGTGCAAGCGATCGAGACACCGGTCGCCCAAGACCTCAGCTATGCGCTGTCGGGCGCGGTGGCCGGCTCGACGGTCAGTGCGGTCGACGGACGCGATGTGGCGGGCAAGACCGGAACCGAGGGGATCGCGGTGGGCCAAGACGGCGCCACCAAGCAGATCACCCGTTCGGCCTGGCTGTGCGGCTACACCAAGCAGATCGCCACAGCAGTGGTGATGGTGGCCGGTGACGACGGAAACCAGAACCTGGACGTCTACGCACGTCCGGGCAGCGGCGCGTTCTACGGCGCCGGCTACCCGACCGATGTGTGGAATTCGTACATGGCAGTGGCCACCGATGGCCTGCCGTTCGTCGACTTCGATCCGCCGGCCAATATCCAGCCGACGGTGCGTAACACGTTGCCGGTGACCAGCGCCACCTCAGCAGCCCCGCAGCCGACTGAGACGACCGAGCCCGAGGAGACATCGGCCCCGGAGACCACGCGTCCTGTCGAGACCACCGAGGAGCCCGAACCGACTGGTCCGGAGACCACGGCACCCGAGACCTCCGAAACCACCGAGCCAGCGGAGCCCGAGCCGACCAGGACCGGGCGTTCTGGCTGACGTGCGAGACAATGGCCGGGTGAGCGAACCGGTCGATTTCACCTATCGTGTGGGCGGGCCCCTGGGGTCACGGGCCCGCAGGGCCGGCTTGTGGTTCAATCCAGCCTTCTTCGCGTTCACCGCGGCGACGCTGACCTGGCTGATCCTCATCTGGCGTCAGGTGCCCTGTCGTCCGCTGCCCGGTGACGCGTTCCCGAACCCCTTCCTGCGGATGTGTTACAGCGACATCCCGATCCTCTATCTGAATCGCGACCTGAGTATTGGGTCAGGGATATACACCGATATAGCACTTGAGTATCCGGTGCTGATTGGCGGCTTTGTGGCCGTGACCAGGGCCATCACCGGCCTGCTCGGAGCGGTCATCTCGCCGGAGGCGACCTTCGACGAGCAGCTGGCGGCCTCCCAGCTGTTCTTTCAGGTGAATGCGATCGCGCTGTTCGTCTGCTTCGTGGTCACCGTCTGGGCGCATCTGAAGATGGGCCGCGACTCACCCCGGGTCGGTTACGCCGGCCCGGTGCGAGTCTGGGACGCGCTGCTCATCGCTGCATCCCCGATCGTCGCACTGAACGGCCTGATCAACTGGGACATGTTCGCGGTCATGCTGACGTCGATCGGCCTGCTGATCTGGAGCCGCAAGTACCCCTTCATCGCCGGCGGCGTGCTCGGCCTGGCGTTCGCGGCCAAGTTCTATCCCGTGCTGGTCTTGGTCGCGATCACCCTGATCTGCGTGCGATCGGGCCACTACCGGGCGCTGGCGCGCGCCTGGATCGGCGCCGTAGTCGCCTGGCTGGCGGTGAACGTGCCGGTGATGATCTTCGCCTGGCAGGGCTGGAGCAAGTTCTGGACGCTGAATGCGGACCGCGGCGCCGATCTCGGCTCCATCTGGTACGTGCTCACGCTGGCCGGTCTCAAGTTTCCCGCGGTCTCGGCCATCGCGTTCGTCTGCATGGCGATCAGCGGCGCCGCGGTCTGCTGGCTGGTGCTCCGGGCCCCCCGTCGTCCGAGGCTCGCGCAGGTCGTGCTGCTGGTGATGCTGTGCTTCTTGATCTTCAACAAGGTCTACTCGCCGCAGTACGCGCTGTGGCTGCTGCCGATCGTCGTGCTGGCCCGTCCGAAGGTCGTCGATGTGGGCATCTGGACGCTGGGGGAGGCGGTCTACTTCGCCGCGATCTGGGGATTCCTCGAGGGCGCGATCGGGTTGGGCAGTCAGTGGGAGTGGATGTACTGGATTGCGGTGATCGTCCGCATCGGCGTCCAGCTGTGGTTCGCGATGCGGGTGATCGAGGACATCCGGTTCCCGTGGAACGACCCGGTGAGGTTGCCGATGGTGGACGATCCACTCGGCGGGGTGGTCAATCATGCCCCGGACGCGGCCTGGCTGGTGGCGATGCAGGACCGGGCCCGGAGGGCCGAGGCCAGGCGGATGGCCGAGGACGACGAACTCGATCCCGTCGACGATTCTGCCGCCGGCAGCGCCGACGATCCCTCCGCTGACACCGCAGCGATCGTCCGGTGACGCGGACCCAGAACCGGGGTGCGCGCCTGGTCATCATCACCTGGCTGGCTACCCGGGCGCTGCTCCTGGGCGTTGCGGCCTACATCATGACCAGCACCGGCGCCTCGCTCGACCAGGTGCTGACCCGCTGGGACGTCGAACACTACGTGGCGATCGCGAGCAACGGCTACCGTGACCCGCTCGATGTCGCGTTCTTTCCCGGTCTGCCGCTGCTGATGGCGGGTTTCGGGGCGCTCGGGTTACCCATGGTGATCTCGACCGCGATTGCGGCGCAGGCCGCGTCCGGGCTTGCCGCCTGGGCATTGCACCGCATCGGCGGGGTGTGGATGGCCTGCCTGTGGCTGTTGGCCCCGATGACGGTCTTCACCGCCGTGCCCTATACCGAACCGTTCTTCTGTGCCGCAGCCTTCTGGGCCTGGGAACGTGGCCTCAAAGCCCGCTGGGGACAGGTCGCCGCACTGGCCTCGATTGCTTGCGCGCTGAGGATCTCGGGACTATTCCTCATCGCTGCGCTGGGCATCATGGTGGTGACCCAGGGCTCCAGACCGTTCGTGAAGAAGCTACGGGACTGCGCCTGGCTGCTGGTGCCGGCCGCTGTGCTGGGCGTCTATGCGGTATTCCTGCATCAGCACACCGGCTCCTGGACGGCCTGGTATTCGGCCCAGGGGGCCGGCTGGCAGCGCAACCTGTCCTGGCCGTGGGACGCGCTGAGGGCGACCTGGCCGCTGACCGCCGAGTCGCACTGGCCCGATCGTCCCGAGGTGCCGGTGATGTTCCGCTTCGAGATCGTGTCGGTGGCGCTCGGCTATGTGGCCGCGCTGTGGTGCCTGACGAAGCGCCGCTGGGCCGAGTTCACCTGGGTGGCGGTCAATGTGATCGTGCTCAGCAGTTCCGGGTGGTTCATGTCGGTCAACCGAGCGGTGCTGCTGTGGTTCCCGCTGTTCGGACTGCTCGCGGTGGTACTACGCCGGCGACCGAAGTCGTCCGGAGCGCGCGCGGCCTGGAATGTCGCGCGGGTCTTGCTGCTGGTCGCCGACCTGGCGCTGATCTGCTGGTGGGCCTACCTGTTCGGTACCGGCGCCTGGGCGTCGTGAGGCGTCTGGTGACGGCCGCAGCTTTGACCGCATAGATCACGTCCCGGCCGGGGAACAGATCCAGCTCGGCGACTGAGTGCGGCGTCACATCCGCGGTGAGCAGATGACCATGGTGATCGTCGGCGCGGACGCGCACCAGATCTCCGAGCGGCTCGAGTTCAGCGAGGGTGACCGCGAAGCGGTTTCGCGGGCTACCGTCGGGTGGCTCGATGTGAATGGACACTGAGCTCGGCGTGAATACCGCCGCCGCCGGCGCGCCATCGGCCGGCGCGGCGCCGTCGCGGTTCGCGCCGGTAATCTGCATATCGTCGGCGGCGACGACGGTACCCGCCGCATAGCTGCCACGAACCAGGTTGAGCCCGGCCAGCCGGGCAGTGAAACGGGTGCGCGGGTGCTGCAGCACTTCCTCGGTGGGGCCGGACTCGGCGACCCTGCCGTGATCGAGGACGATGATTCGCTCCGACAACAGCAGTGCGTCCAGCAGATCGTGGGTGACCAGCATGGTCGAATGCCCCACGAGCACCCGATCAAGCATCCGGCGCAGTAGTGGCGCGACCGAGACGTCCAGGGCTGCCATCGGCTCGTCGAGCAGCAGCAGCCGCGGCTCGGCCGCCAACGCCCGAGCGATCGCCACCCGCTGGGCCTGTCCGCCGGAAAGCTGACCGGGACGCCGGTCGGCGAACTCCGCCGCTCCCACCTCATTGAGCCAGTGCATGGCGCGCTGGGAGGCTTCGCCGCGGGGAACACCCTTGACCCGTGGGCCGAAGGCCACGTTGTCGAGCACGCTGAGATGCGGAAACAGCAATGCGGCCTGGGCCAGTAGCGAGATCCCTCGGGCGTGTGGCTGCAACCAGCGGTGCCGGCCATCGTCCAGATCGAACAGCACGGTGTCGTCGAGGGTCGCCCTGCCACTGTCGGGGCGCAGCGTGCCGGCCAGGATACTGAGCAGTGTCGACTTGCCCGATCCGTTGTGCCCCAGCACCGCCACTCTCTCGCCGTCGGCGACCTCGATCTCCACGTCGAAGTCACGCTGGGCGAGAGTCGCCCGCAGATGCAGGCTCATGCGATCGTCCTCTCCGAGATCTTGGCCGTGAGCAACGTCACCAGAACCGCGATTACCACGAGCACCAGCGAAAGCGCGATCGCGGCGTCCTGGTCGCTGACCGACTGCAGGTAGATCTCCAGCGGAAGCGTGCGGGTGATGCCCTGCATGCTGCCGGCGAAGGTGATGGTGGCGCCGAACTCCCCCAGCGCGCGGGCGAAGGACAACACGGCGGCCGAGGCCAGCCCCGGAAGCACCAGCGGCAGGGTGACCCGGCGCAGCACGGTGGAGGGCTTGGCTCCCAAGGTCGCTGCGATCGTCTCGTAGCGCTGACCGACTGTGCGCAGCGTGCCCTCCAGAGAGACCACCAGGAAGGGCATCGCAACGAAGGTCTGGGCCAAGATGACCGCGGTGGTGCTGAAGGCGATCGAGATGCCGAAGAAGTTCATCACCGGCGCCAACAGGCCACGGCGTCCGAAGGTGAACAACAATGCAATGCCTCCTACCACCGGCGGCAGCACCAACGGCAGCAGGACGATCGAGCGCACCAGCTGCTGACCGGGGAATCTCTCCCGGGCCAGCACCATCGACAGCGGCACGCCCAGAAGCAGGCACAACACGGTGGTCACCGAGGAGGTCTCCAAGCTGAGCTTCAGCGCCGCCATCGAGGACGGACTCGTGATGAGCTCCACGAACCTCGACCAGTCCAGCCGCAGCGCCATGGCCACCAGGGGCAATACCACCAACAAGGCCCCGAGACCGGCCGGAAGGAAGACCCACTTCGGTACTCCGGAGTAGACCGCCGGCCGGCGTACCGGGCGCTTTCGCGTGTCCGTTGCTGTCATCACAGTTCCCCAGATCGCTCAATCATGAAGATCGGGTGCCGCCGCAGCGGCACCCGATTCGGTTCATTGCTATTTCGCTGCACCGAAGCCGGCCTCGGCGAACACCTTCTGACCTTCCGGGCTGAGCACCAGGTCGATCCACGCCTGCCCAAGCTCAGGCTGGGGGGCGTCCTTGAGCAAGACGATGGGGTTGTTGTTGATTGCCTCGCTCGACTCGGGGAAATCGATGCCCTTGACCGAGTCTCCGGCAGCGATGATGTCGGTCTTGTACACCAATCCCGCATCAGCCTCGCCGGTGCTCACCTTGGACAGCACATCGGTCACAGCCTGTTCCTCGCTGACCGGGTGCAAGGTGATTCCGCTGGCCGCCTCGACTTTCTGGGTAGCCGCACCGCAGGGCACTGCCGGCGCGCAGACCACCAGTTTCAGCCCTTCGGCCGCCAGGTCGGCCAAGGAGGTGATGCCGGCCGGATTATCCGGGGGAACGGCGATCGCCAGTTGGTTGGTCGCGAACACGATCGGTTCGCCGTCGGCGAGCCCGGCATCGGTGACCACCTTCATCTGGGCATCGTTGGCGGACACGAATACGTCTGCCGTGGCGCCCTCGTTGAGCTGGGTGGCGAGTGCCTGCGAGCCGGCGAAGTTGAAGGTGATGGTCGTTCCGGGGTGCTCGGCCTCGAATGTCTGCTGGAGTTCGGTGAAAGTGCTCTGCATCGAAGCCGCGGCGAAGACGATGAGGGTCTTCTCCTCGACTGGGCTGCTCGTGCCACCCGCGCTTTGGTCGGAGCCGCAGCCGCTCAGCGCGACGGTGAGCAGGAGGGCGGCGGCTGCCGCGATGGATCTGGTGCGCATCTGCTCGCCTTTCAGGGTAGGGAGTGTGGGACTTCCACGATCACGGTGGTTGCTTTGACCACCGCCACCGCGATCGAGCCTGGTTCCAGGCCCAGCTCGCGGACACCTTCGGTACTCATCAGGGAAACCACCCGGAACGGGCCACATTGCATTTCCACCTGAGACATGACCTTGTCGGAGTCGATTCGCGTGACCAGGCCGACGAAGCGGTTCCGCGCCGAGCGGCCCACCTCCGAGGGGTCGGGCATCGGATTGGCCATCGACTGGGCGAACTCCGCCAGTACGCGTCCATCGATGACCTTTCGCCGGCTCTCGTCCAACTCGTGGGCCAGTGCTCCGGCATCCACCCAGCGCCGCACCGTGTCGTCACTCACTCCGAGGAAGACCGCCGCGTCACGAATCCGCAGTTTCGTCATGAAGACAATCTAGAAGACGCGAATGCAACTGAAAGGGGCTCTGTGCTACGTGAAACCGAATCGAAACCTTGCACTCCCCGGCGGTCCGCATCTGCGCGGAAATCTCTTAAGGACTGAAACCGCATCTGCGGAACTGGTGAATTCTCGGATTGTCCGTCTAGAAACGCATTCTCGAATTGCGACGTTGAATTCCGTTTTGAAAAGCTGGTCGAAGCCTCGCACCAGCTCGATCCGCCATCCGGCGATCTGGTCTCGCAGTTCTTCAGGCGGCTCATCAAACCGTTGTGACTAGGTGAAACGGCGGCTCGCGGGTCGGGCTGCGGGTCAGCTGTCTGGTCAGTAACGGCGAAAGGCCTCGCGCCCGCGCGGACAAGCCGGAGAATCAGTTAGTTGATTGTTTAACCGAATACAAACGTTTCTAATTAAGGCCGATAACTGTAACAATTCCGGGCCTTGGGTTTACGCGTGCGTAACTTTTAAATGCTGAAATCATCAGTAACACGGCGAGGAGGCCACCGGCGCAGGACCGAGCGGCCCATATTTCTGGCTCGCTCGTCCACCAGATCCGAATCGCCGGTGACTGCAGAGGACTCGTCCCGCACTTTTGAAGAGTTGCGCCCGTCTACTTGGAAGGTCTCCACTGTTATGCGCAAGGTAGCTATTTACGGTAAGGGTGGCATCGGCAAATCCACCACCACCCAGAACACTGTCGCCGGCCTCAGCGAGATGGGCCGGAAGGTCATGGTCGTCGGCTGCGATCCGAAGGCCGACTCGACCCGTCTGCTGCTGGGCGGTCTCGCCCAGCGCTCGGTCTTGGACACGCTTCGTGTCGAAGGGGAGGACGTCGAACTCGAGGACGTCCGTTCGGAGGGCTTCTCCTCCTCCTTGTGTGTCGAGTCCGGCGGCCCCGAGCCCGGCGTCGGCTGTGCCGGCCGCGGGATCATCACCTCGATCAACCTGCTGGAGCGCCTCGGCGCCTATGACGAGGATCTCGACTACGTGTTCTACGACGTCCTCGGTGACGTTGTCTGCGGCGGATTCGCCATGCCGATCCGTGAGGGCAAAGCCGAAGAGATCTACATCGTCGCCTCCGGAGAAATGATGGCCATGTACGCGGCCAACAACATCTGCAAGGGCGTCAAGAAGTTCGCCACCACCGGCAAGGTGCGCCTCGGCGGCATCATCTGCAACAGCCGCAAGGTCGACAAGGAGCACGAGCTGATCGAGCACTTCGCCAAGGAGCTCGGCAGCCAGATGATCCATTTCGTCCCCCGGGACAACGATGTGCAGCGTGCCGAGATCAACAAGAAGACCGTCATCGAGTGGGACCCGGCGTGCCACCAGGCCGATGAGTACCGCGCTCTCGCTCGCGCGATCGAAGGTAACGACATGTTCGTCGTGCCCAAGCCCATGGAGACCGACACCCTCGAAGGTCTTCTCCTCGAGCACGGGATGCTCGAAGCCGCCTGACCTCTCTACAGCCACCAGGAGCACGCCCATGCACAAGCCATCAGTCGTGCCGGAGCCTCCGGCCGCAGCCCTCGCAGGGGTCGATCTTGCGGCAGTTGCGCGGATCGACCTCGCAAGCCCCGAAACCGGCCTCGCCATTCCGCCCAGCGGCCCCGACCCTGCCGGCCTCACTCGCGACCTCGTAAAGTCCTATCCGCCGAAGGTGCTGCGCAAGCGTGCCAAGCACATCCGGGTGAACAATCCTGAAGAGGTTCCCCCGATCGAGGCCAATGCCCGCTCGGTGCCCGGCATCATCACTCAGCGCGGCTGCTGCTATGCGGGCTGCAAGGGTGTGGTGCTCGGCCCGATCACCGACATCGTCCACATCGTGCACGGCCCGGTCGGTTGCTCGTTCTACGCGTGGATGACGCGGCGCAACCAGGCGGATGTGCCGGAGGGCGCGGCCAACTACCTGCCGTACGCGTTCACCACCGACATGAGCGAACACGAGATCATCTTCGGCGGCGAGAAGAAGCTGGCCCAGGCGATCCGAGAGGCCTACGACACGTTCCACCCGAAGGCGATCGCGGTCTTCTCCACCTGCCCGGTCGGCCTGATCGGTGACGACGTGCACGCCGTTGCCCGGGAGATGAAGGCAGAGCTCGGAATCAACGTGTTCGGCTTCTCCTGCGAGGGCTACAAAGGGGTCAGCCAGTCGGCCGGCCACCATATCGCCAACAACGGATTGTTCACCAACGTCGTCGGCACCGAAGACCTCCCACCCGAGTTGAAGACCAATCCGTTCCGGGTGAATCTGCTGGGGGAGTACAACATCGGTGGTGACGCCTTCGAGATCGAGCGGATCCTGGCCCGCTGCGGTATCCAGCTGGTGTCGACCTTCAGCGGAAATGCCCAGTACTCCGAGATCGCTCGCTCGGCCGATGCCAACCTGAACCTCATTCAGTGCCATCGTTCGATCAACTACATGGCCGAGATGATGGAGTCCAAGTTCGGCATCCCGTGGATGAAGGTGAATATCATCGGCGCGGAGGCCACCGCCAAGAGCCTGCGCAAGATCGCCCGCTACTTCGACGACCCGACACTCACCGCCCGCGTCGAGGTCGTGATCGCGGAGGAAATGGCCGCTGTCGAGCCGGTTCGCGCTGCGGTCCGCGCCAGGGTCAACGGACGTCCGGTCATGCTCTACGTCGGCGGGTCTCGTTCCCACCACTACCAGTCGCTGTTCTCCGACATCGGCATGCCGACGGTGGTGGCAGGCTACGAGTTCGCCCACCGCGACGACTACGAAGGTAGCAAGGTGATACCCAGCATCGTCACCGATGCCGACTCCCGCAATATCGAAGAGCTCAATGTGGGGCCTGATCCGGTGGCTTACGCCCCGCGCAAGACGCCGGACGAGCTGGAGTCGCTCGCGCAGCGCGGTCTCAAGATGAGCAACTACGACGGCATGATGCCCGAGATGGCCGAAGGCGCGATGGTGGTCGACGACATCAGTCACGTCGAGCTCGAGCGCTTGATCGAGGCCTATCAGCCGGCCCTGGTGTGCTCGGGCATCAAGGACAAGTACGTCATCGAGAAGATGGGCGTGCCCTGCAAGCAACTGCACAACTACGACAGCGGCGGTCCGACGATGGGTGGCACGTCTCGCGACCGCAAGGACATCTGGGGAAACGACGTCACTGAGCATTTCGACGCGAGTGGAAACAAGACGGGCGAGTCGCGCCGGCAGGCGGGTCTGTTTGGTGACTTCACGGCGCACTACGACTCCTCAGGGTCGAAGACGGGCGAGTCGCGTCAGCAGGCGGGTCTGTTTGGCGACTACACGGCGCACTACGACTCCTCAGGGTCAAGGACGGGCGAGTCGCGCCGGCAGGCGGGTCTGTTTGGCGACTACACGGCGCACTACGACTCCTCAGGATCGAAGATAGGCGAGACACGCGATCGAAGCGGTCTGTTTGGTGACTATCAGGCCCATGAAGGACGCTGGCAGCCGATCGGGGGTCTCGAGCCCGGACACCCATCAGCCTTCTCCGGCGGCTTTGCTTCGGATGTCGGCTACTCCGGCTACTCCGGCTACTCCGGCTACTCCGGCTACTCCGGCTACTCCGGCGGTGCGGGAAGGATCCACGAGCCGGGCCCGATCGACTCCTTTGTGGCGCTGCTGACTTATGGGATGGGCGGTTCGGCCGTTTTCCTCGTTCTTGCGGTGATCTACAGCGTCGCCAGCATCTGGCTACCCATTCCCGACAGGAACGTCGTTGGTCCCTGGATCCTGATCGTGGGAGGTGGGTTGGGGTGGGCTGTCGGCTTGGGCGCGGCGGTCTGGAGTGCCGTCACGAGCGCTAAGCCCTCCTCAGCAGCAGGCGGCGTCGTGACGATGGCTGTCGGACTTGCCGCGAGTGCTGTGGCGGGCCTCGTCCCAGCGGCCATCGTGGCTGTGGCGGTGGTCGGCGGCCGTTTCTACGAGCGAAGGCAGTTCAACCCGACCATGCAGTACCCGTTCATCGTCACGTTGGAGTCGACGGTGGTGCTTACCGCGGTACTCCTCAGCCTCGGCCTGATATCCGGGGTGGCCAAGGGGGCGCTCAAGTACAGAGGTACAGCTGCGCCGCGGGCAGCCGGGCGCCGGCTCGCAGCCGGGCTGCTCGCTACGGCAGCCGGTGTGTTGTTGGGTGCCGCCCTCAACGGCGTTCTTGCACTGCTGTGGCCCGGTGCGCTGCTACTCATGGCCCTGGCGGTGAGCCCGTCGCCCGCGGCGAAGCGCGTGCTCTGGGGGATGGTTGCGATGGCCGCGCTGGCGGTGCATCCTGCGTCGGGGCGGCTGGACTGGCTGCCTGCGCAGGCAGAGGGTCTCCTGATGGATCTGCGAGACCTGCTGCTTGGCAACAACCTGGTGTTAGCCGCCAGTATCGGCGTTCTGGTGGCGATGCTACTCGGAGCCATCCTGACCGGGGTCGACGCACCTCGCTCGGCAGGGGCCTTGATGGGTGTGGCCGGTGTTCTTCCGCCGGTCCTGATCCTGTTGAAGACTCTTAACATCGACTCTGACCTGTTCCTGCGCTGGTCTCTGCCCCTGCTCCTCGCGTCGTCTGCGCTCATCGGCGTGTGGTCGTCGCGCCGACACGCCCGAGGGTCGGTGGAACCGGCTGCCGATCAAGGCTGAGGGTTGATCGGCAGCACCGACTGGCCCTCCAGCAGGCTTCCCCGGATCCAGACCTGCTCTGTTGCGTGGCCCGGTTGGGTCATCGCATTGAGCATCACGCGCGCGGTCGCCTCGGCGATCTCGGCCAGCGGCTGCTGCATCGTCGTGAGCTTGGGCGACCAGTAGCGGGCGAGATCCAGCCCGTCGTAGCCGACGAGCGAGCAGTCCTCCGGGACCCGGAGGCCGGCCTCGCGCAGGGCGCCCGCCGCACCGATGGCGACCTCGTCGCACACCGCCACGAGGGCGGTGAAGTCGATCATGCCCTCCATCAGGCGGGTGGTGAGCGAGTCGAAGCCGTTCTCCAGCGTGTACAGCCGCTCGGGGACGGCCGCGCGGATGATGAGGCCCGGATCCTGCGGGATGCCTGCGTCGGCGAGCGCGTTGCGGTAACCCGCGAGACGCTGCGCCCACGCGTGACCTGCGTCGTTCTCCGGACCCGCACCGACGAAGGCGATCCGACGGTGCCCGCGTTCGATCAGGTATCGCGTCAGGTCGGCGGCGCCGCGCTGGTCGTCCGCGGACACGAACGAGTGCATCGCGCCCGAACTGGAGTAGTCCGACGTCGTGCAGAACACCATCGGCACGTCGATCCGGGCGAGTCGACGGCTCAGCGTCACCGACGCCTCCCTGTCGCGGTTGCCGTAGCGGCCGAGGAACACGACGCCCCGGTAGCGCTCGGCGAGCACCACACGCTCGATCGTCGAGGCCTCGGCCTCGCTGTCGACGATGTGGGTGAGGTTGGTGGTGAACCCTGCCTTCGCGAACGCCGTCTCCAGCAGCTGGAGGACGGAGATCAGGAGCCTGCCGGTCTCACCCTGGATGACCACGAGCACCGAGTTGGTCTCGGAGAGCTTCAGCGTCCGGGCGCTGGAGCTCGGCACGTAGCCGTGCTGCTCCGCCGCAGCCCGGATCCGTTCCTTGGTCTCCGGGCTGACGTTCTCACGGTCGTTCATGGCCCGGGAGACCGTCGAGACGGCGACGCCGCAGAGCTTGGCGAGCTCGCGGATCGTCACGCCTCCACTCACTGGCGGATCACCCCTTCACGGCGCCTGCGACGACGCCCTTGATGATGTGCTTCTGACTGAACAGGTAGAAGATGATCACTGGGATCATCGCCAGGACGAGGACGCCCATCATCGCGCCCATGTCCACGGTTCCGTACCCGCCTTTAAGGTACTGAACGGCGATCGGCACCGTCTTGTACGTGCGTATGTCGAGGGTCAGGTAGGGCAGCAGGTAGTCGTTCCACAACCACATGACCTCGAGGATCGCGACCGTGATGACGGCGGGCTTCATGATCGGCAGCACGACGAGGAAGAAGGTGCGCACGGGACCGCAGCCGTCGATCGTCGCCGCCTCCTCGATCTCGGTCGGGATGCCCTTCACGAAGCCCGTGAAGATGAACACCGCGAGTCCCGCGCCGAAGCCCAGGTACACGATCCACAGGCCGAACGGGTTGCCGAGGCCGAGGTAGTCGGTCAGCCAGGACAGCGTGAACATGACCATCTGGAAGGGGACCACCAGGTTGAACAGGAACACGATGTACAGCGACTTGGCGAACCTGTTATCGGTCCGCACGATCCACCATGCGGTCATCGACGTGCAGAGCAGGATCAGGAAGGCAGATCCGATCGTGATGACCAGCGACCAGCCGAATGACGACAGGAAGTCCGTCTTCGCGATGCCGGTGATGTAGTTCTCGAGCCCGACGAAGGTCTCCGCGTTGGGCAGGGCGAACGGCTCCGAGGAGACGAAGACCTTGCCCTTGAAGGAGTTGATCAGCACGAGCAGGATCGGGAACAGGTAAGCGACCGCGACGATCGCGAAGATAACCGTCCAGAGCTTGGGGTGTCTCGGGTCTCGCATGTCACGCCTCCTTCGAGCGGGCGAAGCGGTTCTGCAGCAGCGAGATCGCGGCGACGATGATGAGGAAGATGACGGCCTTGGCCTGGCCGACTCCCTCGAAGGCCGTGCGGCCGTAGAACGTGTTGTAGATGTTGAGGGCCAGCAGTTCCGACTGCCGCGACGGAGCCCCGTTGGTCAGCGCGAGGTTCTGGTCGAAGAGCTTGAAGCCGTTGGTGATCGTCAGGAAAGTGCACACCGTGATCGACGGCATGACCAGCGGGATGATCACGCTGCGCAGGGTCTGGCGCGGCGTCGCGCCGTCGACCTCCGCCGACTCGATCAGCTCGCCCGGGATGGACTGCAGGCCGGCGATGTAGATGACCATCATGTAGCCGATCTGCTGCCAGCACACCAGGATCACGAGGCCCCAGAAGCCGTAGGTCGCCGAGTAGGTGATCGAGCGGGCCCAGTGGCCGAGGATGCCGTTGAGGAGCAGCAGCCACACGTAGCCGAGCACGATGCCGCCGATGAGGTTCGGCATGAAGAACACGGAGCGGTAGAGGTTCGAGCCCTTGAACTTCTTCACGAGCATGTACGCGACGGCGAAGGCGACCACGTTGATGATGACGGTCGTGACCAGCGCGAATGCCGCGGTGTACCAGAGGGAGTGCAGGAACGTGTCGTCACTGAGCAGCCGCGCGTAGTTGTCGAGGCCGACCCACCGGCTCTTCGTGACGGTCGTGAACTTCGTGAAGGACAGGTAGACGCCAAGCGCGAACGGCGCGACGAACCCGATGATGAAGGCGGCGATGGTCGGCCCGGTGAACAGCCACCACCAGCGCTTGAGCGATCTGTACATATTTCTTCTCCTACTCGCGACGGTGCGGGCGCACTGTGAAGTGCGCCCGCACCGTCACACCGTTTCAGTTTGGGTCAGGGGCTCCGTCTCTCCGGCGGAGTCCCGTGGGGGTCAGCCCTGGTTGGAGAGCTCGACCTCGGTGGCCCAGTTGTCGACGAAGGCTGCCCGGACGGCGTCCCAGTCGCCGGTGCCCTGTGCGTAGGCCAGCATCGCCTGACCCAGCGTGTTCTTCCACTCCTCGGAAGGCATGGTGGTGAAGTTCCACGTCACGGCCGTCTTGCCGGCAGCAGTGTAGGCGGCGTCGGCCTGGACCAGCGGGTTGCTGGACTTGTAGTCGGCGAACGTCTTGAAGGGGGTCACGAAGCCCATGGTGTTGGTCAGGGTGTCGCGGCCGGTGTCGGAGGTGATGACCCAATTCAGGAAGTCCTTGGTGGCCTTCTGGTCGGCCTCGGATGCCTCGGAGTTGACGACCCAGTAGTTCTCGGAACCCGTGGTCAGGCCCTGGTTCTCCTCGCCGTCGGCGCCGATGTAGATCGGAAGCATGCCCATGTCGGCGTCGTCGACCTTCTGGTCCTTGATGTCGTTGTAGGCCCAGGTGCCGTTCTGGTAGAAGACGGCCTGACCGAGGGCGAACTCGGAGTTGGCGTCATCGATCGTCTTGCCCGACAGCAGCGAGGGCTCCGTGGTGGAGTTGTTGATGTACAGGTCGAAGATGTTCTTGAAGCCGTCGAGGTAGGTGCCCTTGATGGATGCGGGCTGCCCGACGATGCCGTCCGCCTTGTACTCGTAGTACAGCGGGATGTTGGCGAGGTGGGTCTTGAAGCGCCAGTCGGACGAGGAGTCGAAGCCGGCGGAGGTGAAGGCGCCGTCGATGCCGAGGTCGTCCTTCTTGGCCTGGATGTCCTCGACGACCGACTTCAGCGTGTCGAAGCTGGTGATCTCGTCGGCGGAGGTGACCTTGGCGCCGTCGGTCTTGATGTAATCCTCGAGGATCGCCTTGTTGTAGATGATGCTGTAGGTCTCCATGACGTACGGGATGGCGACGGGGTTGCCGTCGTCGTTCGTCAGGGCGATCGACTGGTCGTTGAGCTGCGCGTAGATCTCGGTGTCGCTGAGGTCGGCGGCGTAGTCCTTCCAGGTCTGCAGTCCGACGGGGCCATTGACCTGGAACAGGGTCGGGGCCTCGGACTTGGCCATCTCGGACTTCAGCGTGGTCTCGTAGGTGCCGGACGCCGCGGTCTGGACGTCGACCTGGACGCCGGTCTCCTCGGTGTACTGCTTGGCCAGAGCCACCCAGTCGTCGGCCTGCTCGGGCTTGAAGTTCAGGTAGTAGACCTTGCCGGTCGCGTCATCGCTGTCGTCGGTGGTACCGCTGCAGGCGGTCACACCGAAGAGCAGGGCACCTGCCATGAGGCCGGCCGCGAGCTTCGCTGTCTTGCGTGTTGCCATAGTCCTGTTGCCTTCCTTGGAATGAGGACTCTGTGTCTCACGTGGTTGTTTCCGACGATATGCCGGAAACGATTCCGCTAAGCGTCACAGTACAGAACGGCAGGATGGCTCGCAAGAGGTGGGGTCGAATAAGGTCAGGAGGCCCGGTCGAGCAGAGGGCGGAACGCGCGCTCGATCAGCGGCGTCGAGGCGACCCAGGGGAGCGAGACGCCGAGCAGCAGGAGCACCGGAAGGCCTGCGGGCAGGTAGTACCCGGTGGCCACCACCAGGGCGATCATTCCGGCGTGGATCGCGAGCACCCCGAGGGCGAGGGGGAGGTTGCCGATCGCCAAGAGCCAGGCGTTCTTCAGATGCGCTCCCATCGTGTTCTCGAAGCGGGCGATCAGCGACCACAGGAACGGGAAGCCGAGCAGCAACACGGCGCTGACAAGCGCTTTCAGGACGACGAGCTCGTCGGCCTGCACGAAGATCCAGGCGGCGAGCAGCGCCAGGGTCACGGGTCCGACCACCGCCCAGGCGAGCGACGCGGTCCGGAAGTTGCGCCGGAACGAGGTCAGGAACATCCGCCAGACGGCGGTGCCCTCACCCTGGGCCATGCGGCGCGAGGTGTCGGCCAGCGCGGTGAGGCTGGCGCCCGCCGTGACCACGGGCAGCGCGCAGATGCATGCGAGCAAATTCAGGACGATCAGATCGCCGACGGCGCTGACCGCCCGCCACAGGGGGGCCTCGTACTGGAACAGCCGCACGCTGATCACCTCGCTTCCGAAGACAAGACTACGTCGTCGCGCTCAGCTCACCCCGGGGGATGACTCTCAGAGCCCGGCAGGTTAAGGTGCTCCCGGATAAGTTTCCGGAATCAGGGAGGCCGTGTGCGCGTTACCGGTTCCGGGGCAGCAGAGAAAGCGACGAGCATGATTGACCGAGTATTCGACGTCGAACCGACGGCCCTCACGACCCGCGTCCTCCACCGCGACAAGCTCCGGCTGATCGAGTCCCTGACCTCGATCGGCAACGGGCACATGGGCATGCGCGGGAACTTCGAGGAGGGCTACTCAGGGGATCACCACCTGGGCACTTACCTGGCCGGCGTCTGGTACCCCGACCGCACCCGGGTCGGCTGGTGGAAGAACGGCTACCCGGAGTACTTCGGCAAGGCCATCAACGCACTGAACTTCGCGGCCGTCGACGTCCTGATCGACGAGGCTCCCGTCGACCTCGCGACCATGGAGCCGACCGACTTCCGGATCCGCCTCGACCTCCGCAACGGGCTCCTGACAAGGTCGTTCGAGCTCGCCGCTGCCGGGTCGACGTTCCGGATCAGCTTCGAGAAGTTCCTCTCGGTAGTCGAGGTCGAGACCTGCTGGCAGCGCGTCGTCGTCGAGTGCCTAACCGGCGGCGCGAACGTCGAGCTGCGGCCCCGGATCGAGCGCGACGTGCACAACCAGGACTCCAATTACGGCGAGCAGTTCTGGGAGGAGACCGGGCGCCGCGTCGGCGAGCAGCCGGCACTTTCCACCAGGACGGTCCCGAACTCCTTCGGCGTGCCGCAGTTCACCGTCACGGCGGTCAGCCGGGTGGCGGCCGACGTGAAGGTCGAGCCGCTCGAGCTCCCCACGTCGGTCGGCGTGAGCGTCGCCTCGGGGCTCGAGGCCGGGCAGCGGCTCGAGATCGTGCGCACCACTGCGGTCCTGACCTCGCGCGACCACGAAGCGGACACGCACGAGGCTGTCGCCGATGCGCTGCTGGAGCGCCTCTCCGCCGAGAGCTTCGACGAGCATCTGGCCCGCCACACCGCGGCCTGGGAGGCCCGCTGGGCGACCGCGGCAGTCACGGTCGTCGGCGACGACGAGGCGCAGCAGGGCATCGCGTTCAACCTGTTCCAGCTGTTCTCGACCTACTACGGTCACGACTACCGCCTCAACATCGGCCCCAAGGGTTTCACCGGCGAGAAGTACGGGGGCGCGACGTACTGGGACACCGAGGCCTACCTGGTGCCGCTGTACCTCGCGGTCGCGGACCCCGAGGTCACCAAGGCGCTGCTCCGCTACCGCCACGAGCAGCTGCCCCAGGCGCAGCACAACGCCCGCCAGCAGGGACTGGCCGGCGCGCTGTACCCGATGGTGACCTTCAACGGCATCGAGTGTCACAACGAGTGGGAGATCACCTTCGAGGAGATCCACCGCAACGGCGCCATCGCGTTCGCGATCCACAACTACGCCAACTACACCGGAGACCGCAGCTACCTCGAGGGCGACGGCGCCGACGTGCTGGTGGAGATCAGCCGCTTCTGGGCGGACCGGGTGCACTTCTCGAAGCGTCGCGGCCAGTGGATGCTGCACGGCGTCACGGGCCCGAACGAGTACGAGAACAACATCAACAACAACTTCTACACGAACTACCTCGCCGCCTGGACGCTGCGCTCGACCGCGGAACTGGTCGCGGCCGGCCACGGGCCGGAGGTCGCGCCAGAGGAGGTCGCGCGGTGGCGCGAGATCGCCGACGGGATGTACTTCCCGACCGACGACGAGCTCGGCATCTTCGTGCAGCACGACACGTTCCTGGACAAGGACCTCACGCCCGTGGCGGAGCTGCGGCCCGAGGACCGTCCGCTGAACCAGAACTGGTCGTGGGACCGGATCCTGCGCTCCTGCTACATCAAGCAGGCCGACGTGCTCCAGGGCATGTACCTGTTCGAAGATGACTTCACCGCCGACCAGCTGCGCCGCAACTTCGCGTTCTACGAGCCGCTCACGGTGCACGAGTCGTCGCTGTCGGCCAGCGTGCACTCGGTCCTCGCCTCGTCGATCGGCGAGCGGGAGAAGGCCGTCGAGCTGTACCAGCGCACGGCTCGCCTCGACCTCGACAACTACAACGCCGACACTGAGGACGGCCTGCACATCACGTCGATGAGCGGTGCGTGGCTCGCGATCGTGCAGGGCTTCGCCGGGATGCGCGTGCGCGACGGGCAGCTGTCGTTCGCGCCGTACTGCCCTGACGGCTGGGAGTCGTACTCGTTCAGCCTGGAGTTCCGCGGCCGCACCGTCGGTCTGACGATGCGGCCGGGCGAGGCGGCGGTGCAGCTCCGGGCCGGGGATCCGCTCACCGTCGCCGTCGCGGGGGAGCCGTACGAGCTGTCGGACCGGATCGTCGTCCCGCTGTCCTGAGCCGGAGTCGCGGTCGAGCGCCGCTCGCTGGTGGCCTGAAGCGCTACATCGCGCCGGGCATCCTGATCCCGGCAGTCACGCCAACCCCGTCGCCTCGTCAAGCTGTAGTCAGCCTGACGAGGCGATGACGGTCTTCGCCGCACCCCAGCCGCCCACTTCCGGCCCAGGTGTACGACTGCGCCTCCGCACCGGGGCTGGTGTCCGCAGGCACCTGCGAGGAGAAAACCTCAGTCTTCAGCGAGTACGTCAATGAGTGGGGCCCGAAGAAGGTCCGTGGCCGCGTTTCGGGCAGAGAGGGCGGCCCCGCCCAGAATGACGA
>Ga0334885_1001577_pt1 | contig 27239 bp, 20 predicted proteins | sample GraSluR1_MG_8_FD_207233 | JGI IMG/M metagenome (GOLD analysis project Ga0334885, IMG submission 207233) | Sludge microbial communities from methane-producing bioreactor in Wageningen University, Netherlands - Granular Sludge_31_05-R1 | ecosystem: Engineered > Bioreactor > Anaerobic >...
ACTCAAGGTTTTGTGAACAGTGCGGAGAGCCAACGGTGTATTTCCAGAACAAGCTTCTTAAGACGTATAGAGAGATCCTGGGATTACCAGAGGCGGAAGATGATGGGGATGAATTTGATCCCGACATACCGTTCTGAGGTTTGTGATCTTGATAACCTTGGGGCGATACTTCGATTGAAGTGGATTTCATCACTTTCCCCTTCTAATATTTGTTTGTTAGGTAATCAGCGAATCGTTGCCAATCCACTTCACTTGCTTCCAGGTTCCTTGCAATCCTGAGTACGGCATTTACATATGGTCTGTCAGGCACATACGGATTCATATCCGGTGTGATCAGACCTTCTTGCTTGCCATATCTAGAGATTAGGGAAAAATTAGACATAGCCTAAATTTATGAAATCTCTCTATATCGAACGACCACTTCCGTAATCAATTTATGTAAAATTGGGTTGCTCAGTTTCGCCACAATTGGGATAGTATTATCTCTGTTAAAATTCCAATGCAATCCATCATCAAATATAATTTTAAGTAAATAATGAGTTTCAGGGATATTCGCACCTAGATGGAGAGCATAGTCAAGGTATAGTGTTTTATCTGGGGCCTCAATGCCAGGCAATATTTCTGACATTAAATATCTTCCTCAAGGAGCTGTCCATTTTCGATTAACCATTGCTTTGCCTTGTCCATTTTTGAGGACTGTGCTCGAACGATATTCCAGAACCTAGGAGTATGGTTCCCCTCCAACAGGTGAGCCAGCTCGTGAATGATCACGTAATCCACGACATACATCGGTGCCTTAATGAGTCGCCAGTTGAAATTAATATTGTCCTTGATCGTGCAGGAACCCCAACGATAGCGATTATCAACGATCTTGGCATTAGTGAATGTTACTCCGAGATTCTTGGCAAACTTTGTGATCCGGGGTAGGATTATTTCCGTGGCCTTGTCCTTGTACCAATTTCGTAGGACCTGCTTACGCTCAACAGAAAGTCTGGCTGGGATCAGAAAACGTTGTTGGAGACGAATCTCTTCTGAGCTGTTTTGAACTATTTCGATCTGAAATTGACGGCCTAGATAGAGTGCAGATTCGCCGTTGACCAGCTCCTTGCCCGGCGGATGTGGTAGTGCATATTTCAGCGTATGATTGGTTTTTTCATATAGCCACTTCCGTTTTGATTCGATGATAGCCTGAATCGTCTCCTCGGAAGTGGATTCCGGCGCATGGACTACCACACTTCGATCGCGTTCGACGGTAATCGTCAGCTTTTTACGGTTAGGCGACCGCTTGATTGTATAGTTGAATTCCATGTCTTTTACTCCGCATATAAAATCACATCATTATTCTTCTCTGCTATTTCCATAATTCTGCTGATGATCTTAGCGCGATTTTGAAGCAAATTTGGCAGCTTTGTGTAGGTAGGCTGCAAAAGTGTTGCCTGGATATCTGCCCTGAGCTTGTTTCGAGCAGGAATGCTCTCCCAGAAACCAGTAAGTTTCAACTCCCTTTCAACAACTTGAAAAATATGCTGGGTGAGATCGACTAGAACGGAAATTTCATTTTCATCCAGAGAATCTTTTGCAAAAATTTCACGTTTAAAACTCCGGAAAAACGGCATCTGTTTCTTACGGTGTAGGCCATAGGTTGGCTCTTTGCTGGCACTCTTGATTCGTTCTCGCAATTTTTCCAGCTCCTCATAAATTTTTTCCCAATTGTCTCGAAAATCCTGGAAAATTAGTGCTAAGGCCTCTGCGAAGGATGCCTGTAAATCTGGATCATCATCAAGTTCAATATCCAGGTGGTGGCGAATAGCGTGTTCTACTTCCGCTGCTTTGGTTTTGGTGCGGGAACGGTTACCAACATTTTTTTCAAAGTCTTCGTCAAGAATCGAAATTGGCTCAATTCTTTGATCGATATTCTTCGATTTCAGATACTGATCGGTAATCGCGCGTAGCTTTGAGGGTATGCCTTTCATGCTTAAGCGTTCATCACGGAAATGCTTTCCGGCTAGAACATTGATTTCTGCAAGAGCATTATATTCGTTTAAAAAATCTAACGCCTGCCTGGCGGGAAAAACCAAATTCATGCATTTCGTGAAGTTCTTGAAGGCCTGCATATAATCAAAACGCAAATCTTCGTCATAAAAAACATCAAAAAACGCATCATGGTCTGTGAGGTCCATCAGACCATATTTTTGAAGCAAGCCCATAATTTCAGCATGGCTGTTTTGGAGGTTACGGAGCTCTTCTTCCGGGAAGCTCAACGTATCAATAATTTCTTTTTGTTCTCTCTCATCATAGGCCTCGATGGCTTTCTTAAGGTGATGACCTACACCGACATAGTCAACGATAAAACCCTTGTCTTTTGTGTCCCCACTAACACGGTTGACCCTGGCGATGGCTTGAAGAAGATTGTGATTGGTAATAACTTTATCCAGGTACATGACTTGTTCAACGGGTGCATCAAAACCAGTTATGAGCATGTCCCTGACGATGAGGATTCCTATATCCCCAGTCAGCCCGTCGTCCTTGCTTCCAAAGCTCAGTTTGAAACTCTTAATGCTACGCTCATGTCTCGAAGTATCGGAATACTCTTTCAAATATGGTAGGTCGTTATGCTCAGAGGAAATAATGACATCAGATTGCATCTTCATAAGCTGTTCAATGTCAAGTCCTACAGGGTTAGTTTTTTGCAAATCCTCTAATTTTGCCTTTAAAGCAGCATCAATATATTTTTTGTACCGAACCGCAGCTGGTCTAGAAGTTGCCACAATTTGGGCTTTATAGCCGTTGGGGAACACATGCGCTAGGTAATGTTCCACCATATCCTTCGCCTTGGCTTCTATAGTCGATTCAGCCTCAAGATACGCGGTTCGTGATCCATAACCGAGAATTTTAAGGCGTTCTTGAAGATTGTAATCGCTGAACATATCTGCAAATGCATGATCCATACTTGCCTGGTCAGGTACCTCTGCGTTATGGGTTCGGCCTTCGTATACGATTTCCAGAGTCACCCCATCGTCGATGGCTTGCCGCATGGTGTATTTGTCAATGTAGTCGCCAAATACCCGTTCAGTCTTGTCGATGGGGGTGCCAGTATAACCGATTTTCGCAGCGTTCGGGATGCCTTTGTCCAGGTTCGCACCCAACATCTTGTACTGTGAGCGGTGTGCCTCATCAGTCATGACCACAATGTTGGGGCTGGTATTGAGTTGGGGGAAAATTTCGGTCAAATCGGCCTCACGGAACTTATGGATCATAGCCATTACCAAGTCTGAGGAATTTGTTCTGAGCAACTCTTTGAGTTTCTTTATACTACTGGCCACTTTGACCGAAAAGCCAATACTTCGACTAGTCTCATTCAGCTGTCCTTGCAGTTGGGTTCTGTCAGTCACAAACACGACCTTCCAGTCAGACAATGCTGCATGTCGGTACATCTCTCGTACCATAAACATCATGGTGAGCGACTTGCCCGACCCCTGAGTGTGCCATATGATACCGCTGCGCTCACGAGGACTTTTCCCCTGCAGTAGGCGCTGCACCGCGAGTTTTACCGCTCTGAACTGCTGGTAACGACCGACAATTTTAATTGTTTGCCCCTTGTCATTGGTAGAGAACAGAGTGAAGGTACGAATCAGGTCGAGGAGATTACTCTTTTCCAACATACCTGCCACCAGACGCTGTTGATCATTGGGACTGCCTGATCCGTGATCAAGGTCATTTAATGTGCGTGGGTAGGGATCGGACCAACGGTAAAAATGTTTTTCACTTTGGGTGGTGATTGTCCCAAATTTAGCTTCCTGGCGGCAAGTGGCAATGACAATCTGATTGAAATAGAAAAGCGGCGCGCTTCCTTCACCTTTGGCCCCGCGCTGCTCACTGTAACGCAAGATCTGATCTATGGCTTCGGGTATTGCGTCCTTGACTTTGGGGGATTTGCACTCAATCAGAACAACCGGCAAGCCATTTACAAACAGAACGATGTCCGGGATGATATGATGCTCGCTGCCGAGAATACGGACCTTGAACTGACAAACCGCGATAAACCGGTTGTTCTTCAATGGGTCCTTATCAAAATCGATAAACCGCACCGTTGGGCTTTGCTCTCCCGTCTTGCGATTTTCGCTGATACTGGTGTTCTCCAGTAGTAGATGGAGTGTGTATTGATTGTTCTCTATAAGCCCCGCCCCTGGAAAACTTGCTGTCAACTGCTTAGCGACCTCTTCAACTTGGTCGTCCTCCATCCAGGGATTGATCACCTTGACCTGTTCCCGCAGGATCTTCAGCATGACGACTTCGGTAAAACTGTCGCGGAAGGTATGAACTGGAGTTTGCTTCTCATCAGTCAGATCGAGGATTTCCCAACCAAGCTGGGATAGCTGATCGAGCAGAGGCCTTTCCACATGATTGCGCTCATCGAGTTTGATATGATTTGCGGTTTTCTTTGTGCTCATCAGTGGGCCTCCATCTCTTCCAATAATGGCGCCACCCGTTTTTTTCCAGTGAGTAGGTCTTGCATCAGGGCGGTTTTTAATCTTTTAAGTTTTTCTATTTGGTTTTTTATTGAATTAAGGTATTCAGTTTGGCTTGAAAGCAATTGACCAATAGCAGTCTGTTCTTCCGGTGTCGGTCTCAATATCAAAGCCTTTTTGATATCCCCAACATTAATGTGGGGTGAAGTTGTAGCACCAAGACCAGTAATAATTCGGTTATAAAAAGAAGGATTATTCATAGCCCAAAGAAGATAATCAGGATTATTTTTAGGTCTAAGAAGCATTACTCTCTGCCCGAGGCATATTTTTTCACGCCCTACCGGAGAAGCAATACCCAATCGTTCACCTTCACGAGAATAGATAATATCACCTTTTTGAGGGGTAAGTCGGGCAGTTCTTGAGATATACTCTTTTTCACTTACACAAAAGGCTTGCTCAAGCAAAAGTTGACCAGGAATCATATCTGCTGTGCGAATACACGGAATACCTGCAGGCAAGTAAGTAGGTGTTGTATGAGGACAATCTACTATTTGACTGCACAAATTTTTCACAAATGACACTTCCCACTCCACTGGAATTCGGCCTAGAGGAGAATTTTTAAACTTATGGGTTTCTTCAGAGCGAAGATTGCCGTGTTCATCGATACCATGGGTGAGAAGATCCTGCATAAGGCCAATCTTTATGTGCTGTTGCTTGTTAATTAAGCTTTCAGTTTGCTCAATCGCCTGATCGATCCTGGAAAGAACGATTGCAATTCTGGATTGTTCCGGTTTGCTTAAATTAGGAACTTTATAATTTCGTACAAAATCTTTTCGTAGGTGCTTTAATCCTGAGCCCTCAAAGCCTAGAGCATCGATTCGGGCTATTTGAGAACTTAAAAAATAGTAGAGATATTTTCCCTCGATATCTTTCTCAATTGGTTGTAATGCCCAACAATCTGTTGAATAAGAAAACTTTCCTTTTCCATAATGAACTGCTGCATTGCCACCGGTCGAGAACACTATGGCTTCGCCATCAACTATGTTGTTATCGCATGCAAGAGGTTTGGGGCCTGAGATGAAAAAAGTAAACTCAGCACCTTCAGTAGCATAGCCTGCGGGTAGAGGGCTTTTGGGTAACTCAGTCACTAGGTCTTTAACAAAAATACTCATCCCAAATACCTCAACCCATTCAGAAAACCATTCAACTCATCAAGAGAATTTCTCCGCTGCTGTTCAAGCACTTGGTTGCTAACTGCATACTTATTCCAGAGGTTTTCAACCCCCTGAATCAGTGCTCGCTTCTCCGCACTTAGGTATCGTTCCAGTTCTTGACAGGCAATGTCGTAGAGCTTTTTCAGAATGAGCCGCTTAGCTTCTTCGATGTCCAGGTGGCCTCCAATTTGCGCCACCAGAGCATCAGTCCGGGTAATGCGTGTCTGTAAAACTGCTTTGTCTTTTAGCAGAGCGGTTAATTTTTTCTTATCTGCCTTATTGCATGCATCAAGTTCGGTCATTTGCTTATCAACCAGCCGGATCATTTCCCGGTTTTCATCCGTGAATCCTTCTGCACCAAGACGTTTTAACTCGAGCTTAAGTTCCAGTTCGGTGGTTTTTTCTTTCAATGTAGCCTTGGCCTCTTTGATTTTCTTCTCAATCTTCTTGATGGCGGCATCCAATTTTTTCAGGTCATTCAGTTCCCGCTTGGCAGAAACCCCAGGTGTGTCCTTTAGATCATCGATGAGTGCCTTCAAAGCTTTTTTGATGCTAGAGGCAGTGACTTTCTCGTCTTCGTCCGGCTCGTATGCTGCCGTATCTTGTGCAGTTTCGACTGTTTCAGTCAGCTCGCTTTGTAGTTCACTGACTTTTGTTTCCAAGGATTCAATCTCGTTGGCTTCGACCTGAAAGAATTCTGCAATCAGATATTCATCGGGAATCAGGGTGTGATGCCAGCCGACAGAAACGATGGTTTTCAAGTCGTAGCGGATCTGTTGCCACCAATTCACAAAAACCCCTGCACTCTTGAATTTGTCCAGTACGCTAAGAGGAATCATCTTGTCCATGAGCGTTGTCAGGAGCTCATAGCGTACATCTGGCATTTTCTTCCCACTACCATTACTGCCGTTATTTGCCCGCTCAAGTCGGGCAAAATCGTTTTGTGCCACCTGCCACCAATCCTCGAGGACTTGCGCGTGAGTGGTAAGTGTTTGGACAACGGCCGAATCGGCTTCGATGAGTTTTCTAATATATGTCTTCTCCTGAATTGACCCTTTAAAGACGAGATACTTGGGACGTTCCGCTTGAAAAAGCGTTTCAGCAGCTAGGCCAAAACGTGCAAAATCCTCATGTCGCGCCTTTACTTCATCTTCCGGAATGCCACCTATGAGATGGGCTTGTACATCTTCGGGTTCCGGTTCCGGGGTATTGTCGACATAACGACGAACATTCAGGTTGTAATCGTTATTAACGATTTCGGAGGTGTTTACCAGGCGACTGTATTTGGGAAGTTCCTGTTTTAATGTGAAAATGGTGTCAATTTTCTCAATATCTTCTGGGCGCAGTTTGTTTTGGTTCTTACCCTCGGCAAATTCACGATCTGCGTTGATGAACAACACCTTTTTACATAAATTATCTGGCTTGTTTTTATTGCAGACCAACACACAGGCGGAAATAGAAGTTCCGTAAAACAGCCCTTGCGGCAGACTGATAATTGCCTCTATGATGTCATCGTTGATAAAAATTTCCCGGATCAGCTTTTCCTTTCCGCCACGAAATAGCACTCCATGGGGCATGATGGTGGCCATGTGGCCGTCTCCTTTGAGACTGGCCAGCATATGCTGGACGAACATGAGGTCGGCTTTTTTACCTGTCTCAGGACACCACTCTCGAAAACGATGGGCAAATTTTACACTTGCACGATTGTAATTTTGAGAAAAGGGTGGATTGGCCAGTATCCGGTCGAATTTCCGGATCTGACCATTCTCGAGAATTTGAGGGTCCTCTAATGTGTCGCCGTTTTCGATGGTAAAACGGCTGATGTTATGGAGGATCATATTCATGTTGCAGATTGACCAGACTGTACCGTTGGAGTCCTGTCCATAAAGAGCCAAATCGTTTGGATCCTGGCCCTGCTCTTCGACATATTGATGTGCCTGAATCAGAAAACCGCCGGAGCCGACCGTAGGGTCATAAATTGTATTGCCTGCCTGTGGCTTCACAAGCTGCACCAGTAGTCGAACTACTTCGGCGGGAGTATAAAATTCGCCACCTTTTTTGCCTGCGCTATCGGCGAAATACTTAATCAGATATTCGTAGGCGGCCCCAAGGAGATCAGGAAACTCAAAGTTGTCATTTACCAAGACAAAATTGGGCTGATTAAAATGGTCAAGAAGGTCTTTCCATTTCTGATCGGGAATTTTTGTTTTCCCCTTGATTTCATTAAAATTGATATTGTTCTTGAGCACTCCCGCAAGAGAATCATTCTCGTCCTCAATGGCGGCAATGGCTTTGTTGAGCATATTACCAATGTCGTGCTTTAGGTCTTTCAGGGCTGGAACGGTATTACCGTCCTCGTCTATCCAGGTTTCGTACCAACGGGCGCGTTTGGGTACATAAAAGGTCTCGCCATAAGATGTTTTGTCCTCAAGGAGCTCATCGACCAGATCTGGCTGGTCTTTCAAATGCTCAAAGGTTTCGTCGCGCAGTTGGCGCCGCTTCCGATCAAACTCATCTGAAAGCCGTTTAAGGAAAAGCATGCCGAAGATGAATTCCTTGAACTCGGAAGCATCCATCTTTCCACGCAAAATATCGGCAGCTTTCAGTAGAAAGGACTCAAGCTGGGATAGAGTTATTTTTTCTCTGTTCAATTTTTCCCCCGAATCAAGTTTGATAATTTAATAAATATATCTATCATCACCTAAAAATTAAATTATGAAAACGATATAAATCGAATTCATGCAAATTCTGCTGTTTTAATAGATGCTATTAATAATCTATTATTTAGTAGCGCAAGGAGACTCCAATTAATTGTTTATAATTCTTAATTTTCTCATCAATTTTTGATTATAAAGCCTCCGGAGCAAATGTCAAACTGTTTGGTGCTGTTAAACCCTGAAGAAGCCATGAAGAAATCAAAGTATCCGTTTTTTTTGTCAAAATCTTGCGATCGCACATAGTTAAGAAATATGAGCAATATTATTAATTACTTCAAAATACAGTGCTTCTAGCTATACCTCTTCCGAGGAGAACCCAATTAGCTCTCATACAGATAGAAATATCTGACAGATACAGAAATTTCAATATTTGTCAAAATCAAATTACGGTTAAGTTTAGGGTGTTCAACTGGGTTCTCATCGGTTATGCTTGATACACAAAACAAGGTTGAAGCAATAAATGGCTAGAGGAAAGAACATAAACCTTTACATAAAAGATGGCATCTCCAAATGCACCATTAAGAACTGGATTGGTGTGGTCTATATTGTTCCTCGTATACTCGTCGAAGTCGGTAAGCAGATCGACAATTTGAACAGGAGTGGGGTGTATCTACTTCTTGGTACTACCGAAAAAGATCAAGAAGCCGTTTACATCGGTCAAGCAGATGTTCGGAAAAACGAGAGGGGTGTGTTGCATCGGATACTTGAACCTCATAAAAGTATCGATTATTGGACTGAGAGTATCATTTTCACAACAGTTGATAATTCACTTGGTGCTACTGAACTTAACTACTTGGAATACCGCCTCCATGAAATTGCACTGGATGCTGATCGTTGTAAGGTCACAAATGGTGGATCGCCACATAAAGGCAGCCTTCAGGAAGAGAAAGAAGATGAAATGGAAGATTTCATCGATTTCATCCGACTGGTAGTGAGGGCTCTTGGACGTAAGGTTTTTGAACCAGTGGTGAGTAGGGTACCCGAGAGTTCAATAGAAGATCAAATCTTTCATTCCAAGGGGAAGAAGGCATCAGCTATAGCTAAGCTCACAGACGATGGGATTGTGGTTCTAAAAGGTAGTCGTCTGGCAGATGAATTGACCCGAAGTGCACCAAAGCAGGTGAAACGCTTGCGAGCAAAATATGAAGAATTCATCAATAGTTCGTTTGTTCTAGCAAAGGACATCAGATTCACCAGCCCTTCTGCAGCCGCAGGTTTTGTTGGAGGGGCCAGTCTAAACGGCTATGATTATTGGGTCACTGAGGATGGGGTAGCACTGGGGCAATATTTGACTGAAGAAACTGTACCAAAATAAAAGGGCTGATTTATGCTCATTTATATTTCCATTTATTTCAAGGTTTGCTAGTGGGCGGAAGTCTATCACCAGGATCAATTTTTACCACTTTTAGTTTTGGCTAATCTCCTCCAACTTAACTTGTTCTTTCCAAACTAGCTTGCAAGTATACATTGCCGATAAAGGGAAAAGGATGTATGAATAAACTTGATCATGGTTATCTGAGCCAGGACACTAGTTTCTCTGGCGATGACGCTCCTACTCAAAACCTCGTTCAAATAAAAACAGAAAACGAACAAAGGCTTAAGTCAAATATCTCTTTTCTGCGTACATATCTTGAGAAATATGATTTTAAGCAAATTTTAAACTATCTATTTACTCGTGAAATTGAACTTACAAGTGATATCGAAAATGTATTTACTGATGAACCTCTCATAATTAATTATATTACCGATATTTACTTGTCTACAAGAAATGAAAGTTTAAACGAGACACCGTCTATAGTTATAGTGAAGGAGGTAGTGAATCTAATTCAAGAGATTTACCTCCACCTTACAATGATAGATACTATCTCATCTCCTTTGAGAGAATTATCTAAAGAGGTGAAAATTGATAACCTTCTAGTTGATCGATCTTTGTATTATGGTATCTTCACTGATATTTATGGACAACTATTCAACCCAATTTCAGAAGCATTCAATGCAAAAACTGGATTTCATTTAGAATTAATATTTGGTCTGCATGAGGTTCTTCTATATTTTATGCAAGAACGAATCCAAAAATCAGAAAAAGGTGTAAATCTGTCTTTTGATTTTACCATAGAGGATATTATCTCCTTTTTTAAAAATGACTATGCTGATGAGATAAGCAGATTGATCGAGTACCTAAGTATCTCTATCTCCGATAATAGTGATTTACTTCCAAGGTTTGACAATCCTATCAAAGAAAAGCCAATCATCAAAAATGATAGTGGATACTTTTGCCCCAATCCAGATAATATCCTAAGGTATAATAAAGAGATAATCGAAAACTTGCTTCGTGTTGACAATGGTTTATGGACTCGCTATCTAAGGACCAAAGGGAAAACTGTGGAAGACATGGTTGTTGATAGACTAAGTCGGATTTTGCCAACTGCCAAAATAGGCAAGAACCTAAAATATCGAATACAAGACACTCAATATGAGCTTGATGCACTATTCCACATTGATTCCTTCGTTCTTTTCGTTGAGGTGAAGTCAGGAAACTTGACACAGGCTGCTCGTGAAGGAAAAACAAACCGGCTCAAACGTGATATTCAAGATATTGTACTTGATGCTCATAATCAGTGTAGTAGGGCTTATAAATATTACTTATCAATGGATTATGTTGATTTTCATAGCAAAAATGAAATGATTACCGTGTCGAGGAAAGAACAAAAATACGCCTACCTGTTATCCATTTCGCTAGACAATCTCGATATAATTACTGCGAACATACAGAATATCACTGACCAAAGTACTTCGCCGACTGTAGTAACTATGTCCCTTTACGATTTGTCGATTGTGACAGATATCTTGAATGATCCTAGTGAGTTATTCCTCTATCTAGACCGAAGAGAAAAAGTAATTCGACAGAGAACTATAAACGCACATGATGAGATTGATTTGTTCTCAACATTTTTAAGCCAAGGGCTACTGTTCGACAAATTTAAAGAATATGACTCAATTAATATCACAGATTTCTCAAAGTCCCTTGATATCTATTATATAAATAAGTTTGATGAAAAAAAGAAACCAAATTTTTATGTTAATCCACTTATAATAAAGTTTGTCGAAGAATTGGCTCAAATTAATAAACCTGGATGGCTAGAAGTTGTAAAAACGCTAAAAGGATTCTCAAAACAAACACAACTGAATATTGCTAATTGTGTAATAAAGGTATTACAAAGGAGTCGAAAGAGAGGAGAATCGGATTTTTCCATTCTCCCTAAGGATAGTGAAACAGGTTTGACTTTCTATTCCTGTGACGAATTTTCAGATCGTAGGAGAAGAAAGATGAATGCTTATATTCAAACAAAAAAACAGGAACAAAGCGCTAAAAAATGGATTCTATTGATTAATTTAACAAAATCTAAAAATAAAGTTACTGATTTCCTAATTTATTAATTATTGTAATTAATCATGTAAAGATTGTCTGCGATCCATGGAGAAACAGAGTCTGCAGACTTCCCTTCCACCAAGAGAACGGTTCGCGACCCGTTCGAGGTCCACCGGTCACGGAACCATCACATCCCCATCATCCATGAACGACAGTTCAAGCGCGTGCAGAAACTGAAGGCAAAGCGTTCCAACATCGAGATTGATGAGCACGGGAACAAGGTCAGAAAGAGCACCCATTACAGCTCCAAGAAGGCTGTGAAAAAAGCAAACAAAACCCCTGAACCCCAAAACTAAATGGCATATTAATCAACGGTATTGTTGAAAATACGAGTGTGCGTATCTTTGGTAAAAATTGACGAAATTGAGTAGTCTAAAATATCAAAAAATGATGAAAAACTGGTAAAATTCCACAAAAATAAGTGTTTTCACAACAAACACTTGCATAGGGTAATCTTGTATCATGGGCAAGTTGTCATTGATGATTTATAGTCGAAATAAATTTATACTAAGGAACAAGTTAAAAACGTTGAGCCATTTGGAAAAATCCATTGGATTGAAACGACATATCGCTATTGATTGTTCATTTACAACCAAACAGCCCAGTCTCCATAATCACATATGTTGATATTTGGCTGAAAGCAAAATTACTGATTATCGTACTCGGGAACTTTTATAGTCCAAGCAGAATAGGCTTTTGTCGCTGGAGGAGAGAAAGGCACCAATGATCATCATAGCGAAGGCGACCAAGTACTGTAGACCGGGAAGCTCCATGAATACCACGAATGATAGGACCGCACCGATGAATGGCGCCGCTGAATAATAGGCACTGGTACGAGAGGCTCCAAGGTATCGTTGAGCATACACATACAAATAGCTGCTTAAACCAAAGGACACACTGCCAAGGGCAATGGTTGCGAAGACAGGCCACATGGTGCCAATCCGTTCCCCAAGAACCAAACCGATCATCAGAGAGCCGATTCCTGAGCCGAATCCCTTGATGAGCACTATCTGAGATGGGTCTTTTGAAGACAGCTTTCGTGTGAAGTTGTTTTCGATTCCCCAGCAGCAATATGCAAGTACAACAAATAACGATCCCATGGAAAACCGAAGGGCCGACAGATCCTCAACTGACAGGAGTATGCTGGAAAAGGTAAAGAAGGCTATTCCAGCCCATAACCGCAGGCTGATTCTTTCCTTGAAAAACATCAGCGCAATCATTGCGGTCGCTACCGTCTCGAAGTTTGTCAATAGAGAAGCATTCGCTGCAGTGGCAGTCTTCAACCCTATGAGGTAGAATATCGGGGCAGCAATATCCAAAGCTACCATCATAATCACATACGGCAGTTCCGCCTTGCCAAGTTTTTTCTCATCAGTTCTGATGGTTGCCGTATTCTGGAGCAGACTAATCACCACCATAGCGGCCCCTGCACCGATATAGAGGAATCCTGCCATGAGAGTCGAGGGGATGTGTTCCAACAAGATTTTTGAAAAAGGGGCATTCACCGCATAGCAGGCTGCAGCCAGTAGAGCCATAGTTATTCCGGATCTGTTTGTGTTCTGTTTCATACGACCAGATTGTATGTTCCCTCGGTCTGAGTTTCCATGCTACAATCTGCCATAGTGTAAGTTATTGAACACTTAGTACAAAAATGTTCGGAGGAATGATGGATAGGCGGCAACAAAAAACAAGGAATGCAATATTCAAAGCACTAGACAAGCTTCTCGAAGGAGAACGCTTCGAAGATATATCGATAAAGGACATTGCGGATGAGGCGAACATCGGACGCAGTACCTTCTATTCCCACTTTGAAACCAAGGCGGATCTGATGGATGCCGTCTGTTCGGAAATTTTCATCCATATCCTCTCGACAACAATCCGAACAGAAGAATCACATGACTTCTCCGACTCGAACACCGATCTAAAAAATCGACTCATCCATATTCTCTATCATCTCAAAGACAACAGCTCAACGACAAAAGGCGTTTTCTCTTCAGAAAATGGACAGTTGTTCATACGTTATTTTGGTGATTATCTCAAAGACATATTCGAACCTTGCGCTTCAGCCTCCTCTATCCGGGTTTCCACCGATTACCTCTTGAATCATCTTATCTCCAGCTTTGCATTCACAGTGAATTGGTGGATCCAAGGTGGATTCTCCCATACTCCCGAGGATATTGCTGATTATTTCATCCTAGTAAATGGTATATGGGCAACTTCCAATGAAAACTAGCTAGAAGATAAAGACAGGAGTGAATTTCCAAAGTCTCTTGATATATCAGATTCAGCTATCATGATTTTCTTGGTTTATGTCTTTTTAACTCATCCTAATAACAATCTATCCATCCCTTTCCATTCGTGTTATAAAAAACCATGCCGGACGAGAAAAGAAAGCCCATCATACATGTCATACCAGCCAGGCGACATTTCAAGCGTCTCCGGGTTGCCTTGTACTGCCGTGTGAGCACTCAAATGGAGCGTCAGCTGCACAGCCTCTCGGCCCAGATGGATTTCGAGAAGGAGGACATCCTGGAAAATCCTGATTGGGAATACGTTGGTACCTATACCGACGTTAAGTCAGGACGGACCATCAGCTCGAGACCGGGGTTCCAGAGCCTCCTTGCCGACTGTGAGGCGGGGAAGATCGACATGATCTACACCAAGTCCATCAGCCGGTTTGGACGCAACTGCGTGGATTTTCTGGTGACACTTCGGAGACTCAAGGAACTGAAGGTGGATGTCTTTTTCTACAACGAGCAGATACACCTCCTCAGCCAGGCAGGTGAGTTGCTGCTGACACTCCATGCGGGCATAGCCCAGGCCGAGAGTGAGAACAAGAGCGAGAACATCAAATGGGGGCTTCGAAGAAGTACCATGGATCCCGACTCCCCGGCATTCTCAAGAAGGTGCTATGGTTATGATCGTAATGAGGAGGAAGGGCTCATCCTCAACATTGCTGAAGCCAGAATAGTCCTGAAGATCTATGATTGGTATGAGCAAGGCTCGAGTATCGTGAGGATCAAGAAGGAACTGGAAGCGCTGAAGGTTCCCTCACCAACCGGTAAGAAGAAATGGGCGGTGAAGACGATCGAGAACATCCTCACCAATGAGAAGTATACCGGTACCTCCGTCTATGGAGAAACAGAGTCCGCAGATTTTCCCTCAACCAAGAGAACGGTTCGCGACCCGTTCGAGGTCCACCGATCACGCAACCATCACCTCCCAATCATCCATGAGCGCCGTTTCAAGCGTGTGCAGAAACTCAAGGCGAAACGCTCCAACATCGAGATTGATGAGCACGGGAACAAGGTCAGAAAGAGCACCCATTACAGCTCCAAGAAGGCTGTGAAAAAAGCAAACAAAACCACCAAACCCCAAAACTAAATGGCATATTAATCAACGGTATTGTTGAAAATACGAGTGTGCGTATCTTTGGAAAAAATTGACGAAATTGAGTAGTCTAAAATATCAAAAAGAGATGAAAAACTGGAAAAATTCCAGAAAATTAAGTGTTTGCACAACAAACACTTGCATAGGGTAATCTTGTATCAAGGGCAAGTTGTCATTGAAGGTAACCTTGTTCGAGATCCAGAACAAGTATTGTTGTCAGATAGTGGTTCGGAAATGGCAAAGTTTGCAATTGCAGCAAATCGGTTCTTTAAGAATGCCAAGGCTGAAGCAATGGAGGAGGTGATGTTCATCACCGTACAGGCATGGGGCTCGCTAGCAAAGAGTTGTCTCACCTATTTGAGCAAAGGAAGGGGAGTGAGGGTAGTAGGAAGGCTCAGACAAGAGCGCTGGACGGACAAGGAAGGCGGCAATCGAGAGCGAATCGTAGTTGTAGCGGAGCATGTTGAGTTCAAGAAGGACCCAAACTCCTCTGCAAAGGCAGAGGTGCCTGAAGATTTTGATTCGCTTGATCAAGCGATTGCATTCTGAGCGTATCGTGCTCACGTTGGTTCTTAGGCCTCCCCTAAAAGAGACAGGGGGAGGCCGATCCATATTACAGCGGCAAGATTATGTTGATGTTGGCAAGCACAGACCCCAACGAATGCTGTCGAGGAGAAAGTGTCTCCAAATCGAACTCCTGTCCACAAGAAAGTGTATACTATAACGTACTCATAGCATACTCATAGCATACGCCTCATTTGCAGGTGTGTGGATTTTGTGGAAGTTCTACCCGGTACCCGAAATCCCGAAATCGCTATCTGAGAGCCTCAAATGCAGGTTTTTGTGGAAAATGTGGAAGTTGCACCTGGTACCTATGTTTTGGAACTGGAACTTTATTTCCTGTTGACCACATAAGCACTCGCCGGCCCGGCTCCGATTTTAATGATATAACCATCTTTCACGAGTTGCGTGAGTGTTCGTTCAACAGTGACCTGGCTAATATCCGGGCACCTCTCCATGAGTTCTTTTTTTGTTATCTTTCCTACAGTCTTATTAAGGATTGACTTGATACGGTCGGGCTTGGTCATTTTTCGATATTTCAAATGTTCGACTCTGTCTTCAAAGTCATTATAGGCTCCAATGAGAATACCGAGATAGTATCGTACAAAAGGTTCGTAGGAATTCTTGCCTTCATGCCAATTCAAGGATGAATCCAGTAGAGATTCATAATAGGTTTCCTTTGTCTTCTCAATAAGCGTTTCGATACTTATATATTTTCCGACGATGTATCCAGCTCTATAGAGCACCAATAAAGAAAGAAGCCGGCTTATCCGACCATTGCCGTCGTTGAACGGATGTATGCAGAGGAAGTCTAGTATGAACATGGGAATCAGCAGGAGTTTATCACATCTATCGTCCTTCCATGCCTTGAGAAAAGCTTCGCACAATCTATCCATGGCATCAGGTGTCTGATATGCAGGAACAGGGAGAACCCTGACTTTTTCTTTTCCATCTGATTCTGTTTCCGCGATTACGTTATCGGAATTCTTATAAACTCCGCCGGTTGCGAATCTACTAAAATGATAGAGATCCCTATGCAATTGAAGAATGGTATTCGGCTTTGGAATCATATAGTCATAACTCTCGTGGATGGTTGATAGGACCTCACGATAACCTGCTATCTCTTGCTCCGATCGATTTTTTGGTTCAACATTGTTCTGCACCAATTCCCGAAGCCTCTTGTCTGAAGTATAAATCCCTTCGATTCTATTTGATGCACCGGTACTTTGTATTTTAGCGATTTCGAGAAGTGTTTTTAAATCATCAATATTTGCCTCGATGAACAATTCCTGCTTGCCCTTGTGCTCATGGAGGCTTGCAAGCAATTGAACAATTTCAAATGTAAGTAGCTTGGTCGGGGCATTTTGATAATCAAAATCTCTCATCGGTGAATCTCCATCATTTACTGTTTATCTCCATCATTATTACCCTTTTTGATGGAGATTGCAAGAAAAATGACGATGATTCTGGGTATCGGGGCGACGTAGTATGAAGGACAGGAAGGCTTCGTCAGCTTGCCTCCCATCTCCTACGCGCGGGGTCGTATTACAAACTCTACCCTGATACTGCTAGTACTAAAATTCATATAAGGCTGCGATATCCTGTATGCGTCGCTTCATTTCCATTCGAATACGCGGCGGTTCCAAGCACTCGCATGCAGACCCAAAACTGAAAAGGACGTTGTAGTAGTACTCATTCTCCACAAAGGGAAACCTGACAAGGTAAAACTCCTCGCCGTCTTGGGTAAAGTGTTCATACGAGCAGTAGTCAAGCACACTGTCCATAAAGGATTTGTGAATTCGGAGGGTAATCTGGGTTTGCATGGCTTGTACCATATCAGTAATATCCAATTGAGGTTTTGGAAATTCCCGTGGAACAAAGCTTTGGTCGAGCATCTGCAGCTTCGATGTGCGGGATAGTTTGAACAAGCGGAAGTCCTCCCTTGCATGGCAATACCCTTGCCAATACCAGTGACTGTTTTTCAATACAAGTTGGCATGGCTCGGCAATCCGCGAGGAGGTATTTCCCTTTCCGTCTGCATAATCAAATGAAAGCAACTTATTTTCCTTGAGGGCTGTCTTGATGATTTGAAGGTATGACTGCAAGTTCCTGATTCCCGACCAAGGAGTCAAATCAATGGTGAGTTGGCTGGTCTGCAAAGCGATGTCTTTGGCTCTATCAGCGGGGATGAAACTTTTGACTTTCGCAAGAGCGTTGACCAACTCTTCTCCACGCACCATGCTGGAAAGACTTGAAAGCCCCATCAATATGGCACTAAGATCGGTAGTTGAGAAAACCTTCCGATCAATCTTGTACTCCTGCATGATTTCAAAACCACCACCCACACCCGATGTTGAACGGATTGGAATACCAGCTCTCGCGATGGCATCAATGTCACGGTAGATTGTGCGCTGTGAAACCTCGAATGTGTCTGCCAGTTCTTGAGCTCCTATTCGCTTTTTATCAAGGAGAATCATGATGATGCTCACAAGCCTGTCTGTTTTCATTCAATCATCATCCAAACATATTTTATTGTTGCCATACTGTTGTCAGCAATTAGAAAGTACAATGATACTATAAACAATGCAATGCATCAGGAGGAAACGCTATGCAGAAAAAAGCTTTGATTATCATCGATATCCAAAACGACATCACAAAACATTACAAGGATGTCATCGGCAACATAAATAAGGCCGTAGATTGGGCAGTAAACGCAAGTATTCATGTTGTGTACATACGGCATGAGAATCTGTCTGATGGGACGAGGACGTTCAAGAATGGAACAAAGGGAGCTGAATTGGTTCCGGATTTGAACATGGTATCAGAGAATGTGTTCACCAAGTATAAAGGAAACGCATTAACCTCTGAAGCATTTGCCGACTTCGTCAGCAACAATGAGATACGTGACTTCTACATAGCAGGAGCGGATGCTGTAGCATGTGTAAAGTCAACCTGCTACAACTTGAGCAAGGCAGGCTACAACGTAAATGTACTATCAGATTGTATAACAAGTTATGATACAAAGAAGATTGATGAAATGCTGCGCTATTATGAGAGCAAAGGCAGCAATATTATTTGCTTGAAAGATTTATAATACAAATTTTTGATGGAGATTATAAGAAAAATGACGATGATTCTGGGTATCGGGGTGACGTAGTATGAAGTACAGGAAGGTTTCGCCAGCTTGCCTCCCATCGCCTGCACGCTTGGTGGCTTTTCGACTCATCTTTCGGGCAACCCGAAAGAGAGCGAAAGCGGCGACGGAAAACGAAGGCTTAATCCTCGAACAGAATTTCTATGGGGTTCTTTTGCAGGGTTTTCGTGAAGTAGGGTACTAAGTAGATTCTTCAGATAGTACACAGGGAACGATAGAGAAGTGTTAAACACCAATCTAACATTATAAGTCCAAACTATTTGGCCTCAGGAAGAAATCGAAGATACTCATCACCAGAATCCCATCTTGCGTATACAACGGAGCCGGCGCATCGTATGTTACGAGGATTTTCTTAAATGAATCGTCAACCTTTCGAAATGGGCGATACTCCTGCTCGTTTTTCTCTTCATCAGGAACGATATACGAAGATTGGACATAGTATCGTTTTGACCCTTTGTTGGCAACGAAATCTATCTCCAGATTCTTATGAACAGGAATACCATTCAGATTCTTCTGTACCACAGGTACTGTCCCAACATCCACATCAAAGCCTCGAATACGAAGCTCATTGTATATGGCATTCTCCATACTGTGCGTTGGTTCAACTTGCCTAAAGTTGATCCTGGCGTTTCTCAAGCCGAGATCGGAGAAGTAATACTTCATCGGAGTCTCTATGTACCTCTTCCCCTTCACATCATATCGCTTGGCAAATTCAATCAAAAAGCTTTCAGACAAGTATTGGATGTATCTGTTGATCGTGGCAGATGTGATTTTCGATTTCTTGATGCTTTTAAAAGAATTCATCAGCTTCTGCGGGTTGGTGAGTGAACCAATATTTGATGATAGGATATCCAAAAGCTCATTCATTTCTCCGATGTTTCGTATCTTGTGTCTCTTCTTGATGTCTAGGATGTACGTCTCATCAAACAATGATTTCAGAGTTTTAACCTTATGAGCCACATCCGACATAAGGACCACTACCGGTAAACCTCCATATAGTATGAAATCATTCCAGCCGTCTCGTTTGTCTCCTGCATACACAGACATGAATTCCGAGAAGCTCAGAGGCCATAGATGTACTTCGTCGCCCCGCCCCCGGAACTCTGTGATTATATCCTGTGATAAAAATTTCGCATTGCTCCCTGTAACATATATGTCTACGTTTTCCCTTCGCATTAAACCGTTGAGCACATATTCAAAACCTTCCATGAGTTGAATCTCATCCAAGAGGAAGTAATAGTTTTCACCATCGACAATCTTTCTTTTGGCAAATGAACTAAAAACCTTGGGATCAAGATATTCTTCATTGTCAATATCATCAAACGCCATTTCAATAATATGGTCGGGACTGATTCCCTCATTCAACAGATGGTTTTTGAATATTCTCATTATGAGATAGGATTTGCCTACTCTCCTTAGTCCTGTGACGACCTTGACCAACCCGTTGTTCTTCCTTTTGACCAACATGTCCAAATACAGGTCTCTCTTGATCTCCATACCGGCTCCTGTAATAGATTTTTGCTATAATAGCAATTTTCTATTCTAGAATAGCTCATTATTAGCAAATGTCAACATTCCTAGAATATATTTTTGCTATAATAGCAATTTTCTATTCCACAGAAGATTATTCTATCCGATCAAGCTCCCTTGAGTGTTGTCCATGAAAATCCTCAAGAGCAACCAATGGCATATGAGCATAAAGGGAATTGAAAACAACTGATCCGTTTTGTATATACCCTCTCGGGAGACTTCGATATGTGGAAGTTCTACCCGGTACCCGAAATCCCGAAATCGCTATCTGAGAGCTCCAAACGCAGGTTTTTGTGGAAAATGTGGAAGTTGCACCTGGTACCTATGCTGGCGCTAGCCCAAACACTATTTTTTCGTTGATTTTTAAACTATCCGGTGGCTATAATGTGCGTATGTCAGATTTGTGAATGCAGGCGGTAAAACCCACAAGAAATCAACCGAAACCTTCGTCGTAAAAAAAATGAGGTCTTCATGAAACAATCAAACCCACCGTTCTTGCTCGTTGTCTGCATGTTGGCCATGTGCAGCCTGATGTCAAGCTGCATCACATCCACGCCCCCACAAACAACCGAATCCCCGGATTCTGCAATAGCGGCCTTTAGCACAACACTCTCCAGTAACGCATCCTCCGTCGATAATGCATCCACCCCGACAATTGCGTTAGCCGAACGTGCACAGCAGCTTGCCGACACCATCGTGGAGTACTATGGAGCTGCCAGTGTACAGTACGCATTGCTCGATCACGGAACTATAGTGCTTTCGGGCAACAGTGGAGTGTTCAGCAAAACCGGCCGGCGGAGCATCTCGAAAGACGACATCTATGGCATCGGATCGGTGAGTAAAGTATTCGTCACCGCTTCCGTGCTCTCGCTGCAGGAGCAAGGCCTGATCGACATCGACACCCCTTTGGTGGTGTCGATGCCCGAATTCACCATGGCCGACGAGCGGTACCGTGACATCACCCCCCGCATGCTGATGACACATACATCCGGCTTTTCGGGTACGCACTTTGGGAATACCGCTCTGTTCGATGATCCCGACACCGACGCACACGACAACCTGCTGGGCTACCTTGCCGACCAAAAGTTGAAACATGCCCCGGGCGAAATCTCACAATACTGCAACGACGGGTTTCTGCTACTCGAGTTGTTGGTGGAACGCATCAGCGGCATGTCCTATTCAGAATTCCTTTCCAGCACATTCTTCCAAAAACTGGGCATGAACGGGACCAAGACATCCCAAGATTCATTTGACAAGGACACACGTTTGGCAAGAACCTATAGCCCGATATTTGACGGTGAATTGCCACATGACACCGTCAACGCTATCGGAACGGGAGGGATATACTCCACGGCTGAGGACTTATGCAGATTCGCCGACATGCTCATGGGCAACCACCCCGATGTATTTTCCAAGCAATCAGCCCTGATGATGCAATCAGAGCAACAAGCGCAGTACATGTGGAGTGACCAGCCCAACGGCGGCATGTTCGCACGGGGCCTAGGATGGGACATCGCCAATCCATATCCCTTTGTTGAACACCAAGTGAAAGCGGTCAAGAAGGATGGCGACACCATGCTCTTCCATTCCGCCTTGGTGACACTACCCGAATACGGGCTTGCCATGGCGGTGGTCACCTCAGGAGGAGCAAGTTCCGGAGTCAACACAGCCTTTGCCGAACACCTGCTCCAGCAAGTACTGCTTGACAGGGGCATCATCGATACCATCATCACTACCACCATCGTCGACACCGGCAATCCTAAAACGATGCCGGCAGATCTTGAACGCTACAGTGGTTTGTACGCTAATGCAGGTCTCAAAGTAGTCGTCTCCGTACGCAATGACATCCTCTCCTGCTCAGTCGCGGATTTCGACGAGCATATGGATTATCTATATGTCGGTGATGGTCTATTCGCCTCCGAAGCCGCTAATGAATACGCAGAATTTGTCGAGCAACCGGACGGAACGATCTTTTTGCACATGCGGACCTTCAACATCTTTCCCGGTGTAGGACAAACGAACGAGAAATCGCTGAGCCTGCAGAAACTCGATTGCCCGGAAGTCTCGCCCCAGGCGGCAGCCGCATGGAAAGCACGAACCGGAAAGAAATTCTACCTGATCAGCGAGAAACCGAGCTCACAAATGTATTTCATCCCCGGTTTTCTCCTGACTCTCCGATTGAACGACGACATCACCGACGGATACGTGCTGGGCAGCGCCGCAATCACGGACGAAACCCATGCAACCAGCATGGTGAAACTCAGAGATGTGAACAACCTGGTGATGTGGGAACGCAATGGGACCCGATACATGACCCAAGAAGACCGGACGTACATCCAAGAGGACGACATCCCCAATCTCTCAGACATGGACGGCACCTGCACTATCGCTGATGACGGCTTTGCCGTCTATTATGCCATCGATGCCGATACCCAGGAAAAGACTCTCGAAGTGAACGTACCACAGCAAGCCTCATATGCAGTGTATGATGCGAATGACATCTGCATCAATTTCACCACGGTCAGCAAAAACCCTGCAACAGTACTCCCGGAAGGCGGTAAAATCGTCTGCATCGGAGCTCCGGGCGACGTCTTTACCTTGGTGTGGAAATGAATCGGCTCCAACTGTGTGATAATTACCAGCGGCCTTCGAGCCGCTCCGGAGGAGGGCTCATCATGAAGCTCCAACGAAACACACTGCATGCCGCATGTTTGACGGCGATTGTACTCTTGCTTTGTGCCTGTACGACACTGCCCGTCACATCGACTCTGCCCGAGACGGCCCGTCGCCTCGCCGACACCATCGTTTCCCAGTACGGTACCACCAGCGTCCAATACGCTATCATCGATAACGGACGAATACTCCTCTCTGGAAGCAGCGGAGTGTTTTCCAAGGACAGCAACCGCCAGGTCGCCCCACACGACATATACGGAATCGGCTCCACAAGCAAGATGTTCGCCGCGGCAAGTGCAATGGTGCTCCGGGACCGGGGACTTCTCGATCTTGACTGCCCCGTGACCGCATATATCCCCGAATTTACCATGGCCGATCCACGATATGCCGACATCACACCCCGCATGCTGCTCAACCATTCCTCCGGTCTCTACGGCTCGTCCTTCGCACACACATTCCTCTTCGACGACGTCTACACCGTTGCACACGACACGATCTTGGACAAACTTGCAGCGCAACGACTCCGTGCAGCCCCCGGAGAACTGTCCGAATACTGCAACGATGGATTCACGCTGATCGAACTTCTGGTGGAACGAATCACCGGCATCAGCTACACCGAATTCATCACCGAAACATTCCTGATACCCTTGGGCATGGACGATACCCGTGCACCCGGATGGGATTTTGACAAGGATGCACACATGGCCCGAGTCTATCTGCCGACTTTCGACTGTGCCATGCCGCACGACACGGTAAACGCTCTCGCAACCGGCGGCTTGTATTCCACGGCAGAGGATCTCTGCCGCTTTGCAGAGGTATTGATGGGATCAAAGCCTGACATACTCTCCGAAGAATCGACTCTGATGATGCAGCAAGAAGAATTTCGCAAGGGTCTCTGGGTTGATGAACCGGGAGACAACCTGTTCGCCTACGGTCTCGGCTGGGATTCTGTGCATGGGTATCCCTTCGGTACGTATGGCATCCATGCATTGACAAAGGGCGGAGACACCCAGCTATTCCACTCTTCCCTGGTGGTCGTTCCCGAGTATCGAATCGCCATGGCGGTGATCTCCTCCGGAGGAGCGTCGGCAATCAACTATGCATGTGCCGCAACTACGCTCCAGATGCTGATGCGGGAAAAAGGAATCATCGACCAACCAAAATCACCCAAGAGCCTTGTCGGATCCACACCGGTGGCAATCCCTGATGAATTGCAGGCGTATGCAGGCATCTACGCCAACAACCTTTCAACGATCGTGATGGCCATGGAAGGCAACCTGCTTACGGCAACTCATACGGACGGCAGGCCGCAGGAGACGTATGCATACCTCGATGACGGACGTTTCCAGAACTCCGATACCGGAATAAGTTTAAAATTTGTGCAACCAGAAGATGATCGGATTTTTGTCCAGCAGACCCAACTCGGAGTACTTCCCGGATTGGGAGAATTGCTCGTAACGGAATTCAAGTACCAAAAGATTGAAAGCGTACCTGTCTCGAGGACTGTGCTTGAAGCTTGGAACACCCGCATCGGATTGCGGTATTTTGTGGTGAGCGAAAAGCCGAGCTCTCAGGCATATGTTCAAGGGGATTCGATCGTCCAATCGTTGAACGACGATTTTTCCCATGGATATGCCTATGCCGGAATACGCATCGTAGATGAGAATTTCGCAGAAAATACCTTGCTGTTCCGTGATGCCATCGACATGGAATTCGAAACACACGATGGTGTGGAATACCTGCATGCCGGTGACTTGACATATGCACGCGAAGATTCATTCCCCGAACTGAACGCCTACACAGATTCCTGCGTGATCGGAATCAACGGGTATTCGCGATATCTCCTGGTGGGTGCCGATGTCGAGGACAAAACACTCATTGCGGATATTCCTGACGGAGGTGCAATCGCCGTATACGACCATGTTGGCAATTGCATCTGGTATTCCACCGTCTGCAGTACTGTACCGCCGGTCTTGCCGCCCGCAGGAAAGGTGGTGTTCATCGGTTCCCCCGGTGACGTATTTGGAATTGCCTACGAATGATGCTTCCCATCCGATCCAGCCCGCACAGCGACCTTTGATGTTAGACACCAAAAATCGTTTTTACTAATGATAGCGCGGTTTCGGTAAGCGTCATTTCATAGGTCGTTGAGAGAAGAAAGATAGGATGCCATCATTGCCCACAGGAGGCAATGAAAGAGTGAGCATCAAACCAAATACGTCCCAGCAACACAACCAAGGATTCCAGTATGGTTGTGCCTAAGATGAAGAGGCACCCGAGAGCCCCCTATTATTCTGGCAGAGACTTGAAAGAGTCATTGATGGAGAAAGAGTGATGCTCTAGACCGGCTTTTTCTTGATGGAGATGGAATGGATAACCATTTCCTCGTAAGCATCAATTAAGATAGCATTTCAAGAAAACCCAAAAAGACATAAGCTTCTTCCAGTCATAGGAGGGGTGTATGAGCAAGCAATATACCAAGGAATACAAAATCAAGCATGGCAAGGAAGCATTGCGGCTGTCTGAGTCACATGAGGTTTCCCAAACGGTATTCTTGTCACATCCCGATGTCGTCACCGATGAGGCGGGAAGGCGCAAGCAGGCGGGGAAAGCGAGGGTGCTCTTTGTGACGGAGGGAAAAGACAAAGATGCCGTGCTGCGCTTTCTCGAGCGTTTCAAGGAGAAGGACGGTAGTCCTGAACAGGTGAAAGTAGCGACCAGCGACATGATCCACGGCTTTCGCAGTGCCATAGGGGAAAGCTTCCCCAACGCCGTTGTCACCGTGGACAAGTTCCATGTAATCAAGAATTGTTCGAATGCGGTGGACAGTATCAGGAAACGGGAGCTTCGCTGCAAGGATGCAGCAAAGGCCAAGGCGCTGAAAGAGACCCGGTACATCTGGCTGAAGAACCCCGATAATCTCACAGACAGGCAACGGGAGAGACTCGAACAGTTGCTTCAGATCGAGTATCTGGACACGGTACAGGCCTACAGCTGCCGTCTTGAGTTGCAGGATTTCTATGAGACCCACAAGGCCTATGATGAGGACATGCTGTCAGCCTTTGAACAGTTGACCATCAAATTCGCAAACTCCCCGGTTATGGAGATGCGTAAGTTTGCAGCATGCCTCACTAGGAACGCCGTTGAGATTCTCAACTAGTTCCAGACATTGAGAACCAATGCCATTTTGGAGGGGTTCAACTCAAAGATAAGCATCATCAAGAGTCGTGCAAGAGGCTTCAAGAACTTGAGGAATTTCATGAATATGATCTACTTCGTCTGTGGAGAATTATCACTTCCGCTACAGCCAATCATGTAGTGCTACCCACTACAAACAGCGAATAACCCTGATTCATTTTTTATTCCCTAGCTCTGTTAAGCATTATCTAGAATTTTTCGCTGTCTACCGATATGTAAAAAGGCTGATACATTACGAAAGTGTACCAACCTTTGTTTGAAGCTTCAAATATGTTACTGAGTAATCACGGATAACTGCATACAAGTAAGACTACCCGATTCAACCAGAAGCCCGATTGCCCCATTGAGCAAATTCTGTTGCTCGATAGGTGCTTTTAAGGTTTGTATCCCATCAATAAGAACGATAATAGCATTTTCATCACAATCTACGCTAAACTGGTATGTTCTTCCCCACTCAACTTCCATTACTTGTGAATCGAGTACAGTTCTCTTTCTATCCCTCAATACAGCCAATTCAATAGTCCCTGATTGATTGAAGACTATGGAAACAAATCGTCGCAAACCTTGAACACCAAACACCAAACCACCTCGTTTGAAAAGATTAGGGATTTTTGTGGCTTCAATGTGGAAGTTCTACCCGGTACCCGAAATCCCGAAATCGCTATCTGAGAGCTCCAAATGCAGGTTTTTGTGGAAAATGTGAAAGTTGCACCTGGTATGTTAGAATCGACTATAATCGAATTTTACTCTTGCTGTATAAAAAAATCGATTATAATGTGAGCATCAAACCAAATACGTCATATCCAATGTATGCAGCCATCCCCTAGCATAGCGCTTGGAGGACAAGACATGGGAAGAGGCAAGGGATACCCACAAGAGATTAAGGATGAGATAATAGCCAGG
>Ga0334885_1001580_pt1 | contig 27228 bp, 22 predicted proteins | sample GraSluR1_MG_8_FD_207233 | JGI IMG/M metagenome (GOLD analysis project Ga0334885, IMG submission 207233) | Sludge microbial communities from methane-producing bioreactor in Wageningen University, Netherlands - Granular Sludge_31_05-R1 | ecosystem: Engineered > Bioreactor > Anaerobic >...
CAAAAGGCAGCCCGGTATACAAAGCTGCCGCGCGTTCCATTAGAGCAGGCCTTTTTTCCCGGGAGGCTGTACGCGCCTCTCCCAGAAGTCTGTCGAATTCAAGCAGATCACAGGAGATGCCGCTCAGATCGATCCGCATTTTACCGCGCTCTGATTCGATGGGGATCCGAAAGCCCAGCCGGCCTGATTGCTTGTTGATGTAGTGATAGGCCATATACAGATTGGACATGGCGATCCGGCCTTCCTGTTCCGGCCAGAGGGCTTCGGCGATTTTTTCTTTGGCCGTGTAGTTGCCCCCTTCACTGATCAAAAAGGCGATGAGCTCAGCCGCCTTTCGCGTGCGCCAGCCTGCGTTGATGTCTTTGCCTCCGGTGACGATGGAAAAATGACGGAAGCAGTTGAAACGCAACTCCATAGGACCGACCGGCACAGCAACGGGCCTGCTGCGCTCCAGTGTTTTGATGAGCCGGGCTTGGGTGACGGGTTTTACGATGTAATCGACGGCGTTGATCTCAAAGGCTCGGACGGCATACTGAGTATAGGCTGTCACAAAAACCACGTTTGATGTACAGCCCATTTCCATCAGCCGTGAGAAAACCTCAAATCCGTCCATCTGAGGCATTTCCACGTCCAGAAAAATGAGATCCGGCTGCAGGTCAGCGACTTCATCCAACATTTTCAGAGGGTCCTCGTACAGGCCGGTGATCCGGATATCGCCGATCTCCTCAAGCTCCATTTTCAATCCTTGCAGGGCATAATATTCATCATCGACGAGAACAGCATTCATTCTATAGTTTCCTTCCTCTTGGGCAGCAGCATCGTGACTTTCGTTCCTGCGGACGGATTGCTTTCGATGGAAAGCTGGGTGCCGTACAGCATTTCGAGTCGTTTTTGGATGTTGTAAAGACCCACGCCTCCGGTATTCTGCTTCCGCAAAACCATTTCCGTCTGTTTCGGCGTCATGCCGTCACCGTCGTCTTCCACTTCGATCAGGTAATGCTCACGAAGATTTTTGACCCGAAGGGTCACGATCCTGCCGGTCTTGCTTTTGCGGATTCCGTGGCGGATGGCATTTTCCACTAAAGGCTGAAGAAGCAGGGGCGGCAGCCGCAGGCCCTGAGTGTCGTCGATCTCATAAACCATGTTCAATCGATCCTTAAATCGAGCTTCCTCGATTCGCACATAAGCCTTGATGAAGTCCAGTTCTTCTTCGAAGGGGATGTATTTTTCCAGGTTTCGAAGATCAAAGCTGTGGCGCATATAGCTGGAAAGATCCAGGATGAGCTCTCTGGCTTTTTCCGGATCCACCCGGCACAGCACCGCAATGACATTAAGGGCGTTAAACAGAAAATGGGGTTTGATCTGCGCCCGCAAAAAGGCCGATTCACTGGAAATTGATTCCTTTTTACGCTCCGTGACGTCATAAATCTGAGCCATCCAGCCCAAGGAGATCCCTTTGTCATTGTCCAGCTCCGTGACGGTGACATCATAGTAGTATTGATCTGTTCCTCGTCTATAGGAGATCTCTTCCGTGCCGCTGTGCCCTTTTTCGATCACTCGCATCAGCTCGGGTACGTGGGCAAAAGCAGCGATCACAGGGACGCCCACGATGTTTTGTTCTTTCAGGTCCAGCATTTGCCTTGCCGAAGGATTGATGTCGGTCAGTCGGTATTCCCGGTCGCAGACGATCATGCCCGGCTTCATTTCCTCAAAGACGTGGGAGAGGGCAACAGGCATCAGGTCGAAGAGTCCATACCGGAAGATGCCGAATGTGAGCAAACTTTCCGTTATCGCAAAGCTGTAAGGTGTAGCATCGATATTGTGGTAGTCGATTCCCATTAAATGCAGGAGCGTAGCGGTCATAGGGACCAAGAGGCCGATAAAAAGATATTTTGCCTGCATCCGGTGTTGGAAAGAGCGGTCGGCCCAGGCTCGGCCAAGGATGAACAGCGTAAGGGCGGTCAAGGAGAAATTGTAAAGGGCAAAAGGGATCATGACAGGGCCAAAGGTCTTTCCCACGGTGGGGAAAAGGCCGGCGGTGATCAGTCGCAGATCCTGACGGATCAGTCCGTGCCAGGGATCCGACCAAAGCAGAACATTTAAAACGGCGGGTATGATAAGAAAAAGGGGCAGCAAGGATTTTTTTTCGGGGATACGATCCTTTCGGGAGAAATCCAAAGCGAGAAAAAAGTAGAAGATCGGGATCAGGGTAATGGGAATATATTGGATATTTGCAAAAATCAGTTTATGTTCCAGGGTTTCGACAGCAAATTCCAGACCCTGGGCAATCAGCCACAGCGTCACCAGCGCCAGAAGGGACACGGAAAGCTTTCCGCCGGTCTTATGTCTCTGGGTATAGACGTAGCAAAGCATAATCAGAGAAAACAAGACCAGAATAATCGTCAATATGTGATATGGATACCAATGATATATCATCTTTTTCCTCGTTGTTTCAGACTAACGAGAGCTTCGGCAATACTTTGAATGTCAATTGTTCTTGATTATTCTCCATTATATGTTATTTATAAAGCGTGAGGCAATTTTTTTCTGCCGGTCAATCAAATAGTTCCAGGCAAGGCAGATCGACTGACTTCTAATTCCAATGTGACAAAGTTACAGTGTCCGGTATTTCTTTTGTTTATTATTTAACAAGAAGCAACCGTCAATACATGGAGAAACTTTGAGGTGAAGTATGGATAAAAAAGTAGTCATCATCGGCGGAGTCGCGGGAGGCGCTACGGCGGCCGCAAGGCTCCGAAGGCTCAGCGAAGCAACTGAGATCATCATGATCGAAAGAGGGTCCGACATTTCCTATGCGAACTGCGGACTGCCTTACTACGTGGGAGATGTGATCAAATCCAGGGACGCCTTGTTTGTACAGACGCCCAAAACCATGCGCGACAAGTTCAACATCGACGTGCGCACGCTCCAGGAGGTGACGCAGATCGACCGGGAGGCGAAGACCGTCACCGTCCGAAATCTGCAGACGGAAGAAATATATACGGAAACCTACGATGTGCTGGTGCTGTCCACCGGATCTTCCCCCTTGCGTCCGCCTATTCACGGTATCGACGGAGAACGGATCCTGACGCTTTGGAATGTGGCGGATACGGATCGGATCAAAGAGTCCATCGGAGGCTGGAACGTAAAAACCGCCACAGTGGTGGGCGGAGGATTCATCGGTCTTGAAATGGCCGAAAATCTTCACGGCCTGGGCATTAAGGTCACTGTGGTGGAAATGCTGGATCAGGTCATGGCGCCGCTGGACTTCGAAATGGCCCAGCTGCTCCATGAAAACCTCCGGCAGAACGGAGTGGATCTTCGCCTGGGCGACGGCGTTTCCACTTTCGAAAACAAGGAAGGATCCGTGTTGATCAACCTGAGCAGCGGAAATCAGGTCGAGGCCGAGCTGGTGATCCTTTCCATCGGCGTGCGTCCCAACAACCAACTGTCCAAAGCCGCCGGACTGGAGTTGAACGCCAGGGGAGGGGTTGTCACAGATAATGAGATGCGTACCTCGGATCCGAATATTTACGCTGTGGGCGACCTGGTCCAGGTGGAGGATTTTATCAGCAAGGAACCTACCATGATCCCGCTGGCAGGACCCGCCAGCAAACAAGGCCGCATCGTGGCCGACAATATTGCCGGCGCCCACGAAGAATACAAGGGCACCCAAGGCACTTCTGTAGCTCAGGTCTTCGACTTGACCGCCGCCAGCACCGGCGCCAACGAAAAAGCGCTGATCCGGCAGGGCCTGGTCAAGGGAAAAGACTATCAGACGCTGATCATCAATCAGAATTCTCATGCATCCTATTATCCCGGCGCGACACCCATGCGGCTGAAAATGATTTTTTCCATGGATGGAAAAAAGATCTACGGCGCACAGATCGTGGGCATCCACGGTGTGGATAAGCGGATCGACACTCTGGCTACAGCCATTCGCCTCAACGCTTCCACAGAGGATCTGAAGTACCTGGAGCTGGCCTATGCGCCGCCTTATTCTTCGGCCAAGGATCCTGTGAACATGGCCGGATTTGTGGCGGAGAACGTGTTGAAGGGCATGGTGGTCTTCGCAGATTGGGACTATCTGGAGAAGCATCCCGATGCAGTGCGTCTGGATGTGGGCGAAGAGGCCGAACGGATGGCCTTTGCCATGCCGGATTCGATTCATATTCCCCTGGGTCAGCTGAGAGAGCGGATGGGGGAGCTGGACAAAGATGCCGATATCGTAATGTTCTGCAACATCGGTGTCCGTTCTTACAACGGCGCAAGAGTGCTCATGCAGAACGGATTCAAAAATATCAAGCTTTATCCCGCCGGATCAAGGTTTTACCGATCCACACACTATCAGAATTTTCAGGAGGACATGATGCCTATTCAAAACGAACGACAGGAAATTGTCTCCGGAGGACCGGCGCCTATTGCCTCCGTGAACATCGACTGCAGCGGTATGCAGTGCCCGGGACCTCTGATGAAAGTCAACGAGGCAATCGGTAAAATGGTGGAAGGGGAAGTGCTGGAAGTAACCGCTTCGGATCCGGGCTTTACCCGTGACATCGGCGCCTGGACCCGGACCACTGGCAATCGCCTTCTGTCCAACGAAAAAAGAGGGAATGAATATGTGGCAGTCGTACAAAAGGGCATGGGTGAAGTCGTGATGGAACAGGCCGTACGTGCATCGGGCAAAGACGGGAAGACGATCATCGTCTTTTCCGGCGACCTGGACAAAGTGCTGGCCAGCTTTATCATCGCCAACGGCGCAGCGGCCATGGGCCGGCCCGTTACCATGTTCTTCACCTTCTGGGGTCTGAACGTGCTCAGGAAAGCCCAGTCCCAGAAAGTCGAAAAGAGCTTTATCGAAGCCATGTTCGGCGGCATGATGCCCCGGGGCGCGGGAAAGCTGAAATTATCGAAGATGAACATGGGCGGCATGGGCACCGCCATGATGCGCAAAGTAATGCGTGACAAAAACGTGGATTCCCTGGAAGAGCTTATCCGCAAGGCCATGGAGGCCGGTGTCAAGATCGTGGCCTGTACCATGAGCATGGACGTGATGGGCATCAAGGAAGAAGAGTTGATCCCCGGCGTGGAGCTGGGCGGCGTCGGCGCCTACTTGGGTGATGCCGAAGAATCCAATGTAAATCTGTTCATCTAATCGTTATGTGATCTGCTCACGGATTTTTTCCGGTAAAAAAGTACAATGGAACTATCATTCAATGTACAATCGGAAAAGGAGAAATGAAATGTCTGCATTGATCATAACGAAAGAGAATTTTGAAAAAGAAGTAATGCAATCGGAGACCCCGGTGCTGATGGACTTCTGGTCCCCCCGCTGCGGCCCCTGTCAGATGGTGCTGCCGCTGATCGACGAACTGGCCGGAGAGGTCAAAGGCGCAAAAGTCGGTAAAGTGAACGTGGATGAGCAGCCGGAGTTGGCTCGGGCCTTTCGGGTAATGAGCATTCCCATGCTCATGGTGGTCAAAGACGGAAAAGTCGTTAAAACTGCCGTAGGCGCCCGGCCGAAAGCGGATCTTCAGGAAATGATCACAGAATTTATTGCGTAAGGGAACGAAGTTTCGATTTATCCAGTATTTTAATGCCTCCGCGGGACAGTTCAACGATTCCTTCGGAGGCAAAATACTTGAGCATGCGGGTCACCACTTCCCGGGCGCTTCCCACATAGCGGGCTGCCTGCTCGTGAGTGATCGTAAGCAATTCGTTTCCGGTGCGGGTCATCTCGTCCCAGAGGAAGATGGCCAATCGTTTGTCCATACTCATAAACAGGACTTGCTGCATGGCCCACATCACATCGGAAAAGCGCTCGGCAGCCAATTTGTAGGCCCAGCATTCCACTCTCTCATTGCGTTCCGACAGCGCTTCGAAATAGGTTGCCCGGATCAGGAGAAGCTGCGTGTCTTCTTCGGTGTCCACGTGGACGTCAAAGGTGATCGTTGACAGGACACAGGAAGCGGAAAGGACACACATATCGCCCTCCGAAAGCCGGTAAAGGGTTATCTCCTTGCCGTTCTCCGAAAGCATGTATGTCCGCAAGCTTCCCTTTATAATCAAAAAAAGTCCTACACAGTTGCTTTCGCCGCTGTGGAGGTTCGTTCCCTTCGGATAGCTCGTCAGCAAAGCGTGGGCGAGCAAATCCTTCTGATCTGCTTCGTCCATTCTGTCCCAGGGTTCAAAATGCCGGCTCAGCAGCAGACTTTTTTCCGCATCGGTCATATCAGATCCTCCATTCCATTCGATTCAACACTCTTCCAATATAGTTTGAAATATCAATAAAGTCAATAAACCGAAAGGGCCCGGGCGTTTCCTTTCCGAAATATATTTGATGAAATCGCCAAATGAAAAAAGAATTGCTTGGAAACCTCATAACAGGGTATAATATCGATATAAATTCGATAAAATGTTACTTGGCAACTCGGCGCCAGTGGGAGGACTTATGGCCATTCACACACGACGCACGCAAGGAAGCTACGCCCATATGGCGATGTTTTTTTCTTTTCTCGTGATCGCATCTTTCTTTTTCGGCAGCCCGGCTCAAATTGCGGCCGGGATGCAGCGCATTCTGTTTTCTCCCAGTAATCTGCTCACCGACTACATGGAAATTGCCGGGGTGGGCGCCGCCCTGTTCAACAGCGGCACGATCGGCCTGCTGTCTCTTCTTTTTCTTCGGATAACCGACGTGAAAATGGACGGCGCCGCCATCGCCAGCCTGGTGACGATGTGTGGATTCGCGCTTTTCGGAAAGAATCTTTTCAATTCGATCCCGATTATGCTGGGCGCTTTGCTCTACGCCCGAGTTCAGGTCATTCCATTTCGGGATGTGGTCATCACCAGCCTGTTTGCCACATCCCTTGGTCCCCTGGTGAGCGAGTTGAGTTTCGGGCTTGGTCTGCCACGGACCATCGGCGTACTGGCCGGATACGCCGCCGGCGTGATGGTGGGCTTTGTGGTCGTTCCGCTTTCCAAAGCCTGCATGAACTTCCATCACGGGTATAATCTTTACAACATCGGCTTCACTGCCGGTCTCATCGGTATGTTCGCTGCCGGCATCCTGCGCATGTTCGATCTGCAGGTGGAAACCGTGTTGATTCTGTCCTGCGGCAACGACGTAACCCTGAGTTTTCTTCTTTTGTCGCTCTTTATGATTTTGCTCCTGTCCGGGCTGCGTCAGAATAAATGGTCCTTTCATGGCTATTGGAAGCTGATGACTTACTCGGGCCGGCTGCGGACAGACTTTGTAAAGAAATGCGGCTATGGACTGACCCTGATCAACGTTGCGATCATGGGTATGATCGCATGGCTGTATGTGGTGACGATCGGATGTTCGCTCAACGGACCTACTGTGGGCGCGATTTTTACGGTCATGGGATTTTCGGCCTTCGGGAACCATCCCAGAAACACAGTCCCGGTCTTTCTGGGCGCATTTTTAGCCTGTGTGGTGAACATCCACGAACCCTACGGAACCGTGTCGGTGATCTCGATTCTTTTCGGTTCCACTCTGGCGCCCATCGCCGGATATTTCGGAGCGCTGCCGGGATTTTTCGCCGGCTTTGCCCACGTGTCCATGTCTTTGAATATCGGCTATCTTCACGGAGGGATGAACCTGTACAACAACGGGTTTTCCGGCGGGTTTATCGCTGCGGCGCTGGTGCCTCTGCTGTTGGCTTTCGATGTGCGGAAGGGAAAGCGGCTCCAACTGCCGGAAAAACCAGATAAAACGAAGTGAATCAATCAAAGACGGCTGCCACGGAACCTGTGGTTCTCATCCGGCTGCAATGTAAAAGCACCCCTAATGAAGCGTTCACTTAGGGATTGAACAAAAAACCAAGTGAACAGCTTCAAACGGGGGCAAAAGAGACCAGTCACCATCAGGCACAAATGCTTGAAGTGGCTGGTCTTTCCTTTTAGGTATTTTAAATTTCTGATATCTACACAAGATTTAATATGAACCACATCTAGATTGTTAATGTTTCTTGTATTCAACTGACAGAATAAAATCTGCCATTGTCATTGAAGCATTTACAATAAGCCTTGCATGATGTTCATCAATCCCGATACGCTTAACTCCAACACCGTGAGCATCGCTATCCTTATTCCGCATTTCGGAAATTGCAGAAACAATTTTCTCTAACCCTGACAGAAGCATATTTATTCGCTTATCAAAATTCTTGTCACCATGCATATTATATAAATCTTTAACCTGTTTATATAAAGCCCCAATATCACCAGAACTAGACGGCGTTTCGCCCTTTTTTTCTATGACTGTGTTTGGCAAGATAAAAATCTACCAGAGTGGAAGTTAAGAATCTTGCCACCCCCGAAACCAATCGTTACTGCATTTTCGAATGCTGAAGTCGGTAGCTCTGACCTTCATGCAACAGGAGTAAGCCATGGTGCACCAAGCGGTCCAAGATAGCCGTCGTCAGTTTCTGGTCATAAAAAATAGTATTCCATTCATCAAAAGGTAAATTTGTGGTAATAATCACACTCCTTTTTTCATAGCAAGCAGAAATGGCTTCAAACAAGAGTTGTGTTCCGACCCGCTCGAACGGGATATAGCCCCATTCGTCAAGGACTAGGACCTGCGCCTTGTCCAGCTTTTTCCAGAATTTCGTTTCGGCATTCTGAGCCCTAGCCTGGGACAGAAGGTTAACCAGCCGGCTTGTTTTGAAATACAAAACTCTGTAATCCCGCCGACAGGCTTCTATTCCAAGAGCCGTCGCCAGATGGGTTTTACCGGTGCCTGGACGGCCATAAAGGATCAGGTTCTGCTTGTTTTTGACAAAGTCACAGGAGCGCAGAGTATCCGCAGTTATGCCGCCTGGCAAGGTCACGTTGGAAAAATCGAAATCTTCAAAGCTTTTCATCAAGTCAAATCCAGCCTGCTGGATATAGCGGTTGCGCCGCTCCAGTTCACGGTCGCGGACAGCCTCTGTCAGAACCTTGAGGAGAAACTCCTCTTGAGTTTCGGCGTGTATTGCGGCATACGCCTCAGCAATATGTGACCCCAGCCGCAACTGCCGGCACAGATCGCGGATCATTTGCTGCTGCATGCGACACCTCCCATGAGTTTGGCGTAGGGTGTGAAATCAAGGGAATACTCCTTGAGCTTTGGAACATAGTCGGGCACATCGTTCTTGGGGATCTGCCCGGGTTTGTTTCGGACAAAGGCATAAGCAGAAACCAAAGTGTCCGCATCCTTGGGCGCCATTCTGACAGCATCGCTGAGTGCACTCACGGATTGGTCCAGGCCATCTTCCCGGCAAGTTTGAGCAACCACCTTCATAACCAGCTTCTTGCCGTCAAGATCACAGTCACCAAGAAATTGGCGGACCGGTTCAGGCAATCCCTGAAAAAAACTGCTGTACTTCAAGGCCGTAGGCCGCCGTGCCAGTACATCCAGATAAGGTCCCCAGATCATTGACTCTTTGTTTTTGCCGTACAGTCGTTTATGGATGACAAATGGCTGCATTTTTTCATCCAGGACCGTCACATGGTATGCGTCAAGCTTGAGTGTCACTTCCTGTCGAGCCATGTTTCCGGCTGTCGAATAGCTATTATTCTGGAGTTTGGCCATGGCATACTGATTGGTTCTGGCCAGCACATAACGGCAGACTTCAAAATCATATCCGGGTAGCGGATTCATCCCAGCCTTGTCTTCCTCAAACAGCTGCCAGACCGGTTTTTCGTGCTTGTAGTGCTCACGATCAAGATCTTGGTCGCAGGCCTTAAGCAGTTCGCGGTTATAGGCTTCCAGATCGTCCATTTGCGGGACCGGGACAAAGTAATTGCGCCGACTGTAGCCCACGTAATTCTCCACGGATCCCTTCTCATGACCAGCGGCCGGGTTGCAAAAATTACTGTCAAAACCATAATGACACTGCAGACGCCGAAAGTTATCGGTAATTTCACGTTCCCCCTGAGCTTTAATTGCTTTGACTGCAGTCGACATATTATCAAAACGGATGACCGTTGGTACATAACCCATATGCTGGAAGATGTTTTTCAGTCCCTGTGCCAGACATTCAAAGTTCTGTCCCTTGAACAACTGGGTGAATTTGGCGTCTGAATGCGGCAGTGTCAGGGCCAGATGGCTGCCTTCATAATAGATGCCCATTTCATAGAAACAGGTGGTGCCAAAGTCTACCTGAGCTTCACCTGCCGGGTGCAGCAGCGGAAGTGACGCCTGCTTTTGTTGGCCCAACTCACGTTTTAAATCCGCCACCAGATCCCGAATCGCACGATCCGATATATCAAATGACTTGTTGTCAGCAGTTGCCTGATTCTTCAGCCGTCTGTAGACACACGTGGCTGTATGTCGCTGTTTGCGCGGCGCAGTCTCGTCTGCTATTAGCCACTCCCGTACCTGATCGCGGTACGGGTCAGTTTTACTTCGGCGTTTGTGCTTGACGGGTTTGGGCAAGCTGAAATCCTCCTGCTCGACATACTTGGCCACCGTTTCCCTGGCGTGTCCGGTTGTTCTGGAAATTTCTCGTATGCTTTTGTCTTTCTCGAAGTACTCATACCTGATATGATAGATATGCTCCATTGTCAACATCTCCGATCTTCCTTTCAGTTGTTAGGCTAACTAAAAGGATACATGATTCGGGGGCGCGGCAGTGGAGCTTTTTATTCTCCAACTGGTAGATTTCTTAACTTCCATTGTGGCTGGTTTCTATTCTGCCATAAACACTATGACGTAGCAGAACACTTCTTCGAGCAATGTTCTTGATTTTGTAACAGCGCTGTCATAATTGCCATTTTCAATATCATGCATTGCACGGACGGAAATATCTTTAATATATTCTCTATCAATAGCTTTTATTTTAGGAGCATCTATTTCTACTTTACTTCCGATTTTTCGAACAACGAATTGTTTGCCAATTACCGCCAATTCATTACCACCAAAAAATAGCAATCCATTTATCTGATTAATAATTTCGGATGTAATTCGTTTATAAGAATCTTCGATTGTTTCAGCAGAGTGTCCTGACAATATCTTTTTAAATTGTTCTTTCGAAAACAAAAAAGCAAGCAAGTCAGAACACTTACCGTTTTTTATAGAATGCTCAAGCAATTTATCAAGATACTGCCATCGACTTAAATTTGTACCTCCCCAGCTATACGAGGCAGGCAAACCAAATAATGTTAATATACCACAAATATCTGGCCCGCTTAAGTATGGCATAGCGACTGTAATATCATTTCCGATATCTGTTTCAATTGTTCCGTATTTTGTATCACCATCAAGTATGGCTATTATTTCTTTTGACCTTAATAAATTGTAGGATTCAGTATTTGATTGAACCATACTTACCATCACCTTCTTATTATGAATTTCAGTTACCATAAATAATATTTAATTCAATTCTTGGCATAAGATGATTCATCTTCTGCCACTTTACTCAACTTTGTTTTTGAATTTGAAATATAAGCCCTCTTTTTAAGCTTTTCATATAATACTGCTCCGATTGACTCCATGACTTGTTTCATCATGTCAGGATCAGAGAACATTCTTACGAAGAAATCTTCATTCTGTTCGTACCTAGTAGCAGCCATTTCTGGAAAGTCTTTTTCAAACAACAGCATAAAGGTTTTTCTGTCATTATTCTCTGCATAGTTCTGCCATTTTTCTTCTGAGGCATAATCGTTTTCAATTTGTAGTAGCACCTTATCCATTTCAGTAAAGTTTGTTCCGAACTTCTCGTTGATTTTTTCGATTATTATTGTAAGAGGGTCTTTTTTCTTTTCACGCCGACCAGCCTCACCAGTGATAGGGCGGAAACCTTCTTCTGTGCTTTCTAACTCTATTCCTCCTTCAAAATCCTTTTCAAGGCGATAGTACTCCAATAGAACCTTGTCGTCTATAATTACCTTATCTCGACCGCCCTTCGGCAGCATAGTGTAAAGAAACTTTGTATATACACTGAATTTGTGTATGTCTTTATCGAACAAACGACATACCTGAGTGATAAAAGAATAGATCCGGTTGAATCTAGCTAATGTTGACTTAAACAAGTCTTGTCTGTCTTCTTCCAAAGCATCGAAGCGATCAAGTGCAGGTCGAATAGTTCCCTGTAACTTTCCTAAATCACCTGCAGATTGATCTTTTTTTGAATAGAAGATATCTGCAAAACGCTCTATTTCCATCTGTTGATATACACGGAATTCATCAAGCGTGTTCTTTATATCATATATAACATTAGGATTAGTTTCTTCCTCCAGAACCGTTTCCTCATAATACGGTTCAAAGGATTTTCGAATATCCTCAGAGGAATTTACAAAATCCAAGACAAAGATATCAAGTTTACTCCGCATAGTGCGATTTAAGCGAGAAAGAGTCTGAACCGCCTTAACACCGGATAGCTTTTTGTCTACGAACATCGTGTGTAATAGTGGCTCATCAAATCCAGTTTGATATTTCTCAGCAACAATGAGCATTCCAAATTCATCGGTATGGAATGCATCTGGTAAAGCCTTTTCTCTGATTGTTTCACCATCCCGGTTTTTATTCATCTTTTCCTCGGTAAAGGTTTGTCCATTGTCTTCAACTTCACCGGAGAATGCAACCAGTACCTCTAAGTCATTATAACCCTTTACTTTGATTTGACGCCGGAATTCCTGTACATACCGTACTGCATGAAGACGGGACGGAGTAATAACCATGGCCTTAGCTTTTCCACCAATTTTGTGTTCGGTGACATTCCTGAAATGCTCAAGCATAATCGTGGTCTTTTGAGAAATATTGTGCGGATGCAATGTTTCAAAGTTTCGGATTGCATTAACTCCGGCAACTGTGTCCAATTCAGGATCGTCTGGAATAGCTTTGGCAATCTTATAATACATTTTATAAGTCATATAATTTTTCAATACATCAAGAATAAAGCCTTCCTCAATAGCCTGACGCATAGAATATACATGGAAGGGATGATACTTGCCTGTTTCATCCTTCCAGCCAAACATATTTAGTGTTTTATCCTTAGGAGTGGCAGTGAAAGCAAAGAATGACAGGTTTTCATGAATTCCCTGTGCTGCAAGTTCATCCAGCAGTTTATCCTCATCGTCTTTTCGTGCTGCTTCCTCTGCGTTTTCCATCTCAGAATATTCTTCCAATATTTTTTCTGTATCTGCAAGCGCTCGTTTTAGCTTTTTCGCTGCATCACCAGTTTGAGAGGAGTGCGCTTCATCCACGATTATCGCGAAGCGCCTATTACCTGAGTTGACTTCTTTATAGATAACAGGGAACTTTTGCAACGTGGTTATGATAATGCCAGTCCCAGCTTCAATAGCATCCTTTAGTTGCTGTGAGTTCTTATCTATTTTTTGAACAACACCATCTACATGATCAAATTGGTATACGGTGTTTTGCAATTGGCTGTCCAATACACGCCGATCCGTAACTATTATGACAGTCTGAAAAATCTTTTCATCATTTTCATCATGTAGCCCGACTAAACGATATGCAAGCCATGCTATAGAATTGGATTTTCCAGATCCTGCACTATGCTGAATAAGGTAGTTATGTCCGGAGCCATTTTCTTTTACCTGCTCTAATAGTTTGGTTACAACATCTAACTGATGGTAGCGTGGAAATATCATGCGTTCAGATGTTATTTCACCAGTGTTCCTGTCCCTTTCAACTTCAAGGTGCATATACTTGTTTAAAATCTCAAGCAGACGATCTTTACATAGAATATTTTCCCAAAGATATGCAGTATCATATCCATCACTGTTTACAGGATTTCCTTTACCGCCGACATTGCCCGCGCCATTGGAGCCTTGATTGAAAGGGAGGAAGTAGGTTTTACCACCTTCAAGGCGCGTGGTCATATATACGTTAGTCAGGTCAACTGCAAAATGTACAAGTACACGGTTTTTGAATTCAAAGATAGAATCGTTACCCGCGCGGTCAAATTTATACTGCGCAATTGCATTGGAAGTGTCCTGTCCTGTAAATTGGCATTTCAGTTCCATTGATACAACAGGAATGCCATTTAGAAACAGAACGATATCTATACTGTTTTCATTTGTAAGGGAGTAATGCAACTGCCGTGTACAGTGTAGGATGTTGTCAGCATATTGTTTTTGACTGGTTTCATTAATTGATGTTTCTGGCTTCCAATAAACAGCGCGGAACTTTATGCCACGATCAGTGAATCCTTTCCGAAGCACTTTAAGCAGTCCAACCATTTTTACTTCGCGGTAGAAACGGTCAATGATTTGCTTTTCACTATCTGATCCATAAATTTTCTCATACCGTTCCCACTGCTTTGGCTGACTGATTTTTATGAAAGAAATAAAGGTATCCTTGTCCAGCGCTAGTTTTCGGTCGAAGTCCTTTGGATTGCCTTTTGTAAAGCCACCATCTGTGCAAAGATAGTTTTCAATATCTTCTTCAAAGCGCTTTTCTTTTACATCAAAATCGGACATGGTTAATTCACCTCCTTTAGTGTTTTCTCAAATTCTATTTTTGCTTGTACCATACCAGATAGCAGATTATAGAACAATTTCAAATAATGAGTGTATGCCAAAATACATTCTATTAAATAATCATTCCACTTTTCAGGATGCTCATGACTAACCTGAATCATGATGCTATTTTCCCCCGTGATCTGTGTCGATTGAAAAAATGCTTTGTCTGAAAAGTGAATATATCCACAAGCATTTCCATACACCGTTTCAAACCTTTCATCAATATTAGCCAATTGATTTTTTAGGTAAAAGTCTTTCATTTTCTTACCATTTTTATCCTTGAGTGTATCCAATTTTTCTCCAGAAATTAGCTTATTTACTACTTCACCTCTATCAGCAGCTATTATAAGTGCATATGATCTTAAACAGTTATCCATTTGAACTCTCAGTAGTATGCCTGCACATGATAGATTTCTGCTTTTTATCATTTCAACAAATCCATCCGTTAGATGAATACTCTTATCTAATACCGAACAAGCGTATAAATCAACATCGAGCAATGTTTCACTGATAATTCCTCGTGCCAATTTTATTGCTTGGTTATTTAGAATATTAAGTTTTTCTATAAGAGGCTCAACCGTGTTGATATATTCATCATTATCCACAATCACACCTCCATTTTTCCGGTAACAACTTCATAAATGAGAGATTTTTTGTAGTCATTTAATTTATTTATGATGATTAGTTTTTTTGAAATCGTTGAATCAATTTGATCACATTTATTATTAAGATAAGCAGAAATTTTTTGTTGTTCAATAATATTTGGTACTGGATACCGTAATGATTTCATAATTTCTGCAGGTAAATGTGCTATTGTCGCTTTCTCAGGCGAATTTGTTAGGCAATTGTTTTTCGCCATACAGTACATGGTGTAATAAAGGAAGTTTACACAAGATTTTTTATTCTCACGTGCACGAATTCTGTGTAAGGCTTTTTGGTAGAAAATCCCTAGTGGCGCATCATCCCGGACAATCGCTGAACGACCTATTTCTCCACCTTCACAGATCATAAGATCACCGGGCTTTATCGAATATCGTTCAACTTCATTATCTGCGAAATCCATTTCATTAAGATTTTCATAATTTATATGGTTCCACTGTACATCTGTGTTACGTAAATATGGGCGCAAGGAAACACCGGTTATTCGCTTCGAATCAAGCATTTTCCCAAGCTCAACCTCATAATTCCAACAAATTTTGTTGATAGCCCAATGCTCTGGTATTTCACCAATCCACTCAATACCACTGTCCCTCATCTTTACATCAGGATCAAGCCCTTTGGTGACCGCTTCTGTAATGACAGATAACTTATAAGCTTTCAGCTTTTCGATTACTTCCTGCTGCCGGGCAATTATAGCATCGATTTTAGCGCATTTGTCATCAAGGTAGTCAGCTCGGTTACATTGTTCTTCGTAAGATAAAGTTACAATAGGGTAATTCATAAGTGTTTCTGTATTCAAAGTCCAACGATTTTCATAGGAAACACCTTTCCCGTGTGCAAAGAACGCCATCAGCCAGTATTGTACTTTAAAGTAATAATCATAGAATACAGGGTTAATTCCATCCATGCTTTTGAGGTTCACATATGCGGGACTGATGACCCCGGAAACCTTGGAAATACTGCAATTAGCTCCGCTATACAAGTCCATTGGATTCAATAATAGGTCATCAATCTCCACTGGATTATAGTTGAAATAGCTTTCAGCTACTTGGCCTTCGTTGTTAGAAACATCTCTGACTCTAACACCACTTCGTGCCAATGACAGAATAATAGGGTCTTCCTGCATAGCTTTTTCGTTTTTACGATTAAAAGCGTGTTTTACACGACCAATTGACCATTCATCTGGGATCTCCCCAATCCAATCTATACCACTGTCTTTCATCTCACGCATCTTTATTCACCGCCTTGCTGCTCTTGATTTTCCGTAATCCAAATATAGCTAAGGCGCATATGCCGATCGCTCCAACAACACCGCCTAAAACCATTAATATCATCTGCCAATTTGACATTACTAGTTTTGAAAGCCAGATAACAGCATATGTAACTGCCCAGATGATTGCAAAAATAAATAATCTGATTAACCAATGAAAAAACGACCCCGTTGTGCTACCAGAGATAAAATCCGCCCTATACAGATCTCCGACTGTGTTATAAGCGATGATATATGCGACAAAACCTATGACAGCCAAAATAATATATTCTTGATACCATACGATTGGAAGTCCTAGAGGCTCGGTTAAGAATTCAAATATAACCTTAAACATTGAATACCTCCGCCAAAGCGCCATCTAATTCCTTCTCGATTTCCAGTATCTCTTGCATTATTTCCGCAGATGGCTTTGGCTCTTCGTATTTATAAAAATATCTGGTAAAAGGAATCTCATAGCCTATTTTGGATTTTGATTTATCAATCCATGCATCCGGAGCAAAAGGCAATACTTCCCGTTTGAAATATTCTTCAATATCTTCTTTTAACGGGATGTTTTCGGTGTCTCGAAGATTGGAATCTGGTTGCTTTTTTCCATTTTTCAGAACAAGTGAACCCTTTTCATCTTTGAGAGGGCGTTCTATCGTAATTTTCGTATAGCCAAAATCTTCGTTATCAAAGATCATGCTGATTTCGCTAGTTTTAAAGTCTCCGTAAAAACGTGTTATTTCTTCAATTGCTCTATCAGGTATATCATTTCTTTTGTTTCCAAGAGCCTTTCTGCGTTTTTCATATAAGCCGTTGGCGTTAATAAGCTGCACCTTGCCCTCTCGTTTGGTGCCTTTCTTTTTATTGGAAATGACCCAAATATATGTGGCAATCCCCGTGTTGTAAAAAATATCGTTAGGTAACGCAATGATCGCTTCAAGCAAGTCGTTTTCAATAATATATTTTCTGATTTCGGATGGCCCGCTTCCAGCGTCACCAGTGAATAGTGGTGAGCCATTATGAATAATAGCAATTCTGCTGCCGCCGTCCTTACGTTCTTTCATTTTGGATAGGGCAGTCATGAGAAATAACATTTGACCATCGCCTACAGAAGGAAGCCCCGCTCCAAACCGGCCAGCAAAGCCACGTTTTGCTTCAGATTCAACTTTTGCTTTTTCGTTCTTCCATTCACGGCCGAAGGGCGGATTGGAAAGAATATAGTCAAAGGATTGACCTTCAAATTGATCGGATGAGAGTGTATTTCCTTCCTTAATGAATTCAGCATTGTTTCCTTTGATGAGCATGTCTGCTTTGCAGATTGCAAAGGTTTGGTCATTGATTTCTTGTCCGAATGAAACAAGTTCTGTTGAGGTATTTAACTCATGTAAATATTCCTCGGCAACAGAAAGCATACCACCAGTCCCGCATGCGGGATCATAAATTGTTTTCGCCACATTATTGCCAGATAGAATGTCGTTATCATCATAAAATAAAACATTTACCATAAGCTTTATAACTTCTCTAGGCGTGTAGTGCTGTCCAGCATCCTCATTGTGAGATTCAGAAAATCTGCGAATTATTTCTTCGAATATATATCCCATCTCAAGGTTAGATATAACAGATGGATGAAGGTTCGCCTTCTGTGTTGTGAACTCTTTAAGGACAATATACAAGATTCCCTTATTCGCCATTGTATTAATGTGCCCATCGAATTTAAATTTCTCAATAATATCGTGAACATTTTCAGAAAAGCCATTTAAGTAATCCCTGAAATTAGCTTCAATGTTATCAGGATCATCCAGTAAACGTTCAAAGGTATACTTGCTGGTATTGTAAAAAGGCTGTGCTGATGCCTTGCGAAGCAATACATCTCTCATAGGTAGTGTTTTTACGCTTTCGTATTTCTCCAATACAACATCTTTAGTATCTGACAAGATACAATCGAAGCGGCGAACAACTGTCAATGGTAAAATAACTTCCCCATATTCGTGAGGTTTGTAAACTCCAGTCAATTTATCTGCAATCGCCCAGATTAGAGCAGCCTTTTCAGAAATATTTGCACTTAAACTCATGTTAATTCTCCTCCGTTTTTTTGTCTGGTACAAATTCCATGACATCGCAAATGTCGCAATTTAGTGCGGCGCATATCTTTTGAAGTATTTCCGTGTTCACATTTTCATTTCGGCCAAGCTTAGAAATGGTAGCCGAACTGACGCCGGAAAGACGCTGCAGGTCTTTCTTTTTCATATTCTTATCAATCAACAGCTTCCAGAGCTTGTTATAGCTTATTGCCATGGTTTTGCACCTCCCGCAAATATACCCCAATTATATCGCTAATACTAGAAAATAACAATAAAATTTAAGAACGCATAATTTTTAATGCCTATTCATGTTTGCATCCACACCATCTTGTGGGTGCTTTTTTTATTTGCACCCCCTCCGAATTGTCTTGATCTCCTGGCATATGGTGAGCGACAGAATATTTCAAAGAAGTTGATTATTTTGTCGTTCAAAACCGGCAAAAGTGTCCTGTGACTATTGAGGGAGAAAATATTTCTGATTCTTTTCGTTCAAACCGATGTTTTAGCTCCATTGGTTAGTGAGGGACAAGAAACCAGCCCTCGGAAGGCGGTGAAAAAATGCAATACGACAAACTGCCAAAAGCACTGCGAGAAAACGGAAAGTTCTGCCTCTGGAATTTCGAGGAACGCAAAGGGCAAGTGAAGCCTGATAAGGTGCCATATCAAATCAATGGGAGAAAAGCACAGCCAAACAATGAAAAGACCTTCACTGATTATACAACTGCGCTTGAAGTGGTTAGCCGATTTGACGGACTGGGGATTGGCATCTTTAAGCGATTTTCAGCCATTGACATCGATCACTGCATCAACGAGGACGGAACCTTAAATGCTCTCAGTGAAGCCATCGTTGATCTATTTGAGCGCTGCTATATGGAGAAAAGTCCATCCGGTAAGGGCCTGCGTATCCTCTTTAAAGCAAGTGGTTTCAATTACGACACAGCCAAATACTACATCAACAATATCAATATTGGCGTTGAAGTGTATGTCTATGGCGTGACAAAGAAGTTCTTATCCGTGACCGGCAATGTGTTTAGAGACGGAGACATCGTAGAGGCTGCTGAGAAACTGGAGATCCTGCTGGACCGATTTATGCTCAGGCCGGTGAAAAAGAAAAACAAGAGCCAAAAGCCCGCCATATCCTACCTATCGGATGAGGACGTCCTCAGCAGAGCAAAGACCGCTAAGAACAAAGAGGAATTCATCAAGCTGTGGAACGGAGAAATTCCAGAAGGCAAATCCCATAGTGAAGCAGACCTTGCCCTGTGTGCGCATCTTGCGTTCTGGTGCGGTGAGGATATCACCCAAATGGACAGGATGTTCCGACAAAGTGGTCTGTACCGTGAAAAATGGGACCGGGTGCAGAGCGGAACCACCTACGGACAGATCACCCTTGAAAAAGCGGTCGAGGGTGTCTCTGAGACATACAGTCCTATTGGAAGACTCTCTCAAATCGAGACGGATTTCGAAGTGTCGGGCTGTAAGCCACTGGAGGAAATGAAGCCCCATCGCAATCCTCGCTATGGATGGAACGACATCGGCAACAGCAACCTGTTCGCGGATCACTATAAGGCCATCGCCCGGTATGTGCCGGAGCGCAGGCAGTGGTTCGTTTATGACGGGATGGCTTGGCGAGGGGATACTGGCAACCTTAAGGTCATGAACCTGTGTAAAAAACTGGCCAACAAGCTGATGGTCTACGCCCTGTCCATCGAGGAAGAACTGCTGCGCAAGCAGTACATCGAGTTTATCAGCAAATGGCAGACCCGCAGGCAGCGGGAAATCGTCCTCAAGGATGCTCAGGACGTGCATCCGCTTTCGGCAAGTGCCTTTGACACCGACATTTATCTGCTCAACTGCCAAAATGGGACGCTTAACCTGCAAACCAGTATGTTCCGTGAACACAGGGCCGAGGACTACATTACTAAAATCGCTGGTGTACATTATGACCCATCAGCAAAGTGTCCACGCTGGGAGCTGTTCATTGACGAGGTCATGAGCGGCGACAGGGAAAAAGCAGAGTTCTTTCAGAAAAGCCTGGGCTATGCCCTGACAGGAGATACCCGCCATGAAGCGATGTTCATCCTGTTCGGCGCAACTACCCGAAATGGTAAAGGCACCTCGATGGAAACCTTTCTTCGCATCTGTGGCGATTATGGCAGAACCTGCAGGCCTGAAACCATCGGAATGAAACCAAATAGCAGCGGCTCCGCTCCTTCCGAGGATGTGGCGCGGCTGGCCGGAGCGAGGTTCGTGAACATCAGCGAGCCGGACAAGCGGCTGACGCTCAGCGCGGCACTCCTTAAGACGCTGACAGGCAGCGACACTGTCAACGCTCGGTTCTTGCATGAAAACAGCTTTGACTTCAAACCCCAGTTCAAAATCTTTACCAACACCAACTACCTGCCAACCGTAACTGACTTGACTCTCTTGACCAGCGGGCGAGTGAAGATCATTCCCTTTGAGCGGCACTTCGATGAGTTCGAGCGGGACCTCGGTCTGAAGGATGAGTTCTTTCGGCAGGAAAACCTCAGTGGCATCCTCAACTGGGCCTTGGAAGGCTATGCGAAGCTCCGCAGGAGTGGCCTTGATATGCCGCAGTCGGTTATGGATGCGACCCTTGCCTACCACCGGGAAAACGACAAGGTCGGACTCTTCATCGAAGAGCGCCTGGTCGAGGATGGAAGCTGTGAGGAACGCACTTCCGACATCTATTACGCCTATCAAGGCTGGTGCAGGGAGAATGGCTACTTCCCCGAAAATGCCAGAAACTTTAAGACTGCTCTGGCCAATGTGGGAGAGATTGTACGAAAGCGTCCCCGGAATGGAGGTGAAAAGACTACTGTGTTCATCGGATACAAGCTGCTCAGGGGAACAGAATTCCTCGAGTAAATCAACACAGGGGCAGACTGTGGCAGGTATTTTAGGTAGTTCCTAAATTCTATAGTCACATGAGAAACTACCCGTAAAACCTGCCACAAGATGCCCCATGTGAGAAAGGAGTAAAAGCATGGCTACTAAAACCTATCTTCTGGTCCAAGACGACCATAACCTACTGTGTACTCGATACTTCTTCGGCAACCCATATCTTGTTGCAGAGGAAAGCGGCTGCCGCTTCTATATGACGGTCCATGACAGTGGCGCCATCCGGGTACACGCAACAAAGCCGTATGACTTTGGAAGGCTTGAAGCCTTAATGGTACGGTGTCCTAAGTGCACAGCTCAGATGGTACCGATTTACTCATCATTCAACAACGATGAGACACAAGCCTTCCAGTGCATCATCTGCAAGAAGTGACCCTAGGGGGATGTTAAATCCCCAGAACTTTTTCAACCGGACAGCGGCGTGGGGCTTCACGCAGAAAAACGCGAATTCAAACGGGGGAATAACCCCAAATCAAATTTATGGAGGAATTTATCATGAAAACATCAACAGCTTATAACAGGTCATTTTGGAATTTAGTTCGAGGCGCATCTGATCAGTACAATGATTTGAAGGAAGGCTCGGATTATCAGACTGGTGCATACTTCTTGCCAAACGAATCGACCAGTCGCTTCCTCGCAGCACTCTCAAAAGAGAACCTTTTTCGCAGAATTGCCACCACTATAAACGCCACAACCAAAGGGGGATCTATCATAGCAAGTGATGCCTGCACAGCAGCAGACTGGATTCCAGAGAACAACCCTATTCCTGACGCAGAACAGTTATTTAAGCAGTACCGTGTGCAGGAACACAAACTTGCAGGAATCACATTGCTTCAAAACGATTTTCTGCAGGATACGGCGTTTGATGTTGAATCCTATCTCACCAATGAATTTGCTCGCAGCTTTGGTAAAAAAGAAGAATGGGCCTTCATAAACGGAGATGGTGTAAATCAGCCTTACGGCATCCTGCATCCGACCAATGGTGCTGAAATAGGTGTAAGTACCTCTGCTGTTGACAGCATCAGCTTTGACGAAATCATCAGGTTGTTTTTCAGTCTCGATTCTGAGTATCGCAATCACGCTGTATGGGTCATGAGCGATGAGACCGCCCTAGCGCTCCGTAAACTTAAAGATGCCAGCGGGAATTACCTCTGGAGAAGCACTGATGATACGATCCTTGGCAAACCTGTTCTGATCTCCAATTTTATGCCTAGTCCGGAATCTGGTAACAAAGCGATTGCTTTTGGAGATTTCAGCTACTACTGGATAGTTGAAAGACAGAATCTTTCCATCAGACCAATCAAAGAAAAGTACTACGTCACTGATCAGATTGCCTATATTGGCTTTGAATTCCTTGACGGATGCCTTATCCGCCATGAGGCCATCAAGCTTCTTCAGATGCGTGCCTAAGGCAGACTTAGGGTGTCGGGTCCTAATCCGGCTCGGCACCCGCTTCTTAAAAACTGAAAATGGAGGTCATTTATGGACACGCAAAATCAAAGCCGCACCTTTGAAACGGACATTGGCGGTACCGTCTATGTCGTTGAATCCTGTGTAAGCGAATCCGCAAAGGAAAGCGCCTACACCAAGCTTAAAAGGCTGATTACCGCCAACGCAAAGCACCTGGAAAAGATATCGGACAGTTCAAATATAGATACGGAAATCGACTCGACTACTTCAAAATAGTACGGTAATATCACAGTGCCTAACCGTTTGAAGACTGTCGGAAAGAGAGGTTAGTATGAATAGACAGTCATTCAACAAAATACAAAAGAAAACACTAGCACCAGATGAGGCACTGATTACCGTCCTATATTGCAGGCTCTCCCGCGATGATGAGCTTTCCGGTGACAGCAACAGCATCGTCAACCAGAAAGCGATTCTGAAGAAGTACGCCGAGGACAATGGCTTTCGTAATCTTCGCTTCTATGTGGATGACGGCGTCAGCGGCACCACCTTCGATCGACCGGACTTCAATCGTATGATCGCAGATGTGGAATCGGGTATGGTCGGAACAATCATCATCAAGGATATGTCCCGCTTTGGCAGGGATTATCTGAAGGTCGGGTACTATACCGAGATCATGCTCCCCGAGGCAGGCGTCCGCTTCATCGCCATCAACAACAGCATTGACAGCGCCAATCAGCAGGACAGTGACTTTACACCATTCCTCAACATCATCAATGAATGGTATGCCAAGGACACCAGCAAGAAAATACGGGCTGTGTTCAAATCCAAAGGAGAATCCGGAAAACCGCTCTGTACCAACCCGCCTTACGGTTACGTCAAGGACCCGGAGGACAAGCTGAAGTGGATTATTGACGAAGAAGCTGCCGAGGTGGTTCGTGAGATCTTCAGACTTTCCATGGCCGGTTTCGGACCCACGCAGATTGCCCGACAGCTTGAAGAACAATTTATCAACGTTCCTACGGTCCATTTGCGAGGAAAAGGTATCAACACTCCTGCAAGGCCACCTGAAAACCCTTATACATGGCAAGCACGGACGGTAGCAGATATTCTTGCTAAGATGGAATACCTCGGCCATACAGTCAATTTCAAGACCTTTAAGAAGTCCTACAAAAACAAGACCAAGATGCAGAACAATCCAGAAGACTGGCTGATCTTTGAAAATACCCATGAAGCCATCATTGATGAAGGAACTTGGGAAACGGTGCAGAAAATTCGTGATGGCAAGCGAAGGCCGTCTAGAATGGGCGAGATGGGAAAGCTCTCGGGCATGATGTTCTGCGCAGACTGTGGTGCAAAGCTATATCAGGTAAGGGCTAACGGATGGACACATGACAAGGAACATTTCGTCTGTGCAACATACCGCAAGGTCAAAGGCGGCTGCAGTTCTCACCAGATTCGTAATGTGGTGGTAGAGCAGCTTGTAGCGGAGGATTTACGAAAGGTGCTGGCTTTCGCCAAAGAACGGGAAGCGGAATTCATCCGAATCGTCACCAACAATTCGGAAAAGGAGCTTGCTAAAGAATTGCGACTCAGTCAAAAGGAATATGAGCAGGCCCGGGTCCGTATCTCAGCCATCGACAAGATCATTCAGAAGCTCTATGAGGACAAGGTGCTCGGCAACATCACAGAGGAACGCTTTCACAAGATGTCAGCGGATTACGAGGCTGAGCAGAAGGCTTTAGAAGCGAGAGTCAATGTGTTGAAAAAGGCACTCGATACTGCAAAAGAACAAACTCTTAACACGGACCGCTTTCTGGCCCTTGTCAGGAAGTATACGGAGATACCAGAGCTGGATGCAGAAATCATCCGAGAGTTCATTGACAGAATCATCGTATTTAAAACAGAAAAAGTTAACGGTCGAAGAATGCAGCGCATCCGGATAATATACAACTGCATCGGTGAAATCAACATTCCAGAAGAGGACGAAAAAACGGCATAGCCGCTATAAACGACTATGCCGAATTTTTCAGAGATTATAAATCCCTATTTGACCGCCCCAAATGGGGTGCTTTTGTGGTCGAGGCAGCAGGATTCGAACCTGTGGCCTTTGCGTCCCGAACGCAACGCTCTACCAAGCTGAGCTATGCCTCGATACAGGGGAACGTGTTAGTTATTCGTAGCTTCTGTCGACGGTTATGACGGTCCGATATTTGGGGTCGTAAGACTGAAGCTCTTCAGTAATGCGCTCCCGGAGAAATGCTTCGGTTTTCTTGCAGCTTCGGGGGATCATCACGTCGAATATCACATTGTGATGCGTGATGCCGGAGACGACGCGCACATCGTGGATCTCTAGGATTTCTTCTGTCCGGGCGCAAATTTCATCCAGCTGCTGCCGGACTTTCAACGTGAGCGGATCGGAGAGATCCATAGGATCCATGTGGATCGTTAGGAGCACACCCATATATTTATACACTTCCCGCTCGATGTTGTCAACCATATCGTGGCTTTCCTGGATATCCACAGAGGCGTCGACTTCCACGTGAACGGATCCGAAGACCCGGCCGGGACCGTAGTCGTGGAGGATCAGATCGTGGGTGGCGATAACGCCGTCATAGGCTTCGATCCGCTCCTTGAGGGCGCGGACGGTCTCCGGGTCCGGCGCCTTGCCCAGCAGAGGGCTTACAGTCTCGTTGATGAGCATCCAGCCCGAATACAGAATGAATAAAGCGACGAGAATACCCACCGGTCCGTCCAGAGGGTACCCGCTGAGCTTTTCCAGACCAATGGCCAGCAGGACCGCTGTTGTGGCCAGCACGTCGTTGCGACTGTCGGTGCCCGTGGCTTTCAGCGTGGCGGAATCGATGGTATTCCCCACAGACATGTTGAAGCGGGTCTGCCAGAACTTGACGGCGATGGCGATGATCAGTACGGCCACAGTGATCCAACTGAAACGCAACGCTTCCGGGTTCATCGTTTTCTCTATCGAAGAACGAAGCAGTTGGACGCCGATGACCAGGATCATCACCGAGATCATCAGACCGGTCAGGTATTCGATGCGCCCGTGTCCGTAGGGGTGCTCCGCATCGGCTTTTTTGCCGGACAAACGAAATCCGATCAGCGTCACCAGCGAAGCCGAGGCATCGGACAGATTGTTGATGCCGTCTGCGACGATGGAAATGCTGTTGAACACGAGTCCCGTACCGATCTTGAAGCCGCACAGGATCAGATTGGAAAAGATCCCCACGATGCCGGCCAGTTTTCCGTAGTCTTCCCGAACCTTGGGGTCCTTCGTGTTTTCGTAATCGGCGACAAAATGCCGGATCAAAAAATCTTTCATGGCCCCATTATACTATTCAACTACCAATCCGTACAGGGATATATTATACTGTAATGAGCAACAGCAACGCATTTGAGCCATGGGAGGAACGATTTGTACGAGCTGGTCCACATCAAGGGAAACACCTGGTATATCGACTGTCCGGCAAAAATCGGCGTGTATGTAACGGCGGACAAGAGGGCGTATCTGATCGACAGCGGCAGCGACAAGGAAGCCGGGAAAAAAATCGTTCGGCGCCTGGAAGAACAGGGATGGAGCGCCGAAGCCGTGCTGAACACCCATTCCAACGGCGATCACATCGGGGGAAACAAGCTTCTGCAGGATCGCTTGGGCGTTTCCTGCTACGCGCCCGAGATTGAAGATACGTTCACGGCGTATACGATCCTGGAGCCGTCCTTTTTATACGGAGGCTATCCCTGCAAAGCCCTGCGTAACAAGTTTCTGATGGCCGAAGCCGCGCCGGTCCGACCCTTGAGCGAAGCGGTTTTGCCTGCCGGGTTTTCTTTCTTTGCGCTGCCGGGCCACTTCTTCAACATGGTGGGGTTCCGCACGCCGGATGACGTGGTCTTTGCTGCGGACTGCCTCTTCGGAGAGGAAACACTGAAGAAATATCACGTAACCTTCGTGTACGATGTGGCCGGTTATCTGGAAACACTGGATCGGATTTCTTCCATGGATGCAGACTGGTTCGTGCCGGCTCATGGGCCGATCTGCAGAGACCTCCGTCCCTTGGCGGCCGTCAACCGAAAAAAAGTGGAGCAGATTACCGCCGATCTGCTGGAGATCTGCCGGGAGCCTTCGGGCTTTGACCGAATACTGGCCCGTATCTTTGACCGGTATCGGCTTGCCATGGACTTGAATCAGCATGTGCTGGTGGGCAGCACGATCCGTTCTTATCTGTCCTATTTGATCGATACCGGCCGCATGGCCGTTACATTCGAGAACAATATCCTTTGCTGGAGAACGCTGTAGACAAAGTAACGAAAGGGGAACAGCATGAAGACCGACATTGAGATCGCACAGAGCATCCGGATGGAGCCTGTCACGAAGGTGGCAGACAAAGTGGATATACCGGA
>Ga0334885_1001591_pt1 | contig 27063 bp, 22 predicted proteins | sample GraSluR1_MG_8_FD_207233 | JGI IMG/M metagenome (GOLD analysis project Ga0334885, IMG submission 207233) | Sludge microbial communities from methane-producing bioreactor in Wageningen University, Netherlands - Granular Sludge_31_05-R1 | ecosystem: Engineered > Bioreactor > Anaerobic >...
TGTCAACACTTTTTGAAAAGTTTTTTCTTTTTTCTTTTCGCTCGTTCGTGACCTGCCGTTTTGAGTACTTTATTATCTTATCAAATCTTACCAGTCATGTCAACTCTTTTTTTATTTTTTGTCTTTTTTTATTTTTGAGAACTTCTTTTAGAGGTTATTCGTGGTATCTTCACGTTATTCATGGCATATTTTCGGCCATTCACGGTATATCGCATTTTTATTTGTTTTTTTACTTTATACTAGTAACTAGATAATGTTGTTTATAGCTTTTTTAGAATAAAGGAGTAACCTAATGGATAAGATTGAAACCATACTTAAAAATATTGAACCGATTATCATGAACTGTCGAAAAAAAACTAACATCCCTTCCTGGCAATTAGACGACTATCTCCAGGAAGGCATGATTATTGCTCTAGAGATGTATCATCAACTTTTATTAGACCCACCAGATGATGACTTTAACTTCTATGTTTATTTCAAAGTGAGATATTCTTGTTTCTTGATTGATCAGTATCGGAGAAACATGGCTGTCAAAAGAAAATTCGACCAGATTGACTATTGTGAACTATCTGAGGCGTTTTATCTTTTTGATCAAAATCAAGATGTCTCTGAAAACGTCATGTATAATTTGTTATGTCAAGAAATACACTTGCTTCTATCTCCTGAAGAACGAGAGCTTTTTGAGGCACTTAAAAATGGACAGAAGATTGACCGTAATCAAAAGTTTCGTATCAAGAAGAAAATTATTGAATATATTAAGAGGTTTTGGTGAGGAATAAATAGTTCTATAAGTATTTCTATAATAGTGTGATTTATATCGTTAATAAAAAATGGTTTTGTATAATCTACGGTGAAGAAAATAATTCCTTCACTGTTTTTTTTGCAACAAAAAAGTCATAAAATCAACTAAGAATAAAGTTACCGCACCACACATTAGGAGATTATACGAGCCACTCTGATTCTATCACACTTTTACTTGACTTAAAAGCCTCGGAGCTAAAGTTGCCTGTCAATCATTTTGTCAAAGAAGGATTCTCTAAACTTACAGGATGAAATAGATCGCTCATTTTCATTGTAAGCTCATCAGCCCAAACAAACGATTTGTCCTGCTTGTGATATAATTGCGAGCTCAAGACCTGTTCGTGCTTATAACGTTTCAGAAGTTCTACTGACACCATATGCTCACCGGCCTTGCGTCTTATCATTGCCCAAGGTCAAGTATGATTGCACTGATTATAATGCCTATTTTACTGAGTCAGGTACCATGATTTCATTAGTTGTTAAAACGACTATCTTTCTTGACTTAAGTCAAGATGAGTATGAAAGACGTTGCACATGTTATTTCGTCTCGCCAACTTTTTGTTGGAAAATACTAAATCGAATCCCTCTTAAAAAAGTCATTCGACGACTACCTGAGGTCTTGTGTTTTAATGAGTACAAGACAACACAAAATAGTGACAATGGCTTGGCTTTTGTCTATCCAGATGTTATAGCCTATGAGCTATTTGATATCTTGGATAGCCGAAAACAATAAGAACTTATCACCTATTTTTTCAAATCCCCAAGAACAGAAAGACTAAAGGTTAAGGAGATCGTTATGGATATGAACACCAATTACCTCGCTCTGTTACCTATCCTGTTTCCCAACGCCATACCTATTATAGACGGGTTTTATGTGGTGCAACAACTGTCTAGAGCTTTTAATCAATTGCAAATTAAGGAGCTGAATCGACTAAAAAAATGCCTAGAGACAACGGGAAAGTCTATAGAAAGCCAAAAAATACTGGCGAAATTTACTCAAGTATGACAGTAAAAAAGTAAACACTTTGAAGCGACTTGTGATATCCTTCAGAATGCCATGGATACCTTTCGTTACAAGCAACCAACCTCTTTTTTGATATTATTAAAGCATTACCAAATAAGGCGTTCAAGAAGAGCTGCCACTAACTGTTACGACATCAGGACGTCATTTCTTCTGTACTGTTATCACCATACTCTAATGGGCCACTTGAGGGCAAGAACAATCTGTGCAAGGTCATCAAGAGATTTGCACAGATTGTTATAAATTTTTACATCTTATAAATCGGATTTTACTGCAACTGTTCCTCATCAAATGAAACTAAAAAAGCTATCCGAAGATAACTTTTTTATACCTCAATTTAACTCATTTTAATGATTTCCCACGCAAAGTTGACAGAACTATTTAATATAACAAAAAAACATTATCCTCAGACAACGTTTACTTAGCTCCGCTTGCAAGACTCGAACTTGCGACATCATGATTAACAGTCATGCGCTACTACCAACTGAGCTAAAGCGGAATAATCTCAATTGGTAGAATAGCAGAAAACTTTGTTTTCCCTATCTGAAACCTTGGAGCAATGCTCCAAGCCAACTGAGCTAAAGCTGAATTGCTTGGCACCGACCATATCTCACAGGGGGCAACCCCCAACTACTTCCGGCGTAATGAGACTTAACTACTGTGTTCGACATGGGAACAGGTGTATCTCTCATACAATAAGCACCAAACATTTTTGAAAAAATAAATTTTCAAATGGGCACAAGTGGACTCGAACCACCGACCTCACGCTTATCAGGCGTGCGCTCTAACCAGCTGAGCTATGCGCCCTAAGTTTTCGTAGAAACATGTAAAACGTTTCATCTACTCAGGTTGTTAGAATTTGTATACCGCTATCAAATAATTCCAGATTGATTTCTATAGTTCAACATTCTAACCGACTGAACTATAGACCTAATATAGGATTAAAACCAAATTTTTTCGATAAAAAAATGGTAAAGCGGGTGACGAGAATCGAACTCGCGTAGTTAGCTTGGAAGGCTAAGGTTCTACCATTAAACTACACCCGCAGAGAATCATTATGGTTAAACATAATATGGCGCGAGACGGAATCGAACCGCCGACACATGGAGCTTCAATCCATTGCTCTACCAACTGAGCTACCGAGCCAATACTTTTTAAGTTAGTTATAAATACTGAGTAAGTATTCATACGGTCCCGACGGGAATTGAACCCGCGATCTTCGCCGTGACAGGGCGACGTGATAACCGCTACACTACGGAACCTACTGATTTTATAATTGCGGGAGCAGGATTTGAACCTACGACCTTCGGGTTATGAGCCCGACGAGCTACCGAGCTGCTCCATCCCGCGATAATGTTATATTAGGAACTCGTCGTTTCCTAAAGGAGGATTAGGGATTCGAACCCTAGCACGCTTTTACACGCCTGACGGTTTTCAAGACCGTTCCCTTCAGCCAGACTTGGGTAATCCTCCATAAAAAATAGTCCGTACGGGATTCGAACCCGTGATACCGCCGTGAAAAGGCGGTGTCTTAACCCCTTGACCAACGGACCAGGGTTTGAACTGATTGATGCATCTCAATCAGCAACAAAAATAATTATATCGTATTAATTCTATTCCGTCAAGCATTTTTTCAAAAAAAATTGAAAAAATTTATAATTGTTTTTAAAACTTGACGTCAAACGCCCTTTTTATAAAGCCCAGTGAGTCATACCACCATTGTTAAAAAGATAGATGGCTCCCTCAATTTGCGAGTTCAAATCGCCGTCATATCCTGGATAAGTAGGAGCTAATTGGAACAAACCATAATAACCAAGGGAGTTTTTAATTGTGGCAATCCAACCGCTTTCTCTTGAAATAATATAATCCCATTGACTAGCATCCACACCCGTACGCGTTTGAAGTTGTGTTAAGACATAGGCACGTTCTTCATCCGATAAACCACCTGCAGCAACTTTATTTCCATTATTGACAGAAACACCTTGTGTTTCAAGAGCATTCTCGGTGTCTAAAAGTTCTTTTATTTCTTCTTTAACAACATAAGATTTTGAAAATGACAATACTTGACCAATAGAGATGGCTTCTGAAGAAGTTAAATCATTTTGTTGCATAATAGATGCCATGCTAACTTGGTATTGACTGGCAATCGCGCTTAGTGAGTCTCCTGATTTTACAGTATAACTAATCAAATCACCTGTTTCATCCGCTTTAATCGGCTCAGCATGGTCTAAATTTGACACTACTGATTTATGAATAGCCTGAGTTGTTACAGCTGCATTATTTTTTTGTGTTATTTCCTCTGTATCAAAGTTCGTCGTATCAGCCTGGGTACTACTCTCATTTCCTAATACAAGAAAAACAGAAATACCAAATGTTAACCCTAGCATCCCAATAAGACTTAAAATTGTAAAAACTATTTTATGTGATGTTCTAAATCCATTTTTTTTATATTTTCGCATACTGTTTAATTTTATCACAGGACTTAAACAAAAAAAGCCTTGTCACAGACTCTTTATCTATTTGTTATCATTTTGTAACTTTACGGTTTGCCTTTTGATTTCGCAACTTCATTCAAGCTTTGTGCCAACAGATTAAGATAATCAATTGCAACATCTTGTTTACCAGCAAAGTGAATCTTATCTGCCCAAAGACGATTTTCTTGAGGCTCAATATAGCTTGCCCAATCTGCAACTGCTAGCCAGTTATATTTATTTTGAAGTGACTTTAAATAAGTATTGAACTCATTTAAAACTACTTTATTTTTACCATCATAAGGCGTGACAAAGACTAATCTCGTCCCTTTAGGTGCACTATCAATAATTTTTTGAACATCAGCAGTCATATCACTCGTTACATTCGCACCAGCTGAAATAATCACATATTTCCCGATTGTCCCAGCTTTTACATGTTTTTCAAAGGAAGCAAGCACACTATCATAGTTCAAACCAACCTGTGCATCCACATCTGCATCAGGTAAAATAGTCGCTAAATAAGGTACCACTCCAACCATCACTGAGTCACCCAAAACAGTTTGAGAACTGTTTAGAATTTTATCTGATATAGATGTACTTTGTTTCAATCGCATATCTGTACTCGTATTAAAGCCAGCTGCAGGGTTATACCAGCTCGTATTCGCATTAATATTATTGCCCACATCATATAGATTTTGACCCAATTGTCCTTTTTGGTCCAAAGATACCATCGCTTCACTAATCGCCGCCTCATGAAGACTTCTCTCAGTTTTAGAAAGCGTAGGCGCAGTCCCCATTACACCTAACCCCACAAAAACCACCACAGCTAAACCACCATAAATCGGCTTACTCATCAACCATTTCACCGATTGCTTACCATGGAAATAAGGTTCAATACCATAATAGACTGCAGCTGAAGCTGTAAATGAAACGATAAAACTCAAGACACCCGCCAAGAAAACTTGTGGTAAAAAATGAGAAATGACTAGCCAAACTGGCCAGTGAAAAAGATAAACACTATAAGAAGTATCGGCTAGCACCATCAAAATTTTAGGTTCTGAACTAGTTGTACGTTCATGCAAAATTCTAAATTGAACAATCAAAATTGCAGTTAAAACGCTCGTTAAAATCAAATTGGTCCGAATTGTCCAGCTACTTTCAAACTTCCCAAACAGACTTAGAAGTAATAAAATCAGGATTGGGATACCAGACCAAAGCAGCGTTTTTTTAACCGGATAGTTCGAAAATCGTGCCTTCTGTTTATCACTAATCCGAACACCAACTACTGTAGCAACAATTGCCCCGATAAAAAAGGGATAAGCATGACTCGCAAAAGCAAAATAGCTATAGCTTAAATAGTTAGGGTTAAAAGTAACTTCAAGGTAAATAATAGATCCTATACTCGTTAGTACGGCAAGCACAAACACAATGAAACGCGTTTGACCTAATAAATTTTTACCTGTATAACCTTGTTTTTTTAACCAAAAAACCAAAATAAACAGCAGAGCGCCCCAAATCAGATAAAAAAGAAATTCCAGAGATAGCGTCCATGTATGGATGTATAACTGTGGTGTTTGCTGAGCTTCATATGATAAACCTGACTGTATTTCAAACCGATTCGTCACAAAACCTATGGCAGCAGCCACTTGCTTAGCTAGGTTAGCCCGAAAATCAGACGGTAACAACAACGTAAACGGTAATGTCGTGACAATCATGATGACCAATGGCGGAAAAATTCTGATAAAACGACGTTTATAGTAAGTCAACAACGTAAAACTACCAGACTTTTCAAGCTCAATAAAAAAGAGAGAGGTAATCAGATATCCCGAAAATACAAAGAAAATATCAACACCAATAAAACCACCTGGGAAAGACTTAACAAAAAAATGATAACCCAGTACAGTCACCAGACCCAAAATTCGAATTAGGGAAAACCATTTAATTTTCATTTTTCAAGCTCTCCCATCTTAAAATCACCAGTAATCGGCATACCTACAATTGGTGTATAGGTCCCTTTACCATCTGGTAAACCATTTTTCCACGCTCCTTCATAGCTCGCACCATTGGCAAAATGCATCTTGCCTTGCCAAATGCCTGCAAATCGCCACGCCCCTTCATAAGTAAAAATGCTACCATTAAAAGTATATTGACCTGCTGCTTGATGAACGACTGACTTGTCTGCTAAGGTAATCGTTGTTTTGCCATCTTTTTCAGTCACAGTATAGGCATTGCTTTTAGTATAAGTCAAAGGTCCAACCATTCTACCTGCCTTAAATTGTGCTTTCAATGCATTCCCTGAGCTATCAGTAATCGTCGCATCACCAGAGAAACGACCATTCTTCATCCCACCTTGATAGGTAAATTTTTGATCCAACGATTTTTCAGATACTTGACGCATCAGACTAAAATCTCCTAAAGCATAAATTTGAGCGGTGACAATGACGAAAAGGCTGACAAAAATTGCCAGCGTTAATTTTTCTATTTTAATTTTAGGTGTTGTTCGAGTCGATACTGCTGCCTCAACATCATTTTGTATCAAAGACTCTTCGGAAAATCCAGAAGTGTCAGAAGTGACTGAATCAATCTTCAGCGTCTCTTCTTGCTCAAAACGACGTTTGGCTTCAAGTTCTGCCAATTTTTCCTTGAATGTTTGAGCCAATTTATGTTTCTTCCCTTAGTTTATTATCTAATATTATATCATAAATCACAAAAAATCAGGCGACTAGGCCTGACTTTCATTAATTATCTTGATTTTCAATTTTGTTTAAATCATTATCCAAATTATCATCTTCTGGTTCATTAACTGCTTTTAAAGTTTGTTCAAAATCTGCTGGTTCAACACTTTCAGATTCTATAACATTATCAGCAGGCATTTGACCTGTTTCAAATAAAGATTTGATTTGACGTGCATCCAAAGTTTCATGTTCAAGCAAGGCAAGTGCAATTGCCTTGTGTTGTTCACGATGATTTTCAATGATCTGACGAGCGGTTTCATGTGCTTCGTTAATGATGCTACGGACTTCTTCATCAATGGCTTGGGCTGTGTACTCACTATAACCTTTGGTTTGACCGTAATCACGACCAATAAAGACAGCTTGAGAATTACCTTCAAGTGTCACAGTGCCCAATCTTTCAGACATACCATATTGTGTGACCATACCACGCGCGAGTTGCGTAGCTTGTTCAAAGTCATTTGAGGCACCAGTTGTAATGGCGTTGAAAATAATTTCTTCAGCAGTTCGACCACCCATAAGACCTGCCAGACGTTCTTGCATATCTTCTTTAGAAAGTAAGAATTGGTCTTCTTTTGGTAAAGAAATCATATAACCACCGGCACGACCACGTGGTACAATCGTTACCTTGTGGACGAAACTAGCATTTGAGAGAACAAGACCAACAATTGTATGTCCCGCTTCATGGTAAGCCACCATTTCACGTTCACGCTCAGAAATGCGTTTGTCTTTCTTAGCTGGACCTGCAATCACGCGGTCTTCTGCCTCATCAATATCAGAGGCATCAATCACAGACTTGTTACGTCTTGCAGCAACGAGCGCTGCTTCATTAAGGACATTTTCCAAATCCGCACCAACGAAACCTGGTGTTTGTTGGGCAACAACTTTTAAATCAACGTCAGCTGCCAAAGGTTTATTTTTAGCATGGACTTTCAGTACCGCTTCACGACCTTTAACATCTGGTGCTCCAACGAGCACTTTACGGTCAAAACGACCTGGACGTAACAAGGCTGGATCGAGAACATCAGAACGGTTAGTTGCTGCAATGACAATTACAGCATCGTTGCTTTCGTTAAACCCATCCATTTCGACTAGGAGTTGATTAAGGGTTTGTTCCCGTTCATCATTACCACCACCCATGCCGGCACCACGTTGGCGACCGACAGCATCAATCTCATCAATAAAGACGATAGCTGGGGCGTTCTTTTTAGCATTTTCAAAAAGGTCACGGACACGTGAGGCACCGACACCGACAAACATTTCCACAAAGTCTGAACCAGAAATTGAGAAAAATGGTACCGCAGCTTCACCAGCAACAGCTTTAGCAAGTAAAGTTTTACCGGTTCCTGGAGGGCCTTCAAGGAGGACACCTGCCGGGATACGCGCACCTAAATCATGATATTTTTTAGGATTTTTCAGAAAATCAACAACTTCAACAAGTTCTTGCTTTTCTTCATCAGCACCTGCAACGTCTGCGAAACGAACTTTAACCGTTTTCTTGTCTTGCTCTTTGGCACGTGATTTCCCGAAACTCATCGGGTTCCCACCGCCATTAGCACCACCGCCTCGCATACCACCCATCATCATGTAGAGGAAGCCAATCATGAGTAGAAGGGGTAACCAAGACCCTAAAAGTGTCAACCAAACCCCATTAGACGCTTCTGGTTTAACAGAAACTTTGACTTTTTCCTTGTCCGCAATTTTTTGCAGTTCGCTGATGGTCGTATCCGTAGGTAAAATTAAACTAGAAAATTTCTTAACTTCAATAGGTTTATTAGCAATCAAAGAAAAGTTTGTTTTTGCCTTAACCTTTTCAGCTTTTTTATATTCCCCACTCACTGAAATCAATGAGGCAGAAGGCTGATAAGAGAATTCTTTTATATCACCAGCTTCTAGTTTTTTAACTAGTGTTGTGTAACTAATTTTGTCAACCGTTTCAGTACCAACACCCTTGACGAAATATTGGAAACCAACAACTGCAACGATTACCATAATTACCCACAGGAAAGAGTTTTTTATGAAACCACTGTTTTTATTTTTATTATTCATAGAATCCTTGTCTAAATTTTGTTTTATATCAGACATTATGACAAATTTTTCCAAAAATGTCTATTATTAACGTCAGTTTTGGTCAATATCAGCCTTAAGGCTGATATAAACTTTTTTGAAAGAGCTATCCTGCCAAATGCTTTGATTTAACCCTCAGTTTTATAAATTTCTTCTTTAAGAATCCCGATGTAAGGAAGATTACGATAATGTTCATCATAATCTAGACCAAAACCAACCAAAAACTCGTTGGGTAGGGTAAAGCCAACATAATCTGCTTCAATATCAACAACACGTCCTTCAGGTTTATCCACCAATGTGACGATTTTAACTGAATTCGCTTTACGATATAACAACAACTCTTTTAAATATAAAAGTGTCCGTCCAGTGTCGATAATATCTTCAACAATCACGATGTCACGACCTTCAACTGATGTATCCAGATCTTTGATCATCTTCACTTCACCAGATGATGATGTACCACCGTGATAGCTTGATACAACCATGAAATCCATCTCTATGTGAGCATCAATTCGTTTTGTTAATTCCGCGAAAAAGGGGACTGAACCTTTTAAAATTGCTACCATCAATGGATTTTTATCTGCATAAGCTGTTGTTAAAATTTGACCCAATTCCTGTGATTTCGCACAAATCTCTGCTTCGGTCACTAAAACTTTTTCAATCGTTTTTTCTAACATTCTGTCTTCTTATCTCTTTTCCCTATAATAAAGTGTTCTTTTCATTTTATCATGTTTCAATGATTTACTCAAATCTGCAATCACAACATCTAACACACCATAAACGACATCCCCTACGACGATTAAAGGATTACCACGTTTTTTAAGTGCAACTTTATTGTCAATGAAATAACGACGAAGTTTTTTATCAATACCATTAACTTGAATGCGGTCACCTGACTGACGTTTTCTAATCACAATCTGCCCCGTAGCTGGCAAATCAATCTGTTGAAAATTACCAGTAGGATATGGTGTTAAAGCCGTCTCAAATTCTGTTGCCTTCGATCTTTCTTCAATATAAAAGTGGTAGCGATCTTTGATAAAGTTGTAATCATTCGAAATGGCATGAAAATATTGCCCCTCACGCCTAATAATATGTAACAATTCATCAAACTGAGCTTTTGAAACTTCCAAAGCTGGAAATTTAGCAATATAATCCTGTAAAATAAAGTATTGTAAATTTTCAATTTCTCGTGAAAACTCAATCAAATCTATTTTTTCAGCAGCTGCATAAGCGCGAGCGCTATAAGCAACAATTGCCATTGCCTTTTGGATTTCGTCTGATAAACCAGCTAAATTTTCCGAAAACCGTGGATTTTCTTTTTCAAATGCTGGTAAATAAAGATTACGCACCCGATTTCTCAAATAATCATTCTCAGCATTAGAAGCATCTTCAAAATAATCGGTAGCATCAAATTCAGACTTTTCAAAATCTAACAAAGGCCGAATCAGAGATAAACCTTGTCGTTCTTCTCCAAATGTTTGAACTGCCTCCATACCTGTTAAGTGGCGCAGCCTTGAACCTCTTATTTGACGAATTAAGAAATTTTCCGTCAAATCATCCTTGTGATGTGCAGTCACTAATGCCGTCAAATGATATTTTTTCATGATCCTTTCAAAAAAATCATAACGGAAATCACGTGCCTTTTCTTCCGAAAAAGGTCCTACATAATTTGCAATGTAAAAAGGAATCTCCAAATCAGCCATTTTATCTTGCAAGGCTTTTGCTTCATAATCAGATACTGCGCGTTGTTGATGATTAATGTGCGCAACAGATAAAGATATGTTAAGTAAGTCTCTAGCTGCGTAAAGCCAATTAAAAAGTGTCATTGAATCTAAGCCACCTGATAAGGCAACTAAAACTTCTTGATGTTGATCAAAATAGTGTGCCTCATCAGCTATTTTTATAAATTTCTCGTAAGGGGTCATTTCATTACCTCATATATGGCTTGGGAAATATTTGCAAGCTCTTCATTATCAGCATTGTCGTTTGTTTCTATCACTAAGATGTATGGCTCTGCCGTAAAAATCAAAGCAGCATCATGGTTAAATTCGTCTGCTGTACCAATTTTGTGAGCCACTTGAATCGATTTGGGTAGTTTAGCAGGAATTCGCTCTGCATCATAATCAGTACCAATCAGAGCATTATAGCCCGCTCCTCCTTCATGATAAAGGGCTTCAAGTACTCGACCAACCATTTCAGATGATGCTCCTCTTTCTATAGGGTTCCATGGTTCTCCTGCAATTTTTGCAATCTCAGACTGGAAGCTTGCTGAAAATCTGCCCGTTTCATAGTAGGCTAACATATTACTTGCCACATTATCCGAGTCTTTAGCAGTACGGTTAATCAAATCCAATAGACTATAAGACTGATAATCAGGTGTCTTAGGTAGAAATCCAGTTCCCTCTGTTTTAAAGGCACCTTGCCAATCATTGACCAATTCATTATAGGCTAAACTATCTCCAAGGCCAGCATTACCTGCATTAATCTGTTTTTGCGTCCAATAAAGAATTGGAATTTTACTCAAACTCGCTGAGTACATTTTTTTTGTTTGATTGACACCTGCCGTAAACTCACTATCAAGTTGCTTGACATAAATTGAATAACCACTTTGCTGATATTTTTCATTTAATAAATTCTGAACCTTATCCAGTTTTGGATTCTTAAAAGTCCCTGCCTTACTATCTATCCATCCTGTCTTGCCACCTTCAAAAGTTACTTGGTAATATGTCCCCCAATTCGTCGTTGCCTTTTTGGTCGCATAGACTTTATCTCCTTTTATCAACTTACTGTAAACTTGGTTGTCTAAAGTTGTCAACGGAGCGTAAAGAATATCTGCATCTTGTATCACATAAAACGCTTGGTTAATCTCTTCTGTCGTTAAAACAATATCAGAGCCAATCTCATTTTTATTATTCAAAACAAAAGTACCATCAGATAATTTAATTGATTGACCCTCTAAACCACTCAATACCAGCTGTGTTTTAGCTGATATTTTCTTAGCCTTAGTGTGTAACGCTGCATCTGTATAGCTCTGAACATCTGTCAAGGTGACAGCCCTTTTGGGTAACTCCGACCATTTGGATGATTTAGCATTATCTAATAGTAGTCTTGGTGCATAAGTTTGCGAGCTAACAATATCAGTTTTCTCTGGGAACGTTAAAAAGGCTGGTAGGACCATTGCCGCAAAAACCAGCCATTGTAATGGAAGATAATTTTTCTTATTTTTTACCATTTCTTGCATTGTCTAAAACCTTATCAATCATCTGATTAGCCTGTGTTAAATCAGTGTGTCTGAGATGCTGTAAATGAATAAACATTGGATTCCCACCATGCAGAAATTCATATACACGTTGGCGCTGTCCAAAACTCTCACTCGTGATATCCCAAGCGAGATTTAGCAAAAGCATCCGTTCCTCTGCAGTCATCAAATCACTAGTTAAAGCAGAGTCTAGCATCTTTGCTATATCTGGATTGCTAAAACTACAAAAATCAGGAACACCAACTGCTGAACCCGCAGAAAGCTCAGCAATCACTCGCAAAGCCTCATCATAATAAGTTGTCAATTTAGCACGAACTGCCAAGAGAGTTTGCATATTAGGTGTAAATACACCATTTTGTATTTTCCCTGTAACCTCACTTGCAATGATACAAGACTGGATCATCTCCAAGTTAACAGATAATTCTCCCAATTTTTCTTGAACACGCTGAAAGTCAAATAAGCCTAGCTGATGCGCAAGTCGAACAGCAATTCCTGTCACAAACTCTAACTTAATAAACCCACGTACCTCATCTTGATGTGCTGTATGATTAAATAGACCACTTACTTCAAAGAAAGCGTTAGATTGTTCAACATCACCACAAACAAATAAGGCATCATTGGGTACAAAAACATCATCAAAAAGAAGAAAGGCATCCATCTCATCAAAGGCTTGAGACAATGGATAATCAGCCAGTGATTGTTCTGGTTTCATTGTCGATTTTCGACAGATGACTTTAACGCCAGGTGTTGCGATAGGAAGCGCAAATGCTAAAGCAAATTTTTTGTCTTCCGGCTTTAAATCTGGAAGGTTGAAAATGAGGAGTTCATCCGCTAGCGGTGCAAGGGTATTAACTTGTTTGGCGCCCCGAATGATAACGCCATCTTCTCGTGTCTCTTTTATCCAAACGCCAGCAAATTCCTGTCCTTGATTCAGAAGTTGTGATAAAGTTTTTTGACGGTCTAGTTGTGGATTTTGAATGGCATGGCTAACAAAGACATCGTCATATTTGACATGATTGGCCCAATTTTTCGCATTGAATGCAAAGTCTAGTTTACCTTGCGTTCCTAAATCGTCCGCATAATTGCCTAAAACAGCAACACCAGCGTTAATAAAATCGGGCGTTCGCCCCAACATACCATAGGATTCTCTTGCAACCTCTTCATAAATTTGGCGTTTCTTAGCCAAATCTTTAACCGACTTGGGCACTAAAAACATCACTGAAGATTCAATGCCATTATTAAAAAAAGTATGGTTTTTATTTTCTTTTTGCAACTCATAATAACGCTGAATAACTTCTAATGTCGTAGAGAATACAGGTTCACTTGCCATATCAATAACGCGATGACCATTAAGATAGACCTCACGTCCGTCATTGAGTTGTCCGTTTTTAGTCGTCATTGATTGATCCCCTTTTGATTTTGGAGTCGCAATACTTGTAGCATCTCCCCAGTTCTAGCAAGTATTTTGTCATATTTTTCTCTGAAATCTTCTTGTGTTAATGTTAAATCAATTTTACCATCGTTTTGAATCTCTTTGACAGCGATTATCAGGGCATCATTTCTTTTAATTTTTTCACCTTTGGGAACATCAGACCATTTTAATAAGCCTGTCAAAAGAAATGTATCTGACATACCTTCAAAAAACATGCGTTCCTCTGACGATAATTCCGAGGCCAAAAATGTGATGAATATACCGAAACGAGAAATAGATTTAACTCGACCAATCATTTTATTTTTGTAACCCCACCATCTGATAATTCAGGAATTAAGAATACTTTTTCACCATCTTTTGAATAATATCTCAAACGTGCATATTTTTCAATGAATATTGGATCTTTAAGTTTAGCAATATTAGCTTTTTCAATTGCTAACTGTTTGTCCAAAACCACTGATTTTTCTTCATATTTTGCTTTTAATTCTAAGCGGCTTTGCAATGTTTGATATGATTTAACAAGATTAATTGTCGGCAAAACCATAACTAAAATGACAGCTACCAAAATTAAACCTAAATAACGACGTTTGGGTACCTGATTATTTGTTTGTTGAATCTGATTCAATTGTTGCGTTGTAAACTCATTATTTAGTCGGACAATTTTCTTTTGTTTTGTCATGATACACCTCTATCCTACAGATAACTTTTACATCATCTAGTTAGTCTGTAGTCACACACTTTGATTGTTTTAAACTTTCTGATGTTCTACCTTAAATCAAAAAAGTTCAAGGATTTACACGAGTTTCTGACAAGACTTCATACATCTTATCCGCATCTTCTTTTTTAGTTGAATCTTTTATGTCAAGGACTCTGACCTCTAAAATTTTATTACCAAAGGTAATCGTCAAGACATCCTGATATTTGACATCTGATGAACTTTTAGCCAGAATACCATTTAGTTTAATACGCCCTTTATCGGCAACTTCTTTAGCCACTGTTCGACGTTTAATAATTCGTGAAACTTTTAAATATTTGTCTAATCTCATAGCACTTATTATATCATAAAACCAGTATTCTTGTATATATAATGAATAGTCAAAGGTTAACATCTTACTTTTAAAAAGTAAAAATTCATCTTTTTTATTTTATAATTATGTCTCATTATTTTGTATAAGATTTCTTAAAAGTGTTAAGATGTGATATAATTAAACTTAAGATGTAATTTTAATAACGATTGAAAATGGTGTTTTTTAGCTAGAATATTAATTAAACTGCCTTTTGATATCTTTTTAAAATAACCTATCCTCTAAATATTACACCTCAAAAAAAGGGAAATATGAAAAATATACTCACACTATTTATTGTAGCGGTAAGTTTTTTTGCCACTAAAACCGCTGCTGACGAAGTCGATTTCACTGTAACACCCATTCTAGATGGTAATCAGACGGTGATAAATCAAATCATTTCTGCAAAATATCATGAGCAGCAATCTTTAGGTTTTAACCTACAAAATAACACCGATGATACGATTAACATTAACATCAAAACTGCAATTCCAGACCTTGATAGTAAAGGCAATCAAATTTTTTCTGATTGCAATACTTTTTTAAAGGCACCTCAAACAATTACACTCCCCCCAAGAGATAGTCAAGATGTTACTATTGATTATAAACCCGAAGCTTTCAAAAAAGATTTTGATGGTGAGATTGCAAATGCAGTTCTTTTTTGCCAAGGAGATAAAAGTGTTAAATACATCGTAAATGTCCGAAAAAACGATAATAAAGATACTGAGAATATCATCGTTGAAAAATCCGAGGCTACAATACTTAACCAAAAACGCTATATTCGAATTTTACTTAAAAATGATAGCAATACTTGGTTAAATAATGTTTTAATTGATAGTCATATTTTAGATCAAGCGACTAAGCAATCTGAGTCTCATCAATTTAGCCGTATTGCTCCTAATAGTAAAATTGAAATTTTGATTCCTATTTCAGAGAAATTTAAAGCAGGTACATACTTAACCATGACTTCTGTACAAACTGCAAGTCGCACTTGGCAACTTAAAAGTCAATTTAAACTCTCAACTTCAAAGATTAATTTGCTGAATGGTCAAGAGCAACCTATCCATAAAGGTAAACATTCAAAAACCTTTTATTATGTGAGTGTTTTATTTATCTTACTAATCCTGACAATCATTTTTCAATTTCGTTTCATTCAAAAGCACAATCAGATATAACATACGACGCATCATCACCACGACCATTGGCACCAGATGGTTGTTTTTTTGCGGTTATTTTGTTAGAATGTATTGAAAATGTTTCATCGTGATGGAGGTGTCAATGTACGAGTTAGGTGATTTTGTTGAAATGAAAAAACCACACGCTTGTGTCGTCAAATCAACTGGAAAAAAAGCTAATCACTGGGAAATTGTGAGATTAGGCGCTGACATTAAGATTCGTTGTACCAATTGTGACCACATCGTCTTGATGCCACGCAATGATTTTAATAAAAAAATAAAAAAAATACTGGACTAAGAAAGGAGATTGAGCTGTTATTTTCATCACTGACAGCTCAACATCTAAAATTATGGCTTTAACAGCAGGCATCGTTGGTTTACCAAACGTTGGGAAATCAACTCTTTTTAATGCAATCACGCAGGCAGGAGCAGAAGCAGCTAACTATCCTTTTGCAACGATTGACCCTAATGTCGGAACTGTCGAAGTTCCTGACGAGCGTCTCAATAAAATTACTGAACTCATCAAACCTAAAAAAACAATTCCGACAACATTTGAATTTACGGATATTGCAGGTATTGTCAAAGGTGCCTCTAAGGGTGAAGGCCTCGGTAATAAATTTTTAGCCAACATTCGCGAAGTAGATGCCATTGTTCATGTGGTTCGTGCTTTTGATGATGGAAATGTCATGCGTGAACAAGGACGCGAAAGTGACTTTGTTGACCCGATAGCTGATATTGACACGATTAACCTAGAATTGATTTTAGCTGATTTAGAGTCTGTTAACAAACGTTACGCACGTGTTGAAAAAATTGCGCGTACTCAAAAAGATAAAGATGCCGTACTTGAATTTAAGGTTTTAGAAAAAATCAAGCCTGTACTTGAGGCTGGCAAATCTGCTCGAACAGTTGACTTTGAAGAAGACGAACTAAAAGTTGTCAAATCACTCTTTTTATTAACAACTAAACCCGTCTTATATGTGGCCAATGTTTCAGAAGATGAAGTGGGTGACCCTGACAATATCGATTATGTCAAACAAATCCGTGACTTTGCAGCAACGGAAAACGCTGATACAGTAGTTATCTCAGCACGTGTTGAGGAAGAAATCGCTGAACTTGAAGATGATGAGAAAACTGAATTTCTTGAAGCAATTGGCTTAACTGAATCAGGTGTTGATAAGTTGACACAAGCTGCTTATCATTTACTTGGACTGGGCACTTACTTTACAGCAGGTGAAAAAGAAGTACGAGCTTGGACTTTCAAACGTGGTATCAAAGCACCAGGAGCAGCAGGCATTATCCATTCAGATTTTGAAAAAGGATTCATCCGAGCTGTCACCATGTCTTATGATGATTTAATCAAGTACGGGTCTGAAAAAGCAGTAAAAGAAGCAGGACGCCTTCGTGAAGAAGGTAAGGAATATGTTGTTCAAGATGGTGATATTCTAGAATTTCGCTTTAATGTCTAATTTAAATAATCAAGAAGCTGAAATGTTGATTTCAGTCTTTTTTGACGTTTACAACATTGTAAATTATTTGTCAATTAAGTGTCAACTTACCGTAAAATACTTAGGGTGATTTCATTCACACATCCACTGTTTGAATGAAATCACCCGTAATAAGTCAAGTTTCAAGATTTCATAAAGTGAAATAGAAGAAAGGAATGTCAACATGACAAAAATGATTGTGGGGCTAGGAAACCCTGGTGACAAGTATGCCCACACTAAACATAATATTGGTTTTGACGTTTTAGATGTTATGGCAAGTCGTTTAAACCTGACATTTAAACGAGATAAAACTTTCATAGCCGATATTGCCTCTACTTTTAGTAACGGTGAAAAAATCATACTAGTTAAACCAGTAACTTTTATGAATGAATCAGGTAAGTCTGTTAAACCGCTTTTAGCTTATAATGGCCTAACAGCAGACGATTTAATTGTTATTTATGATGATCTTGATATGATGGTTGGTAAACTTAGACTTCGTCAGAAAGGTTCTGCTGGTGGTCATAATGGTATCAAATCAATCATTACGCACCTTGGTAGCCAAGAATTTAAACGGATTAAAATTGGCATTGGTAGACCTAAGCATGGTATGTCTGTTGTTAATCATGTCTTAGGTCAATTTGATCAAGAAGATAAAGCAGATGCTGAGCTTGGTATTTTACGAGCTGCTGATGCAATAGAAGCCTTCATTGAAAATAATGATTTTAATCAAACAGGAAACCAATTTAACGGATGAAACTTACAAATTTATTATCAAAAAATCATGCGCTGATACAATGGCAACGTGAACAAAATAAAATCACACGTACTTTATTCACCGGTATCCAGGGCACCATCAAAACACTTTTGATGGCGACTGCTTTCGATCATCAGCTTGATAAATATATTATCATTACAGACAATCAATATCATGCAAGTGAGCTTTATAATGACTTATCAGAATTTGTTGGCGAAGAAAAGGTCTTTCAGTATTTTTCTGATGACAACATTTTTGCAGAATACGCTGTTGCTAGTAAAGAGCGTTTAGCCTATCGGTTAGATGCGCTTTCTTTTTTACAAAATAAACAAGCGGATGGTTTTTTAATCATACCGATTTTTGCTCTACGCAATTTACTACCGAATCCAGTTAGTTTTAAAACATTCAATCTTCTATTTACAGTAGGCCAAGAAATTGATAGCGATGGCCTTATCAATCAGTTGTCAACTATCGGTTTCGAAAAAACACAACGAGTCATGAGTCCAGGTGAATACTCTAAACGAGGTGACATCCTAGACATCTATCCTTTAGATGCTGAAAATCCTATTAGGATTGAGTTTTTTGGAGATGAGATCGATGGCATCAGATATTTTGATGTTGAGAATCAACGTTCTTTACAGGAACTTGATACAGTCAATATCAAACCATCCTCAGATTTTATTTTGAGTGCTGCTGATTTTGAACGTGGTGTAAACTACTTGTCAAGTTTGACTAATCTTGATGAGAAACAAAGATCTTACTTAGCTGAAATTATTGCTGCAGCAAAACACCAGAATTATCATGCTGACTTGAGAAAATTTAGCGAATTTTTCTATGAACAACAATGGACATTATTCGACTATCTACCAAAACATACACCAATTTTTATTGATGACTTTCAAAAAATTAATGAAATGGATCATAAAATCACGCAAGAAACTGCAGAATTTATGCTATCAGAAAAATTGCTCAGTCGTTCTATTGATGGCATGCACTATTTAGCAGATAATAGTCATCAACTTCGAAATTATAAACCTGCAACTTTTTTCTCAAATTTTCAAAAAGGTTTAGGTAACCTAAAATTTGATTTTCTACATAACTTTAATCAACATAGTATGCAGGCATTTTTTGGTCAGATGTCTTTACTACAAGTTGAGTTAGCGCATTTCATTAAAACAGATTACACTGTTATCCTTGCTGTATCAAAAGAAAAAGAAACGAAATTAACAAGAGATTTACACGATATTGACATTTCCTTTGCATTGACACAGGTTGATGAACTCCAATCGAAAGTTGTCAATATTATCAACCTAAACTTGACAAATGGTTTCAATCTGCTCGATGAAAAAATAGCTGTCATTACAGAAACTGAGATCTTTGGCAAAACTAAAAAACGTCGTACCAAACGATTAAACATTACCAATGCCGAACGTTTACAAGACTATAATGAATTAGAAGTAGGTGATTATGTTGTTCATCAAACACATGGTATTGGTAAATACCTTGGATTAGAAACGATTGAAATTTCAGGAATTCATCGTGATTACTTAACAATTCAATATCAAAACAATGACACCATTTCGATTCCTGTTGACCAGGTTGAATTGCTCACCAAATATACAGCAGGTGAAGGTAAACCACCTAAAATTAATAAGTTAAATGATGGACGTTGGAAACGAACTGTCAAGTCTGTCACGAAACAAATCGAAGACATTTCAGAAGATTTGATTAAACTCTATGCTGCTCGAGAAAGTCAACGTGGTTTTGCTTTTTCACCAGATGATGATAATCAACATGAATTTGATGAAGCTTTTGCCTATACCGAAACAGATGATCAACTTCGCTCTGTAATCGAAATCAAAAAAGACATGGAACGTGAGCGTCCGATGGACCGATTGCTAGTTGGTGACGTTGGATTTGGCAAAACAGAAGTAGCCATGCGTGCAGCTTTTAAAGCAATCAACAATCATAAACAAGTAGCCATTTTAGTACCAACAACTGTTTTAGCTGAACAACACTATAATAATTTTCGTGAACGCTTTAATGATTTTGGTGTCAATATCGCTGTCATGTCACGTTTTCAAACTAAAAAAGAACAAGCCGATATTTTAGATAAACTTAAAAAGGATCGCATTGATTTAGTCATTGGAACACATCGTTTACTGTCAAAAGATGTCACGTTTTTCGATCTTGGTTTGATGATTATAGATGAAGAACAACGTTTCGGTGTCAAACACAAAGAGCGTTTGAAAGAGCTAAAAACACAAGTGGATGTCTTAACTTTGACAGCCACTCCAATTCCTAGAACATTACATATGTCTATGATGGGAATTCGTGATTTATCAGTAATTGAAACACCGCCAACTAACCGTTACCCAGTTCAAACCTATGTCATGGAAACTAATTATAGTGTCCTTCGAGATGCTGTCTTAAGAGAAATGTCTCGTGGGGGGCAAGTATTCTACATTTACAATCGCGTTGACACGATTGAGCAAAAAGTATCACAAATTTCAGAACTGATCCCTGAAGCACGCATTGGTTTCATTCATGGTCAACTCAGTGAAGTACAACTTGAAAATACGCTACTTGACTTTATCAATGGTGAATATGATGTTTTAGTTGCAACAACAATTATTGAAACTGGTGTAGATATTCCTAATGCCAATACACTATTTGTTGAAAATGCAGATCATATGGGCTTATCTCAGCTTTATCAACTCCGTGGACGGGTTGGACGCTCTAACCGAGTAGCCTATGCTTATTTTACCTATCAGCCAGAAAAATCATTATCTGATGTCTCTGAAAAACGTCTTGATGCCATAAAAGGGTTTACTGAGTTAGGATCTGGTTTTAAAATTGCCATGCGAGATTTGTCAATTCGAGGAGCTGGTAATCTTTTAGGTGCTGAACAATCTGGCTTTATTGATTCTATTGGCTTTGATTTATATTCACAATTGTTAGAAGAAGCAGTCAACAAACGTTTAGGTAAATCAAGAAAAACACGAAAAGCCAATACTGAAATAAATCTAGAAATTGATGCTTTTCTTCCTTCAGATTATATATCGGATCAACGTCAAAAAATTGAAATTTATAAACGAATTCGGGAAATTGAGAGTCGAACTTACTATCAAGATTTACAAGATGAGTTGATTGACAGATTTGGTGAATACCCTGACACTGTGGCATATCTCCTTGAAATCGGCTTACTTAAATATTTTTCTGACCAAGCACTTGTTGATAAGATTGACAAACAGTTGACAACTATTGTTTACATGATGAGTAAAGCAGCAACTCATACTTTTATGCCACAAGATTATTTTGATGCCTTATCGAAAACACAACTAAAAGCCAAAATTGGTGAAACATCTGGGCAAATGGTTATTAGATTTGATATCAGAAACTTATCAGCAGCTACATATCTTTCAGAAATCATATCCTTTACTGAACGTTTGAGTGCGATTAGAGATGAGAAAACCAATGAAAAAACTGGCAATTAAAGGGGCAAGTGTTCTAGCACTCGCAGGATTTTTATCTAAGATCCTCGCTGCACTTTACCGTTTTCCTTATCAAAATTTAGTTGGCGATCAAGGCTTTTATGCCTTTCAACAGGTCTATCCTTTTTACGCCATCATTACCACTCTATCCTTGATTGCCTTGCCTAATTTTTTGTCTAGCTTGATTCATTCTGCAAATCACCCCAAAGAAGAGACACATCAATTTTTCCAACTTTCTCTTATACTATCTGTTTTAAGTTTTGTTGTCTTGACACTTTTGAGTCAACCTATTTCAAAATTGATGGGACAAGAAAAATTAGCGGGACCATTTGTGATGGCCATTTTACCACTTTTATTAGTACCTTTTCTATCTTTATATCGAGGTCGTGCACAAGCAAAACAAGATATGGTGACAACTGCTGTCTCTCAAGTTATTGAGCAATCTGTACGCGTTGTCTTAATTATTTGTGCTGCACTAATGTTCACAAGATTGTCAACTAATGTTTATGCAATTTCTTTCTTAGCCATGCTAGGCTCTTTTATTGGTGGACTTGTTGCGCTTGTCTACCTAATGCTTTCTAGCCCCTTTAAATTCCAAGGATTGTTTACAAACTTGACAGCCCTACAACCTAAACGTAAAATTATTCAAAAATTCGGTCTATCCTCACTTGTCTTTACTTTTTTTATGATTTATATGCTCATTTTACAGATGATTGATGTTTTCTTTGTAAAAAATGCTTTGATGCATCTGCCTCAAGTCAAGACATCAAATCAAGCAGAAATTTTAAAAGGTATTTATGATCGTGGTCAACCTTTCTTACAATTAGGTTTAGTCTTTACCACATCAATTTTGACTGATAGTCTTCCTAAGTTGACAAGAGATAAGCAAATCTCTAAAAAAATCTGGGATAATGTCACATACTTAGCAATCGCTTTAACAGTTGGTCTTGTCATTTTACTACCAGAAATGAACGATGTTCTTTTTAAAAGTCATGCACATGTGCTAAGTTTACAGATTTTTGTGTGTCAAATCCCTATCATTTCAATGATACAACTTTATCATCATGATTTATTCTTGGTGGGAAAAAATAAAATGTCGGGTTTGATTTTATTAAGTGGGCTAGTATTAAAATTAGTGAGTGTTTACCCATTGACTGTCTTATATGGTTTAAACGGTTCTGCCTTATCCAGTCTTATCAGTTTACTCTTAGTTCTCATTTTTTACAGTCTATACAGTAGAAAATTACCTCGACAATTATTTAACTTTCAGTTTTGGTTCGCCATTTTGATGATGGGAGCTGTCGTTATGTTAGGTAATCATACTCTTACAATTAGTGAACGCTGGTTAGCGCTTTTCAAACTAACGATTTTAAGTGGGTTAGGTGCTGCAACCTTTTTCAAAGTGTTCAATGTGAATCCGAAAGATTTCTTAAATTAAAAAAGCACAAGCATACTTCAAACATGATGTATACTTGTGCTTTTTATAGTTGCTCAATGTAAACCTTATCTGGTCCCCCTAATAGAATTAAATATTGCTCAATCTTATCTAACTTAAACGCGGTAGAAAGACTTTCTGCATATAGATCCATTTGCATCTGATAACGTGCTTTAATTTGAGGAATATCCTCTAGACTTGTAAAATGATCAGTCTTATAGTCAAACAGGATTATTTTGTCCGATAACTTAATAAAACCATCAATAATTCCCCGGATCACGTATTGCTCACCTGAAACATGATCTGTTTTTAACATTGAAAAAGGTGCTTCACGCGTCATTTGTTTATGATATGCAACCATCATTTGACCAAAATCCGTCTCAAATAAACTTGAAATCTGTGCTATCTTAATTTTTTGTTTGACTTCATCTCGGACAGATAGCGTTTGAATAGTCTGACTTAATGTTTCACGTGTAACATTTGAAAAATCAAGTGACTGCATCAATTCATGAATAGCCGAGCCTAATTCTGTCGGTGATACTTTTTTGTCAGTTTTTAAAAATTCAAACTGAGAGTATTTCGGAATATTACTAACAACTACATCCTGTTCTGAAATCAAATGTTCGTAACGTTTCTTGATTTGACTAGGTGTTTGAATGGTCGGTAATTGAATACCAGCTGCATATTTGTTATTTAAGATTTGAGTAGAATCTAAAATTTGTTTCGCTAATTTTACATCCTCAATTGTTGCCATTGCACCATCATACTGTTTTGACTCCTTCAGTAAAGTTTCAAAAGACAATTGATTTTTTTGATTGACAGGTATCATGTCTTGCAAGTCAGCATCTTCAATCACACGAACTTTAAGACCAATTGTCGCTTTTTCTGTTGTGGCTTGATAAATCCCCAAAATCCAATTAAGATAACCTTGACTAGATTTTCTAATTGTATCTTCTAATATACCATTTTCATCAAAAGCAGCTGTTTGATAAGCGATGAACTGATTGTCTTCATCCAGTTTTGATGCCTCTACCTTCCCAATCATGTAAATCTTATTGACAGCACGTGTAAATGCGACATAAAGCATCCGCATCTCTTCAGCTAAAGCCTGGTATTCTTTTTCTAGGGCGTTTGCCATCTGGGGTAAAGTCGGTATCTTGACCATGGCATATGGAAAATCAGTGTCGATTTCTTTTTTAAAATCAGCTAAAAAACTAATCCCCGCACCATTTTTTCTGGATAGAATTAAGTCGCTCGTTAAATCTTTTGTATTGAATTTCTTACTGACATTCATTAGAAAGACGTATGGGAACTCTAGCCCTTTTGATTTATGAATGGTCATCACACGAACAGCATCACTTGGTAAAGAAACATTGACAGCAGCTAAATCATTTTGACTTGACATAAAACTGTCAATCATTTTGATGAATTGGAACAGACCTTTATATCCGGATGATTCATAAGCAGCGGCTCTATCTGCTAAAGCAGCTAAATTAGCTTGGCGTAATTGACCATTTTTCATACCACCAACATAGTCATAATAATGGGTATCTCGATAGATTTTCCAAATCAAACTATGTAAACTTTCCTGGTGTGCAAGTTGACACCATTTGCTAAACAGGTCATTAAAGTGTTGCAATTTAGCTAATAGTTTACTGTCAATTAAATCTGATTTTAGACCATTTTTCTGATAAGCTTTTTGATATTTGTCATAGAAATTAAAATCATTTGAGGCTTGCAAACTGATAATTGTCAAATCATTTTCACTAAAATCGAATAGAGGTGATTTGAGAAGAGCGACAAATGATAGATCAAACAAGGGATTATCAATGGCTCTTAGTATATCTAACATGACTAAGACCTCCATTGATTGCAAATAATTCATTTTCCCTTCATCCAAGACAACAGGAATATCAAACGACTGCAAGACACGTTCAATTTCAGCATTACTAGTTTTGCTTCTAACCAAAATCACAATATCTTTTGGTTGTGTACCGTTACTGATAAGTTGCCGAATGGCTTGGGCAGTAACGACCAGTTCATCTATCGTTACTGCATCATCAGTTTCTGAACTAGTATTTTTTTCATCCTTATAAATCAAAAGTTCAGCCGTTAAATCAGGCGACCTTTTTTGAGCTAGCTTAGGATTGCCAACAACTAATTTTTCTTGCAGGCCATAGACCATCTCACCAATCTGTTTATCCATCAAATGTTCAAAGATATGATTAGTAAAATGAATGACTTCAGGATAAGAACGGAAGTTTTCTTTTAATCTGATCAATTTACCATCTGCATTAGGCTGTTGGTAGGCCTCATACTTACTCATAAAAAGTGAAGGATCGGCTAATCTAAAACCATAGATAGACTGTTTAACATCTCCTACCATAAAACAATTATGGCTGTTAGAAAGTAGTCGTAACATTGCTTCTTGCAGATGATTAGTATCTTGGTACTCGTCAACCATGATCTCGAAATATTGTTTTTGATAGACGACACGTAACTCCTCATGTTCTTGCAAAATCTCAATCGTTAAATGGGTCACATCAGCATATTCAAGGCAGGCATTTTTGAGTTTATAGTCGTGATAATGTTGGTAAAATGCTAAAGCAACAACCTATAAATCATTTGTCAACTCACTAGCTAAATGATGATATTTTTCAATTATTTCTTGATGCTTAATGGCATCTATAAACTGATCAAGTCGTGCTTTATTCGTAGCAATCAACGTTTTTAAACTCAATTTTTGTGCTTCAACTACTTCATCACGATTTTCTTTATTATTAGCATTTGGTACAAACTGAAACTTGAGTTGACGATACATTTCAGTAAATTTTTGGAATTTTTTCTGATTCAGACAGTCTCTCAAATACTCAAAGTTCCCCAAAAATTCCTCAGTGTTGTTTACTTTTGCTGGACCTGAAATAACGCCAGAGGATAAATTCTCCTGAAGTGCAATATAAATTTCTTGTAAGCTTTCTTGTAAACCATTTGTAAATGAATCTGGTAAGTCTGAAAAGTTTTTAAAGTTAGAAAAACCATTTAAAAAATCATTTTCTAGCCAATCAATTGGATTTTCTAGGCTATCAGCAAAAGTGTTAATTTTATTCAATGCTTGATAGAATGCATCAATTTTACGATCAGTTGAAAAATTATTTATCACCTTTGTAAATCGTTCTTTACTCAGGATACCTGTTCCTTCTAATGACCGTTCTACTAATTGATCAAAGATATCTCTTTTAATGACTTCCTGTTCCGTACTATCAACTAACAATCTAAAAGTTGGATCCAAATTTTTAAGGTAGAAATTTTCTTTTAGAAACTTAAGTGTAAAGCTATCCATTGTCCCGATGTCAGCAGTTGACAATTCTTGTAACGCAATTGTCAATAGCTGTTTCTTTTCAAATGAGTTTTCATTAGCACGTGTTTCTCTAATCTTTTTATCTAATCGTAGTTTTAATTCAGCTGCTGCTTTATTAGTAAATGTTGAAATAAACAAATTTTTGACTGATACACCATTCAAAATCAAATTGATAATTCGCTCAGTCATGACAAATGTTTTCCCTGAACCTGCAGATGCTGAAACTAAAATATTTGTTCCTGTTCGGTAAATAGCCTCAATTTGCTCAGGGGTTTTTGGTGTTTCTTTACCAATTTCAGCTTTCTGTAACAAGTTAATTTCTTGCTCAGTGAGTTGTCGCATTTTCTTTTCCTCCTGTCAGCAAAGATGCCCTAATTTCTTCTTTAGATTTCAGATTAACTTTTCGGCCTGATGGTAAATGGTTATCTGCTTCAAACCCACAAATTGACTTAAATTGACAAAATTGACAACCTTTGGCGTAATGTTTCACAACAACGGGATTAATTTCAATTTTAC